>MDTG01297862.1_pt1 | contig 15995 bp, 16 predicted proteins | sample 811421 | NCBI WGS metagenome assembly MDTG01 (sample SAMN05326645, study PRJNA326480) | marine metagenome | isolation source: seawater | place: Pacific Ocean: South East | collected 2011 | reverse complement strand
TTTTTTTGATTCATATCTTTATTAAAATAAACTATACATTAAATATCTATGTCTTTTAATACATTTGGAAAAATATTTAGATTTACTACTTGGGGAGAGTCTCATGGACCAGCCATAGGATGCGTAATTGATGGATGTCCTCCAAATATACCATTAGCTGAAAAAGATATTCAAGCTGATTTAGATAGAAGAAGACCAGGTCAATCTAAATTTACCACTCAAAGAAAAGAGCCTGACAAAGCTATAATTTTGTCGGGGGTTTTTGAAGGTAAAACGACAGGCACTCCCATCTCAATTATTATCTATAATGAAGATAAGAAATCAAGAGATTACGAGTCCATAAAAAACAAATTTAGACCAGGGCACGCTGATTATACTTATTTTAAAAAATATGGTATTCGAGATTTTAGAGGAGGTGGTCGCCAGTCCGCAAGAGAAACTGCAAGTAGAGTTGCCGCGGGCGCTGTTGCTCGAGTTGTTTTAAAAAGAGTTTTAGGAAAAAAATTTAATGTTATTGGTGCTGTTACCCAACTTGGCTTAATGTCCTGTAATAAATCTAATTGGAAAAATAAGGAAATAAGAAATAATCCTTTTTTCTGTCCCGACAAAAAATCTGTAAAACTTTGGGAGAAATATCTTTTGGCTGTAAGAAAAGCTGGATCATCTTGTGGCGCAATAATTGAATTAAGAGCTTCGGGGATTCCCATTGGTTTAGGAGCTCCCATTTACTCAAAACTTGATACAGATATTTCTGCAGCATTAATGAGTATTAACGCAGTTAAAGGTGTAAATATTGGAACAGGTATGAATGCAGCATTCCTTAGTGGCGAAGAAAATTCTGATGAAATAAGAAAAAAATCTGGGAAAGTAAAATTTAAAACAAATCACGCTGGTGGGATTCTCGGAGGAATTTCTTCAGGACAAGATATTATTGCTTCTTTTGCAGTTAAACCAACATCTTCTATTTTAACAAGTAGAGAAACTATAAACAAAAAAGGTAAGAATACAAAAATTTCAGTTAAAGGGAGGCATGATCCATGTGTTGGAATAAGGGCAGTTCCTATTGGTGAGGCAATGATCAATTGCGTGTTACTTGATCATTTGTTAATGCACAGAGCGCAGTGTGGTTAATTAGAAATCTTATTTCTATTTTTGGCTAAAATTATATTTGAATTAAGAGTTTCTTCAACTTTATTTGCTATAGAAAAACTATCTAAACCTGCGGCTTCATACATTTTCTCTGGTGTATCTTGATCAATAAAAATATCTGGTAAAATCATAGATCTAAATTTTAAACCTTTATCAAATATACCTCTATCTGATAAAAACTGCATCACGTGAGATCCAAATCCACCTACTGAACCTTCTTCAATTGTTATCAACACCTCATGATTGGAAGCTGCTTCCATTATTAGTTTCTCATCCAATGGTTTTGCAAATCTTGCATCAATAATTGTGCAATAAATTCCTTGCTTTAAAAGTTTTTCTGAGGCTTTTTTACATTCTTCCAATCGTGTTCCAAAATTTATTAAAACTACTTTTTTTCCCTCTTTAATTATTCTTCCTTTTCCAATTTCTAGAGTTTCTTTGATAGAAGGTAGTTCAACTCCAGTTCCATTTCCTCTGGGGTATCTGAAAGCAGATGGGCGGTTATTTATATTTACTGAAGTATTTATCATTTTAACTAATTCAGACTCATCACTTGCAGCCATAACAACAAAATTTGGTAAAGTAGACAGGTAAGTAATATCAAAAGATCCTGCATGAGTAGGTCCGTCGGCTCCAACTAATCCTGCCCTATCAATTGCAAACCTTACTGGTAAAGATTGTAAAGCTACGTCATGAACAACTTGATCATAGGCACGCTGTAAAAAAGTAGAATAAATAGCTGCATAAGGTTTATACCCTTCAGTAGCTAATCCAGCTGCAAAAGTAACAGCATGTTGTTCTGCTATACCAACGTCAAACGTTCTATCTGGAAATTTTTTTTCAAATAAATTAAGACCAGTTCCTGAAGGCATAGCTCCAGTAATACCTATAATTTTTGTATCTTGTTCAGCATGTTTTATTAAGGTTTCAGCAAAAACCTTTGTATAAGAAGGAACGTTTGATTTTGATTTAGCTTGTTCTCCAGTAGAGACGTTAAATTTAGATACACCGTGATATTTATCACCAGAGTCTTCTGCTGGTTTGTAACCTTTTCCTTTTTGAGTTCTTACATGAATTAGTACTGGCCCATTGTGATTTGATTTTTTAACATTTTCAAATATCTGAACTAAATTTTCAACATCGTGACCATCGATAGGTCCAACATAATAAAAACCGAGTTCGCTAAATAATGTTCCTCCTGTTACAATATTCCTCAACATATCTTCTGCTTTTCCAGCTTTTTGGCTAAATCTTTTTGAAAATGCAGAGATAATCATTTTGATCGTTTCCCTAAAATTAAAATATAATTTTCCAGAAAGAAGGTTTGCCAAATATTTACTCATTGCTCCAACTGGTCTGGCTATTGACATATCGTTGTCATTTAAAACTACGATTAAATTTGATCTTAACGCTCCCGCATTATTCATTGCTTCATAAGCCATTCCAGCGCTCATTGCTCCATCTCCAATAACAGCGATGACATTATTTTTATTATTTGATAATTTTTTTGCTACTGACATACCTAAAGTGGAAGAAATTGAGGTAGAGCTATGAGCGGCTCCAAATGGATCGTATTCACTCTCTGTTCTTTTGGTAAATCCTGATAAACCTCCACCTTTTCTCAAAGTTTTAATTCGGTCCCGTCTACCAGTAATAATTTTATGAGGGTAGCATTGATGGCTAACGTCCCAAACTAATTTGTCTTTAGGTGTATCAAAAACATAATGCAAAGCAACTGTAAGCTCCACGACTCCTAATCCAGCTCCAAGATGTCCTCCTGTTTCAGACACTACATCAATTAGCTCCTCCCTCAATTCATCTGAAATTTGTTTTAAATTTTCTTTTTTAAATTTTCTTAAATCACTAGGGAAATTTATGCTTTCAATTATTTTGGCCATTAAAATTTTCTTTTTATAATAAAGTTTATTGTATCTATAAGTTCGTTAGCATTTTTTCCATGTTTTTTTAATTTAAGCAATATTTTTTTATACAATTTATCTGCGTACTTAAATGCTTTTTCATAACCTAATAAACTAATTAGAGTAGATTTTCCCTTTTTACTATCTTTTTTTATTGGCTTACCCACCAGAAGCTTAGAACCCTTCACATCTAGAAAATCATCAGTAAATTGAAATATTAAACCTATATTCTCACCTAATTTTCCAAATAAAATTTTATCTTTTCTGCTTTTATTTGCTATTATTGCAACTGATTGCATGCAAAAATTGAAAAGTTTACCAGTTTTTTTTCTTTGCATTTCTATAATTTGATTCATTTTTTTTTGTTTGTTTTCAAATTTTAAGTCTAACTCTTGACCTCCAGCTATACCGGTATGTCCTGAAAAATTGGCTAGTAATTTAATTATTTCGTTTTTTTGTTTGATGCCTAAAGAATTTCTTTCGTCGGAAATTATTTCAAATGCTAAAGTTAATAGAGAATTCCCAGCAAGGACAGCAGTGGCCTCACCAAACTTTTTATGTGTCGATGGTTTGCCTCTTCTCATTGAGTCATTGTCCATACAAGGAAGATCATCGTGTATCAATGAATATGAATGAATACATTCGACAGCTGCACAGATGCTGATAAGTTTATTATTATCTATTTTGAGCAATTTACCAGTATCAAAAATTATAGTTGATCTTATTTTTTTTCCTCCTGAAATAACTCCATATTTCATAGCTTCAACTAATAATGATTTTTTTTGCTTTTTTAGAAATTTCAATAGAAATTGATCAATCTTTTTTGCGTTTTTATTTAATTTTTTTTTAATCATTTACATATCATTTCTTAAATCTAAACTTTTTTTGATTTTACTTTAAATATGTTTTCTACGTGTTTATTTAATTGTAACAGCCTTTTATAAGAACTTTCAACTTCTTCAAAATGTAAACTTTTGCTCTCAAGTTTTACTAAGATTTCATCAATTTCGTCTCTTGCCTCTTTTAATGATTTACTTTTGATTTCAGCTGGAATATTTTCATTTTTCATAAATTAAATAATAATTACATTATGAAAAACATCTACTCAAATATTTATTCTTTTAATAAAAAATCTTTAAAAAAAACTGTTAATTATCTCAAACATGGTAATATAGTAGGGTTGCCCACTGAAACAGTTTATGGATTGGCTGGAAATGCCTACGCCAGAGAGGCAATTAAAAAAATTTATAAATTTAAGAAAAGACCTAAAAAAAATCCATTAATTGTTCATTATAAAAATTACAAAGAAGCAAAAAAAGATGTTTTACTTAACAAATATTTTTTCAAACTTTACAAAAGATTTTGTCCGGGACCGATTACCTTTATCTTAAAAAAGAATAAACATTGTAAAATTAACCCAAGTGTAACTGCAAATTTAAAAACAATTGCAATAAGATTTCCTAATCATAATATAACTAGAAAGATATTGAATAATTTAAATTTTCCTCTCGCGATGCCAAGTGCAAATATTTCGTCAGGCTTAAGCCCGGTTAGTGCATCGGATGTATTTGAAGAATTGGGTAAGAAATTAAAAATAATTATAGATGGTGGTAAATCAAAAATTGGAATAGAATCTACTGTAATTGATTTAACAGGAATACCGAAAATACTAAGACCAGGTATAATAAGCTCAAAAGAAATTAATAATATTTTAAAAATTAGTTTTTCAAAAAAGAAATCAAAAATTAAATCTCCTGGAATGTTAAAGAAACATTACTCTCCTGGTATTCCAGTTATAATCGGAAAAAAACCAAAAAACTATGCAGACGCTTACATTGTATTTGGAAAAACAACAAAAACATTAAAAAATTATTTTAATTTAAGTAAAAAAGGTGACTTGAAAGAAGCAGCAGCTAATTTATACAAAACTATGAGAAAAATTAAAAACAAAAAATTTAAAAAAATTTATGTTGGAAATATACCTAAAAAAGGTGTGGGATTAGCGATAAATGATCGCTTAAAAAGAGCTTCACGATAATGTTTATAGAAATAAAAAAACTTACTAAAATTTATAACAATTATTTAGCTGTTAATGAAATTAACTTCTTAATTGAAAAAAATAGAACAGTTGGTCTTCTTGGACCTAACGGGTGTGGAAAAACAACCACAATTGGGATGATTCTAGGTCTTGTTTCTCCCACTAATGGAGAAATTTTCATTGAAAATAAAAATATAAATTCATTTAAAAGAGATGAAATATTAAAAAGATTTAATTTTGCTTCTCCTTATGTTGAATTACCTAAGAAGTTAACTGTAAAACAAAATTTAGAAATATATGGAAGATTGTATGGTATCAAAAACTTAGATTTTAGAATAAATGAAATTTCAAGTGATTTAGATATTAAAAATTTTTTTAAGAGAAAGACTGGTGAATTATCCTCTGGCCAAAAAAACAGAGTTTCATTGGCTAAAGCATTGATAAACAAACCCGAAATACTTCTTTTAGATGAACCAACAGCTAGTTTAGATCCGGATATTGGGGATTTCATAAGAAGTTATATCCAGGAATATAAAACTAAAAATAAAGTCACAATCCTGCTTGCCTCACATAACATGGCTGAAGTCGAGAGACTTTGTAATAGCATTATTATGATGAAAAAAGGAGAGATATTAGATAGTGGGACTTGTGAAGAATTAATAAAAAAACATGGTAGAAATAATTTAGAAGAGACATTTTTGAAATTAGCTAGGAGTTAAGATGAATTTCAGTAAAATTTATGCTTTAGGATTACGACATATTTACTTAATTATGAACTCTTTTCCAAGAGTTTTAGATCTTATATACTGGCCGACTGTTCAAATTTTTTTGTGGGGTTTTATATCAAAATTTTTTACACTAAATTCAGAATATTATAGTAATACCGTAGGTGTAATTTTGACAGCTGCAATTTTATACGATTTTTTATTTAGGGCTAGTATAAGCTTCAATATGATGTTTCTTGAGGAGATATGGAGTCGAAATTTTACCAATTTATTTATTGCACCAATCAAAATAAGAGAAATAATTGCAGCTTTAACTTTAACAGCAATAATAAGAACGTTGATTGGCTTAGTACCAGCAGTTTTGATAGCTATCCCATTATTTGGGGTATCGGTTTTAAAATTAGGAGTCCCTTTAATATTTTTATTGTTGGCATTATACTTTTTTGGAATTACACTTGGTCTTCTCGTGACTTCAGGTCTTCTAAGGTATGGACCGTCTTTTGAAAACATAGCTTGGGCAAGTTTGTTTTTTTTAGCACCATTAGGATGTATATATTACCCAATTGAGATACTGCCTACTTACTTACAGTATATAGCAAATATTCTTCCATTAGTGCATATATTCGAAGAAATGAGAAATATTTTAATGACAAGTAATGCTGAATACTCAAATATTTTAAAAGCAATACTAATTTCATTGATTTACTTTGTTTTTGGAGTAGTAGTATTTTATGTTTCATACTTCGGGGCAAAAAAAAGAGGCACATTAATTAACATGGGAGAATAAATGAATTTGAACATTAAAAAGATTAAAGAGTCAGAGTCTGATCCAAAAATATTAAAAAATTTATTCACTGATAGTGAAATCAAAGAATTTTTAAAACTTTACAAAGATTTACCGATAACAGTTCATAACAAAAAACAAAATGTTATAAAAAAAAGATGGCTTAAAGGATATAATTCTAATTTAGAGAAAATTTTTATAGAAAGATTGGAAAAGGAAATTGGAAAATTTAAGATGGATAATTTGAAAGATGAAAATGATAACGATATTTTAGGTCTCATTCAGGAAAGTTTTGCCCCAATCGGCTTACATGTAGATGGAGGTTTTAATCCTGAACAACAGATCTATAAACAAACTTTAATACCGTTATCTTCGGTGGGAAGCACTGTCATATTTAAAAATAGATATTATGAAGGCTCTACTAGTTTTACCCAGGATCCAGAGGAACTTAAGAAAAAAAATCTCGGATATGGTCAAAATAAAAGATCTAATCGACATTTAGAAATTTATGGAGACAAACCCTTTGATAAGGAAATTCATCAAAAATATCTAAGCCATGAAAATATTGAAAATTTAAAAGGTTTAGAAGTTGAATTGATTTACAAATGGGAAGTGGGTTCAATGCTTATTTTTGATAGAACTCATTTACACTGTTCTTCATCAGTTATTGAGGGTAAGAAAATAGGTATAGCTACATTTACTAAAAAATGAATTAATTTTAAATGATTAAAAAAAAATTTTTTAAGATCTTTCGAAGTTTATTTAAACTTTTTTTGCCAATTATCTCTAAAATATTACTAACATTAAAATTACAGCGTAGAGTCATTAATTCTTTAGAGGAAAAAAGCTACTTTAGTAACAACAAATATAATTTCACATTGTTAATAAAAGATCTTCTTCAAAACAAAAAACTCACAGCTGTTGACGTGGGAGCATTAGGTGGATTCAATTCTGAAAATTTTTTTTCAAAAAAATATAATTTTTTTTTTGAGGGAATTTGCGTAGAACCTATTAAATCTGAGGCTGAGAAATTATCAAAAGAAAAGTTAGTTATAAATAAAGGTCTTTGGAGTAAAAAAGAAAGGAAAAAAATTTTTATTTTAGGAAACAGACTTCAAAGTTCATCAATGTACAAACCTGAAGTTGAAAGATTTGCAATTCATGACATAAAAAAAAAAGATTATGCTAATTACAATATTACAGACACTCAGGAAATAGATTGCGATACTTTAGATAATTCTCTTCAATCCCTTAAAATAGATAGTTTAGATTATCTTAAAATAGATACACAAGGTGCTGAATTAGAAATACTTAAGGGTATGAGCGAATATACTCCTCTTTTAATTAAATTAGAAGCTCATGTAAATTCAATGTATGAAAGCGTTCCAAAATGGAATGAATTAATCAATCACATATTTGAGAAGAATTATATAGTCATCGATTGGAAAAACGTGACTAGTCATAGTACGAGAATTCCGGTAGAGATGGATATGATTTTTATTCCTGATTTTAATAATGAGTCTGGCAGAAAATTAATAGCAAATCAAAAAGAAAAGTTTATAAGTTTACTTTTAATTTTTGGACAAATAAAAATTTTAAAAGTAATAATGAAAATGCTTGATATAAGAAATAGTGAAATAGAAAAAATCGAAGATTTATATTTTAATTAATGGCTATTTACGATTGTTTTCAATATTTCAATGAGGATCATATTGTTGATTTACGTCTAAACATACTAAATGAATATGTAGATTATTTTGTGATTTCAGAGTCAACAAAAACTCATCAAGGAAAAGTCAAGAAAATTAATTTTGATATAAGTAAATTTAAAAAATTTAAACATAAAATTAAATTTATAATTGCAGATTTTAAAGAGGATATTACTTTTCAAAAACATATGGGTGGTGAGTCACCTATCGAACAGCACCAAAGGAATTCATTAATTAAAGGAATTGAAAATGCAGACCCAAATGATCTTATATTTTTATCAGACTCTGACGAAATACCGGATTTTAAAAAAATTAATGAAATTAAAAAAAGCAAGAGATTTGTCGCTTTCTCTCATCAAATGTTTATGTATAAGTTAAATCTTCAAAATATAAATGAAAACAACTGGATTGGAACAAGAATGACTAGAAAAAAACATTTAACTACAATGCAAGAATTGAGAAATTTGAAATTTAAGAATTATCCTTTTTGGAGACTTGATAAGTTAAATCTACAAATTTTAAAAGGTGGATGGCATTTTTCTTTTTTGTTAACACCTGATCAAATTGTCGAAAAAATAAATTCCTTTTCACATGGTGAATTTAATCAAAAAAAAATAAATAAAAATGATATTGAAAATAAAATAGCTAAAAATGAAGATATATTTGATCGAGGGTATCTCTTAAAAAAAATAAGTATTAACAACGAATTTCCAGATTACATTATAAAAAATAAAAAAGAATTATCAAAATGGATTTTATAACTGGTGCGCCGGATAGGAGTCGAACCCATAACCTCCGGAGCCGAAATCCGGCGCTCTATCCAGTTGAAGCTACCGGCGCATTCTAAGTACTTTAAATTAAAAAATGAATAACACAATTAAATTTTTTGTTACTAGCACTAATAATGGTGAAAGAATAGACCATTACCTCTCAAAAAAAATGATTAATTATACCCGGTCTTTTATCAAAAAATTAATTAAAGCAAAAAAAGTGAATTTAAATGGAAAGCTAATTTTGTTAACTTCGACGAAGGTTAGAACAAACGATAAAATAGTGATAGAAACGATAAAAGAAACTAAAAATAGATTAATTCCAAAAAAAATTTCTTTCGACCATATTTATGAAGATAAAGATATAATTATAATTAATAAACCTAAAGGAATGATAGTTCATCCGGGAGCTGGAAACTATGATAATACTCTGGCTAATGGATTAGTTTTTAAATACAAAAAAAATTTGTCAAATTTAAATGGAAATTTGAGACCAGGAATAGTTCATCGAATTGATAAAGATACTAGCGGTTTAATAGTAGTTGCAAAAAATAATTTTAGTCACTCTAACCTTGGAAAACAATTTAGTGATCATACAATTAAAAGAAAATATGAATGTTTAGTTTGGGGAGTTATCAGACCTCTAAATGGCAGAATAGAGACTTTGATAACAAGAAATATAAGGAATAGACAATTAATGACTGTTAGTGAAATTAGAGGTAAAAAAGCAATCACAAACTATAAAACGTTAAAAGTATTTACTATTAAAGATATCCCTAAAATTAGTTTATTAGAGTGTGAGTTAGAAACGGGTAGAACTCATCAAATAAGAGTACATTTAAATTATAAAGGTACCTCAATTATTGGTGATAAACAGTACCAGAAAAAAAATCTTAAGTTTAAAAAAGTAAATAAGGAATTCATAAATAATTTGAATAATATCGATGGACAGGCTCTGCACGCTAAATCACTGGAATTTGTTCATCCAGGGGAAAAAAAATGGATAAAATTTAAATCTAATTTACCTAAAGATTTCAAAAAAATGTTAAATTTTCTTAATAATTTGAGTGGTTGAAATTAAAAATTTATTCTATATTTCTAGTTTATGATTGATAATAATAAAGTAAGTAATTTGCCAGTCCCTTCAGCTGGTAGCCTGTCTATATATCTTTCGCAAATAAAAAAATTTCCTATGCTGGATGCAGAGGAAGAGTATATGCTGGCAAAAAATTGGAGAGAAAGCGGAAATTTAAAATCTGCTCATAAATTGGTTACTAGTCATTTAAGATTGGTTGCTAAAATAGCAATGGGTTATCGAGGTTATGGTCTACCTGTTAACGAATTAATTTCTGAGGGAAATATAGGTTTAATGCAAGCAGTTAAAAAGTTTGATCCAGATAAGGGTTTTAGACTTGCTACATATGCAATGTGGTGGATTAAAGCTGCCATACAAGAATATGTATTAAGGTCTTGGAGTTTGGTGAAAATGGGAACCACAACAGCTCAAAAAAAGCTTTTTTTTAACCTGAAAAAAATTAAGAACCAAATAGCTCCAGATCAAGAGGGTGATCTTAAGAAAGAGCAAGTTGAAGAAATCTCTAAGAGATTAGATGTAGACTCCACTGAAGTGATTAATATGAATAGGCGTATGATGGGTCAAGAAAAATCTTTAAATGCTCCAATCAAAAGTGGAGAAACTGATGAATGGCAAGACTGGTTAATGGATGAAAGCTTAGATCAAGAATTATTGGTCTCACAACAACAAGAGTTTGAAGAAAAGAGAGAACTGTTAGAAAATTCAATGAAAATCCTTAACGATCGAGAAAAAGAAATAATAACAGCAAGGAGATTATCAGAAAACCCTGTTACTTTAGAAGAGCTAAGTAAAAAATACAAAATAAGTAGAGAAAGAATTAGACAAATTGAGACAAAAGCATTTGAGAAACTACAAAAATTAATGATTAACGCAAGTAAATCGAAAAATCTTCTTCCATTAAATTAAATTTTAAAAGGATCTTCGATTAAAATTGTATCTTCACGTTCAGGACTAGTAGAAACACTTGATATTTTTGCCCCTATTAAATCCTCGATCGCATTAATGTATTTTTTTGCATTATCAGGTAAATCTTTTATATTTCTTATACCTCTAGTTTGTTTCTTCCAACCTGGAAGTGATTTGTAAATAGGTTTAATATTAAATTGATCTTCTGGAGAGGTTGGTAAGTAATCTAGTTTCTTGTTATTTAATTCATAACCTATGCAAATTTTTATCTCTTCAAGCTCATCTAACACATCTAATTTTGTTAGGGCAATACCATTTATACCTGAAATCTTAATAGTTTGACGAACTAAAACACCATCGAACCATCCACATCTTCTTTTTCTTGCTGTTACTGTTCCAAATTCATTGCCTCTTTTTCCTAAACTTTCTCCAATCTTATCTTTCAGCTCGGTAGGAAATGGTCCACTACCTACTCTTGTGGTGTAAGCTTTAGTAATGCCTAGTATATAATTAATTTTTTCTGGGCTGGTGCCAGTTCCCGTTGCTGCCATAGCCGGTACTGTGTTAGAAGAGGTAACAAATGGGTACGTTCCATGATCAACATCTAAAAGAATACCTTGAGCACCTTCAAAAAGTATTTTTTTTCTTTCCTTAATAAACTGATCTAATTTAAGCCACACAGGTTGTGCAAATTTTAATATTTCAGGAGCAATTTTTAATAATTTTTTTTTTAGCTCGTCTTTTTGGTATATTTTTTTTTTTAAACCTTTTCTTATAGCGTTATGATGAAGTAGTACATTCTCTAATCTATTATCTAAATTGCTTTCCGATCGTAAATCCATTACTCTTATAGATCTTCTGCCAACTTTATCTTCATAACAAGGTCCTATGCCCCTTCTTGTTGTTCCTATTTTTTCTTTTCCAGCAGCATCTTCTCTTATCTCGTCCATCTCTTGATGAAAAGGTAGAATAAGAGACGCAGATTGAGAAATCATAAAATTATTTGGATCTACTTTTATACCTTGTTTCTTAATATCTTCAATTTCATCAAGCAATGCCCAAGGGTCAATTACAACTCCGTTCCCTAATATAGATATTTTTCCATTTCTTACTATCCCTGATGGAAGAAGTCTTAATTTAAATACTTTTTTATCTATTACAAGCGTATGTCCGGCATTGTGTCCTCCTTGAAAACGAACAACTATATCTGCCTCACTGGATAGCCAATCGACGATTTTACCTTTTCCTTCATCTCCCCATTGGGAGCCTACCACCACAACATTTTTCATACTAAAAATTTCTTATCAATTTTTATTGAGTTTAAATGATTTATTGGGCCATTTCCTTTTCCATACATCGGATTTAATCTTATAGATTGGTTAACATATTTAATTCCCAATTCACAAGATTTCTTTAGTGGTTTTCCACATGATAAAAATGTTGCTATTGCGCTAGACAAAGTACAACCGGTGCCATGGGTATTTTTTGTATTTATTTTCTTATTTTTAAAAATTTTGATCTCTTTTTTATTTAAATAAACATCTACCATAGAATTTGATTTTCTATGTCCCCCTTTAATTAAAATATTTTTTACTCCATAGTTTAATAATACTTTTGCAGCAATTACCATGTCATCAATATTTCGTATTTTTATGTTTGTTAAAACTTCAGCTTCAGGTATATTTGGTGTAATTAGAAATGATTTTTTAATTAATTCTTTTTTTAAAACTTTAATAGCAGAGTCATCTATCAATTTTGTTCCACTTTTTGCTACCATAACAGGATCTAAAATAATAATTTTACTTTTAATTTTATCAAGAGCTCTTGCTATTGTTTTAACTACTCTTGTAGAATGAAGCATTCCAATTTTAATTGCATCAGGATTTATATCGCTACAAGTAAATAAAATTTGTTTTTCTATTTCTTTTGGTTTTATTGGAACAACTGACAAAACTCCTGTTGTATTTTGAGATGTAATTGCGGTAATGGCTGTCATAGCATACCCGCCTAACGCGGTAACAGTTTTTATGTCCGCTTGAATACCAGCTCCACCAGAAGAGTCTGAACCTGCTATAATTAAAATTTTAGCCTTAGGTTTCAATTTAATTTATCGATCTTTTAATTATTTTGATACATTTGTATATTAATTGTTTATTCATAGACTCTGCCATAATTCTAATCTTAGGCTCAGTCCCTGATTTTCTAACTAAAACTCTCCCCATTTTACCCATAATTATGTTGGCTTTCCTAATTGCTTTTTTACATTTGGGGTTTTTAATTATATTTTTATCTTTTACATTAATGTTTTCCAAAACTTGTGGCAAAGCTTCAAACACGTTCATTAATTTACTAGCTTTTTTGTTTTTTCTTAAAGAATATAATACCTCTAATGCTACTAGCAAACCATCTCCTGTTGTCGCAAACTTTCCAAGTATAATATGACCTGATTGTTCGCCACCTAAATTATAATTTAATTTTTTCATTTTCTCTTTTACATATCTATCACCAACTTTTGATCTTACAAATTTTATTTTTTTACTTTTTAAAAAATTTTCTAAGCCATAATTTGACATTAAGGTTCCAACAACTCCTCCTTTAAGTATTTTTTTTATTTTCCATCTTCTTGCTAACATTGCAATAATTTGATCGCCGTCTATTATTTTTCCTTTTTCGTCACACATAATTATTCTATCAGCATCTCCATCAAATGAGATGCCTACATGCGCTTTATATTTTTTTACAGCTGATTTAATTTTTGAGGGATATGTTGATCCACATTTTTGATTTATATTTAATCCATTAGGTTGAGTGCCTATTGATATAACTCTTGCTCCTAACTCTTTAAGAAGTTTTGGTGCTGATTTATAAGCTGCCCCATTTGCACAATCTAAAACAATTTTGAGCCCCTTTAAATGAAAATTATTTGGAAAATTATTTTTCAAAATGTTTATATACTTTTCGTTACCATCCTCTAATCTTTTTACTCTTCCCAAAAATTTAGGATCAGTCAGTTGTTTAGTATTTCTAGCATCAATTAATTTTTCTATTTTTTTTTCAATCTTATCTGACAATTTCATGCCATCTGGACCGAATAACTTCAATCCATTATCATGAAATTGATTATGTGAAGCTGTGATCATTATTCCCATATTTGCCTTCATAGATTTAGTAAGCATTGCAAGTCCATTGGTCGGAAGAGGTCCTAAAGTAAATACGTTCATGCCGCCAGAAACCAAGCCAGAAACCAAAGCAGGTTCCAACGTATAGCCAGATAATCTTGTGTCTTTAGCGATTATAGCAATTTGTTTTGGTTTTTTTAAATTCTTAAAATAAGTTCCAGATGCTAAGCCAAATTTAAAAAACTTTTCTCCTGTAATATTGCCTTGATTAACAGTACCTCTTATTCCATCTGTACCAAAATATTTATTTTTCATTAATTAAATAAAATTTTTTTAAAAACTAAAATTCCTTGTTTTACTTCATTGACATTGTGTACCCTAAATATCTGTACTCCTTGAGACAAAAGGTAAAGTACAGATGCAATTGTTCCACCTGTTCTATCCTCACTGTCATAAATGCCCGATATTTGATGTATAAATTTTTTTCTCGAGCTACCAATTAATATAGGATACCCAAGACTATGAAACAGAGAAATTTTAGAAATTAAAGTCAAATTATGTTTCAAATTTTTACCAAATCCTATTCCTGGATCCAAAATAATTTTTTTACCTATTAAATCATTTTTTAGTTTTTCCTCAAAATAATCATAAATATCAAGTAAAACATTTTTATAGTGAGGTTTTATTTGCATAGTAGTTGGATTTCCTTGCATGTGATGGAGAACTTTAGGAATATTTTTTTTTTTTAAATTAATAAGGGTTTTTTGATCATAACTAAATCCAGAAACATCATTAATAATATTAACTCCATATTCAATGCTATTATTCATAACTTCCAACTTTCTTGTATCAATTGAAAGGCAAATGTTTTTAAATTTCTTTTTAAAATTTTTTATTACATACTTGACTCTATTCCACTCATTTTTAGGTATAATAGTTTTAGAACCAGGTCTTGTTGACTCACCGCCAACATCAATAATGTTTGCTCCTGATTTAATCATTTTCGATATATGATTTATTGCAGCTTTTCTTTTATTAAATTTACCTCCGTCGGAAAAGCTATCTGGAGTAAGGTTGAGAATGCCCATAATCGACGGGTCTAAAAAATTTGTACCTTGTAAAAAATTTTTTCGTTTAAAGATAATTTTTTTAATATCTTTTCTTACATTCATTTGCTCTTGTTTGGGAAGTTTATTTAAGTCTTTTAAATCAATAAATTTACTGCTTATTTTGTTTTTTTTTCTAAGGAAAATTTCCAGTTTATTGAAAGCTATATTTTTATTCCCGCACAAAGGTAAAGCTTGCTTTTTTTTTATTAAGTTTTTTGCAGAAATACCAAAATAAAAATTACACGCTCTAGTGTAATATTTTATCATGACAGTTAAATTGCTGGCTTTGGCTTTAATCCTAATGATCCAAGTGCAGAAGACGATTTTTCTCCATCGCTCTCTTCTTCCTTGAAGGACCTTGTAGGTTTTATATTTTTGAGTATTAAGTCTCTTATTTCGTCTCCAGATAAAGTTTCATAAATTAATAAAGCTTTAGATATTTTATGTAAGTCATCAATTTTATCGTTTAAAACTTTTCTTGCTCTCTCGTATCCTTTATCAACAATTTTTCTTATTTCTGAGTCAACTTTTCGAGCAGTTTCCTCGGACATATTTTGTTGTCTAGCTACAGATCTTCCAAGAAAAACTTCTTCCTCATTCTCACCATAAGCAACCGGACCAAGTTCTTTACTTAAACCAGCTCTCATTACCATTGCTCTCGCTCTTTTTGT
>MDTG01241803.1_pt1 | contig 15995 bp, 15 predicted proteins | sample 811421 | NCBI WGS metagenome assembly MDTG01 (sample SAMN05326645, study PRJNA326480) | marine metagenome | isolation source: seawater | place: Pacific Ocean: South East | collected 2011 | reverse complement strand
GTTAAAGATGTGTGTTGATAGCCAATACATTTAATATCAGGGTTTACGCTTTTAATTGCGTTTATGGTCGATCTTTCCCAGGAGTATCCTTCGTAAGTTAATATACAGTATTTAGGTTTAACCTTTTTAACAATATCTCGAATTTGAAAATTCATTCTTAGAGAAAACGATGTTGATGAGTCGAATAAGGATAGAGACAAATTAAGAAAACAGTTAAAATTTATCTCTTTTTTAAATAATAACAACATTAATTCGATTATTGAAAAGACCTGACTTAAAAGTATTTTTAATTCATTAAAAAAATTTAATTTTTTGTTTAAAAAAAAAATATTTTTCTTTTTTTTTCTCTTTCTTAGATAATATGAGCTGTAATCAGTGTGATTAATCATTATTTTACAAGAGGAATAATTATAGGCTTTTAACAATTTTTCGAAATTACCAAAGTAAAAATCATTATTAGAATTTAAATAATCATGATTAACAAAATGTGAGATTATTAATATTTTTGCTTTTGGAAATTTTTCTTCGGGTATGAAATTGTTAATTAAAATATTTAATATTGTTATAAAAAAACTAAGTATTTTTTTGATTAATTTATTAATTATAGTAAAAAAACCAATCTGTCTTTTTGTATAAGCTGAATGAATTTTAACAATATGAAGTGCATTAATAGATTTTGTAATAGTGCTGATTTTTTGGTTATTAAGAATTTTATCCAATATTTTCATAGATTTTTAATTTATTAAATTAGTCTTTCTTTTGAAACATAATCAAAAAATCTCTCACTTACATATTTGTGAGAAAGACAAAAATTGTTGAAATTAATATTATTATTTTTATTTTTATATATTAAAATCAACTCAATTAATTTTTTTAGGGTTTGGTAATCATTAATTCTTATTGTGTTTAAGTAATCTAGATCTCCTAAAAAAGTGGAGTTTTGATTTGAAGGATCTAAAAAAAAACAACTTTTTTTTAAACTTAATCCCTCCAGTATCATTGTGGATCCAAAAGATAAAATTAATTTACTTTTTAACATGTAATGATAACTATTTGTACCATTGGAAGTTTTTATTATTGTTTCAAATTTTTTATTTTTAAGTAATTCAGTTTCTTTTTTGTCTCCCTTAAAATTTGGATGATGTTTGTAAACTAGTTTAATATCTGGAAAGTCATCCATAATTTTATTCATCCAACTTATTTGAGTATAATATGCATCTAAAAGTTGAATTGAGGTTCCTTTCCAAATAGCTGGGTTAAGTCCAATAACCAAAATATCAATAGGTGTAATTTTATCTGCAGCATTTTCATCTTTTAACTCTTGCTCCATTCTTACAGATCCACATGATAAAACATTATTAATTTTACCACCCAATAATCTTAATTTTTTTTCAGTATCTTTTTCCTCTCCAAAAATAATCAACGTATCAATATCGCTAAAACAACTAATTGTGCCTTCAGCTAAATGAGATTGAAAACAAAAAATTTTTAAACCACCTTTTTTTTTAAATAAAAAATTTCTTATCGGACAAGAATGATAAACTCTATCATGCAATAAAATCTTAGACTCATACCTATTGAAAATTTTATTATATTTTAATGATGTATGAATTATGATAGAGAAAATTTTAATAAACTCTAAATTATATTTAAATGAAAAAAATGAAAGCTTGAGTAACAATTTCAATAATTTTAATTTTTTTCTCTGTAATAATTCACTTAATAAATTTATTTTATAATTTTTAAAGATAAAATTATTAGTTGTTTGGTATTTAAAAGATGAGCTGGTGAGAATTAGTGAAATATCAAATTTACTTAGCAATTTGTTAAATTTTTTTACAACATATGCTTTTTCAACATTGTCTAAAATAACACTGACTATCTTTTTCTTCTTAATTTCTTTTTTTGTAAAAAAAATTAAGTTTAAAAAAATCCAGGCTAAAAAGAGAAAAAAATACTTTACAATTTGATAAAATTTAATTTGAAGATTAAATTTAGGCTGTTCATTGAAAAAATCAAATTTAGTAAAAATTATCTGCTTTAATTTTTTAGAAATAATTTCATCTGGTATCTCTAAAATTTTAGAAGTCTGAGAGCAAATATCCTTTACCTCTAAATTATTAGAGAACTCATCAATAAACTTTTTAATTTTTTTTACGTTTTCTAAAGAGTCGTTTTTTAAATCTATACTGAAACTGTGTATTTGTCTCATAATTACATCCTTAGTTCAACATTTGAACATTATAGTTTATTTTACTTTACAGTTCAACTATTGAACGCTATATTAATCAATATGAAATCAGATGAATTATACTTAAAATTACTGAGAAAAATTAACAACGACCCACAAATATCTCAGAGAGATTTATCCAAGGAATTTGATACAAGTCTTGGAAAAATTAACTATTGTTTAAAAGCCCTAAGATCAAAAGGCTTAATTAAAATTAAGAATTTTCAGAAAAGTAAAGATAAAATTAAATATTTATATATTTTAACCCCCAAAGGTATTGTAGAGAAAACAAAGATCACTATGAGATTTATGCATTTAAAAATGCGAGAGTACGATGAATTAAAAGCTGAGTTAAAATCAAAAAAGAAAACTAAATGATAAAAGATTTAAAATTACAAAGAATAGTAATGGAAGTGTTTGGTGGTTGTAACTATACTTGTCAAATGTGTCCTCAATCAAATCCTGGACGTGGAAAAAATTTTACCAGAAAAATGAGCCTTAAAGAGTTTGAAAGGGTTCTTGATATGATAGTTCCTAAATATGGAAAGCCAATAATTAACCTAGAAGGAAGTGGTGAACCTACAATGGCAAAAGATCTGTACGACTATGTTAAAGCTGTAAAAAAAAGAGGCCTTAAATGTTACATGTATTGTAATGGAGCAAGACTAAAGGGTGACTTTATGAAAAAAGTTATTGATGCAAATATTGATTTTATTAGATTTAGCATGATTGGTTATAATCCGAAAGTTTATAAAAAGTGGATGGATATAGACAATTTTAATCTAATTTTAAGTAATATTATTGAAACAAAGAAATATGTTGAGCGCGTTAATAGTGGATGTGAACTAAGCACTTACCATCTGATTACCAATAATGATCAAATGGCATTTGAGGTTGAAGAATATAAAAAAAATATAATAAGCAAAACTCAATCATTAGCTTATATTTGGAAAATGCATAATTGGAGCGGAAATTATGAAAATAAAAATGCTAGAACAAAAACAACAAGAAAAAGTTGTGGGAGACCAAATGCTCCAGAACTTACGGTAAGAGCAGGGGGATCTGCTAACAGAACTGCAGCTGTAGTACCATGTTGTCAAACTCTTGGTCCACCAAACGAGGAAAAAAGTATTTTAGGTCATTTAGACAAACAGTCATTCGAAGAAGTTTATTTTGGTGAAAAGTTCAATGATCTAAGAAAAGCTCATAATGAAAAGGATTTTGACAGAATAGATTATTGCAAAGATTGTGATTTTTTATATGAAGATCCAGAAATTTTAATTTGGACAAATGACAAAACAGCAAAAGTTAATCATATGCTAGGAACGGATGATGATTTTATTCTTACAGATTATAGTTAGTCAATAGAAGCCAAACAAACTTAAATGTTTAAAAATAGTTTTTATATTGGAAAAAAGAAAATCGGTAAAAATTGTAAAACCTATTTTATCGCTGATATTGCTTCAAATCATGATGGAAGCCTATCTAAAGCTAAAGATTTAATTTTTTTAGCAGCTAAAGCAGGAGCAGATGCCGCAAAATTCCAGAATTTTACAGGCAAAACTTTAATTAATGACAAAATTTTTAAAAAAATAGGTAGTATCGCTCATCAGTCAGAGTGGAGCGGCAGCGTTTTCGAAGTATATGATCGAAATAAAACTCCAATTGAGTGGACTGAAGAATTAAAAAAAACATGTAAAAAAGCCGGTATTGAATATTTTACCTCACCTTATGATTTAAATTTAATAAAAAAATTAAATCAATATGTTGCTGTTTGGAAAGTTGGATCTGGTGATATTACTTGGCATGAATCAATTTCAATTATGTCGAAGACGAAAAAACCAATAATACTCGCTACAGGTGCCTCAAATTTTGATGAAGTAAAAAAAGCCGTAGGAATAATAAAAAATAAAAATAAAAAGCTAGTCTTGATGCAGTGTAATACAAATTATACAGCATCAGAAAAAAATTTTAAATTTATAAACTTAAACGTTTTGAAAACTTATAAGAAAAATTTTCCAAATGTAGTTTTAGGTTTATCAGATCATACTCCAGGGCATTCAACAGTATTAGGAGCTATAGCTCTAGGCGCAAAAGTTGTGGAGAAACATTTTACTAACAAAAATTCTCTAGGTGGCCCAGATCATAAATTTTCGATGAATCCAGCTAGCTGGAAAGAGATGGTCTTGAGATCAAGAGAACTAGAGGACAGTTTAGGTAAATCAAAAAAAATTGTTGAAAAAAACGAAAATGAAACTGTAAAATTACAAAGAAGAGCAATTTATTTAAATCGAGATTTAAAAAAAGGTTCAATAATAAAAAAAAAATTTCTTGTATTTTTGAGGCCCTGCCCATCGAAGGGAATTCCACCATATAGCTATAAAAAGATTTTAAACAAAAAAACTAAAAAAAATTTATCAAACTATTCGCCTATTAATCTGGACGATGTCAAATAAAAAAAAGTTTTTAATTCTAATTCCTGCTTACAATGAAAGTAAAAATATTACTTCTGTTCTCAAAAAAATAGATACAAAAAAAAACGATGTTTTAGTAATTGACGATGGTTCAAATGATGGTACTAAGCAGATCTCAAAAAAATTTGGAGCTAAAGTGATTAATAACGAAAAAAATATGGGAGTAGATTATTCTTTAAATAAAGGTTTTTTTTATGCATTAAAAAAAAAATACACTCATGTAATTACTATAGATGCTGATGGTCAACATAGTCCTTCGTATATTAAAATAATTAAAAAATATTTAAATAAACATGTTGATTTAGTAATAACTGATAGAATAGTATTTCCAAGATTTTCAGAAAAATTATTTTCTATCTTTAGTAACAAAACTATAGGTGTGAATGATTTGTTAAGTGGATTAAAAGGTTACAATCTAAATACTTTTAAGAAATACGGATGCTATGACTCTTTTAAATCTATTGGTACAGAACTAAGTTTTTTTTCAATATTTAAATATAAGGCCTCATTCAAGGTTATTAAGATTAAAGTAAGAAAAAGAGTTGATAATCCTAGACTTGGTGGAATTTTAAAAGCAAATTTTAAAATTTTGAAAGCACTATTTATATTAAAAATGAAAACATCAAAAACATGAAATTAAAAATTGGAATAATTGGATTAGGATATGTGGGCTTACCTTTAGCTATCTCTTTTTCAAAAAAATATCAGGTAATTGGTTTTGATCTAAATAAGAAGAGAATAAATTCACTTTCAAATGTGATTGATTGCAATTTAGATTTGCAGAATAAAGAACTATCAATATTAAAAAAGAAAAAAATTAATTTTACACATAATGAGAAAGATCTTAAAAAAATTAATTTTTATATTATAACTGTTCCTACTCCAGTCAATAAATCTAAAAAACCTGAATTTAAGTATTTAATAAATGCTAGCAAACTAGTTGGAAAATATTTAAAAAAAAATGATATTGTAGTTTACGAGTCTACTGTTTACCCGGGTGCTACAGATGAGATTTGTATTCCAGTTTTAGAAAAAATAAGTGGCTTAAAAATAAATAAAGATTTTTATGTTGGTTTTAGTCCAGAGAGACTGTCACCAGGTGATAATTCTCATGGACTCGAAAAAATTACAAAAATTACATCTGGTTCAAATCCAAAAAGTTCAAAGATAATTGATAAAATATATAAATCTATTATTAAAAGAGGTACTTTTTTAGTAAGCAGTATTAAAGCTGCTGAGGCAACTAAAATAATTGAGAATACTCAAAGAGATCTAAATATAGCGTTCGTAAATGAATTAACTCAAATATTTCATAGACTTAACCTAAATACCAAAGAAATATTAGATGCAGCTGCAACAAAATGGAATTTTTTGAAGTTTCAGCCTGGATTGGTCGGCGGTCATTGTATTGCAGTTGACCCATATTATTTTTTAAAAAAGTGCAATGATATTAAATATAAGAACAAACTTATATTACCAGCAAGATCAGTTAATGACTCCATGACAAATTTTGTTTGTTTGCGAACCTTAGGATTAATTAAAAATCTAAAAAGAAAAGTAAAAAAAACAAAAATATTACTTATGGGTTTCTCCTATAAAGAAAATAGCACAGACGTAAGAAATACTCCAGTAGCAGATATTTTTAATTATTTGAAAAAAAAAGGAATTAGCGAATTGGATGTTTATGATCCAATTATAAATAAAATGGAAGTTCTTAAAAAATTTAAAATTAAAGTTATTGATAAAATAGACAAAAAATATGACATAATTATTTTATGTGTTCCACACAAAAAGATAATAAATTTTTTAAACAAAAGTATTAAAAAAATTACTTATAATGGTTCAAAGATTTTTGATATTAAATATGTTCTAAAGAAAAATAAAAATATTATTCAATTATAAATGAAAACTATACTTATTACAGGAGGTGCAGGTTTAATAGGCTCAACTTTAGCTAATCATCTTATTGATCAAAAATTTAAAGTAATCATTATTGATGATTTATCTACTGGTAAAAAATCAAATTTAAAAAAATCAAAAAGAATGTCATTTTATAAATTAAACATAATGAACCTTAAATTATTATCAAAGTTAATAAAAAAATCTGATTTTGTTTTTCACTTTGCAGCCTCCTTAGGATTAAAAAATATTATGTCAAAAAAAATTTTATCAATTAAAACAAACGTAGAGGGAACCCATAATGTACTAGAATTATGTAGTAAGTTTAATAAGAAAGTGGTTATTGCTTCTAGTTCTGAAATATATGGTTTAAATTATAAAAAAAAACTTAAGGAACAAGATATATCAATTATAGGGAACTCAAAAAAATTTAGATGGAGTTATGCAGTATCTAAATTAATCGATGAACATCTTTCTTTAGCTTATTTTAATGAAAAAAAATTGAAAGTAAATATTCTGCGATTTTTTAATACAGTTGGCTCAAGGCAAAACTCAAATTATGGTATGGTTATACCGGCATTTATTAAATCAGCAATTAAGAATAAACCCATAATTGTTTTTGGTAATGGAAAACAAACAAGGACTTTTTTACATGTTAACGATGCTGTGGGTTTTATTAAAAAGATTATTTCAGAAAAAAGTTTTGGAAATATTTATAATTTAGGTGGCAATGAAAATGTATCAATTATTAATTTAGCTAAAAAAATAAAAAAATTATCAAAAAGTAAATCAAAAATAATATTTAAAAATTACAAATATTCTTATTCTAATAAAGGAAAGTTCCAGGATGATTATGAGGATATTTTGAAAAGACATCCAGATACTTCTTTAATTAAAAAAAAGTTCAAGTTCAAACCAAAGTATTCTCTAAAGGATATAATCAAAGAGTATATTCAATGGTATAAAAAATTTTAAAATGAAAAAAGAAAAATTAAATATTTTTATCCAAGCAAGGGTCCATTCTAGTAGATTGCCTGGCAAATGTTTTCATTCATTTTATAACCAAAAAACTTTAGAGAGAGTCATTGATATTACAAAAAAGATAAAATGGAATACTAAGATTTTCCTAGTTAGTTCTGTAAAAAGCAAAAATCTTTTACAAAAAATTTCAAAGAAAAAGAATATCCGTTCTTATTACGGAGATGAAAATAATGTAGCCAAGAGATTTAGTGATTGTATAGATAAATTTAATATAAAAAAAAATGAGTACATTTTGAGGATTACTGCTGATAATTACTTAGTACAACCTATGATATTAAATAAAATGATTAAAATCTTTTTTAGAAAGAAAAAATTAAATGATATCAGGTATTTTTATGTTAAACCCTTATCACATTTTGCTGGAGAAATATTTAGTGTAGAATTTTTTTTTCACATCTACAATATAAATAAAAAAAATGCACCAACCAAAGAACATGTTACTTGGAAAATGAGACAATCTAAAAAATATGCTCAGGGTTTACCGAAAAATTTTATGGGAATTAAACATAACTTAACAATTACTTTAGATAATTTAGAGGATTTAATTTTAATGAAAAATTTTGAAAAATTAAATTTATTCAAAAAGTTAAATTGTTTAACACAAATAAAAAAATATTTAAAAAATAAACAGAGCTTTAAAAAAATCAAAAAAAATGTTTTCTAATTTCAAAAATAAAAAGGTGCTCGTGACAGGTCATACTGGCTTCAAAGGATCATGGCTGACATTATGGTTAATTACTCTAAAAGCTAAGGTAATAGGAATTTCTAATGATACAAATAAATTGTCCAATTTTAATGCCTTAAATATGAAAAAAAGTATTAAAGATTATAAAATTGATATAAAAGATCTTGAAAAACTTAAAAAAAAAGTAATTTCATTTAAGCCGGATTATATATTTCATTTAGCGGCTCAGGCACTAGTAAAAAAATCTTTTGATAATCCATTGGATACTTTTCATTCAAATTCCATTGGAACACTAAACATTTTAGAATCTGTAAGATCTTTAAAGAAAAAGTGTACAATTGTTTTGATCACTAGTGATAAGAGTTATAAGAATTTTGAGTTAAAAAGGGGTTATACAGAATCTGATATATTAGGTGGGCATGATCCTTACAGTGCTTCAAAAGCATCTGCAGAATTAATTATTCAATCTTATTTTCATTCTTATCTAAAAAAAAATAAAAATCTTAAAATTGGTATAGCTAGAGCCGGAAATGTAATAGGAGGTGGAGATTGGTCGAAGGACAGGTTAATTCCAGACTGCGTAAAATCTTGGTCAAAAAATAAAAAAGTCATTTTAAGAAATCCACTATCAACAAGACCTTGGCAACATGTACTCGAAGCAATTGGAGCATACCTGCTTTTTGCAAAAAAATTAAATTATAACTCCTCCCTTAATGGCGAAGTTTTTAATTTTGGCCCAAGTCAACAGAATAGTATTACTGTAATAAAAGTAATTAAAAAAATGAAAAAATTCTGGCAAAAAGTTGATTGGAAATTAATTAAAAAAAGAAAAAAAGACTCCTTTTATGAGTCTAGATTACTACAATTAAACTGCTCTAAGGCAAAAAAAAAATTAAATTGGAAAAGTGTTTTAAGTTTTAATCAAACAATTTCAATGACTATTAATTGGTATAGAAAATTTTATGAAGATAAAAAGAACATAAAAAAACTTTCTTTATCACAAATAAAATTTTATGAGAAACTAATTAGAAATAGAACATGAAAGTAGTAATTTTAGCAGGAGGGTTTGGGACAAGATTATCAGAGTATACAAAGACTATTCCTAAGCCTATGGTAAGAGTTAAAAATAAACCTTTAATATACTATGTTATGAAATTGTATGCTCGATACGGTTTCAAAGATTTTTATATAGCATTGGGTTATAAAGGAAATGTCATCAAAAATTACTTTAAAAAAAATTCTTTTGGTTGGAATATCCGTTTAATTAATACTGGTAAAAATACAATGACTGGAGGAAGATTAAAAAGATTAAGCCCATTTTTAAAAAACGAAACATTTCTAATGACCTATGGTGATGGTGTAGCTGATATCAATATTAAAAAATTAGTAAAGTTTCACAAAAAAAACGGCAGAGAAGTAACTTTAACCGCAGTAAGACCTTCAGCAAGGTTTGGTGTTGTAAAGTTTAAAAATAATTTAGTAACTTACTTTAAAGAAAAATCAAAGGTTGATGAAGGATGGATTAATGGAGGTTTTTTTGTAATCAATCCAAATTTTTTTAAAAAAATTAAGAATGATAAAACTTTTTTAGAAAAGGAGCCTCTAGAGAAAGTTTGTAAAAGTAAAAATTTAGCTGCTTACAAACATTCAGGATTTTGGCAATGTGTTGATACGAAGAGGGATTTAGAAAAACTCAAGAAAAACATACAAAAGATAAAAATTTGAAAAAAAAGATTAAACTTTTGATTATAGGTGGCACAGGTTTCATCGGCTATCATTTGGCCAATAGATGTATTAAAAAAAATTGGAGTATTGTAAGCATCTCAACAAAAGAACCTACAAAAAAAAAGAGATTAAAAAAAGCAAAGTATTTGATTTGTGATATTACAAAGAAAAATTCTTTAAAAAAAAAATTAAATGAAAGTTTTGATTTTGTAATAAATCTAGGTGGTCATGTTGATCATAAAAATTACAAAAAGACTTATAGAAGTCATTACCTAGGTCTTAAGAACTTAGTAGAAATATTTCATCAAAAAAAAATTAAACTTTTTATTCAAGTGGGAAGTGGAGGAGAATATGGCAAAATTTCCTCCCCGCATGTTGAGGGTAAAGAAAAAGCACCTAAAACAATTTATAATAAATCAAAATATCTAGCCTCGAAATTTCTAATATCTTTTTCTAAGAAAAAGAAATTTCCATTTACTATTCTTAGGTTTTATCAAGTATACGGACCTAAACAAGATACAAATAGATTAATCCCTATCGTAATTTTTAATTGTTTAAACAATCAAAAATTTGATTGCTCGAATGGCAAACAATTTAGAAATTTTTTATATATAGATGATGCTATAGAAAGTATTATGAAATGTTTTGATCATTGGAAAAAAGCAAAAAATCAAGTTTTTAACATTGGATCGGAAAAAAACTACCAGGTCAAAGGATTAATTAACGTTATAAAAAAAAGAATTGGACAAGGTTCACCTCAATTTGGAAAAATTAAATTAAGAGTTGATGAAAAATTGAATTTTTATCCTTCTATTAACAAAGTAAAAAAAATACTTAATTGGAAACCAAGAATTTCATTAAAAGAAGGTTTAAATTTAACTATTAATGATTTTGCGAAGAACAAGAAAAATAATTTCTAAAAATCATTATTGATCCATACTTATAAATCCAATACTACCCGAGTCTTCTAACGCAACTAAGAAGGTATTAAATTTTTCAAAGTATGTAATATCTCTAATTCTTTCTCCAATAATAATTTTTTCTTTAAAAATTAATTTTGTAAAATTTTTATCAAATTTTACTCTAAATAAACTTCTAGCATTCAAGGATGATATAAAAAAGTTTTCTGACCACAAAGTAGAGAAATTATCAGGTATGTGAATTAATTGAGAAATCCCTATTGAGGGAACAAATGAAAAAATCGGCTCCTCAAAATTATTTTTATAATGATTTTTTTTAAACTTATATTCAGAGCCCACACTATATTTATAAGGTTCACCGTATGAGGCCACTGGCCAACCATAATTTGATCCAATTTTTATTAAATTAATTTCATCGCCTCCTTTTGGACCGTGCTCGGTAGATAATATTTTATCATCGATTACTGTTAAACCTTGTGGATTTCTATGTCCTTTAGATACAATCTGGTAACTTTTATCAGATAAATTAAAAAACAAAATTTTTCCATAAATACTCTCATTTTTCTGAGCCACTTTTATAATGCTTGTTCCGTCTGATCCTGTAGTGACTAATAAGCCTTTTTTATCATTTGATAATACATATTCTGACATTCTGCCTGCGATGACATTTTTATTACATTCTTTTGAATCAAAAAAAATTTCGAAATTAAGCTCTCTTTGCTTTAAGTCAGCTTTTGCAATTCTAAAATAATCACAATTTTTTGCATTTGAGTACGAGTAAGATATAAATAAATTATTATCAATAATATGTGCATCTTTTATATCTTTAGTATTTAGTTCTTTAATATTATTTTTTATACTTTCCTCTTGTAAGTTTTTAATATCGTCCAACTGAATAATTGTTCCAGCAGAGTCTATTAAAATAATTTTATCATTATAAATTGTAATAAAAAATTTTTTCTTTAGATCTTTATTAATTAAAGGGTTATAATGAGCTTGTTTACTCAACTTTAATTTTTGTACCTCTATTTTTTTAATTTTAAGGTTCAAAAATTCGGTTTCCGGTAAAATTTTTTGATTGTAATTAGACAATTTAAAGTAATTAATTTCATCTAAATATTTTTTTCCAAAAAACTTTGTTTTAATATATATTTTTACATTGTATGGTAAATTTTCTCTAGCAAATGCTCTTAAATAGTCCAAATTAAAGTATCCAATAATTAATAAAACTAAAATTAATAAATATGGTTTAGTTGATAATTTCAATTTTTTCACGGTTTATAGATCATTAATAGGTCTGATTTAACATTTAAACTAATTTTCATTAATTGTAAATTTAAATATATATTCTAAATATTAAAATTATGATAACAAAACTTTATACTCATTAATTTTAAATTATTGATTAAATGAAAAAAAAAACCTTTGTTATAATTATCGTATCAATATTTTTAGTATTAAATGCATTAAGCTTTTTAACTATTAACTTAAAAACTGGAACTAGTTTGTTTAATAATGGAGAATATTTAGAAAAAAAGAAATCTTTTTTGATCAAACAACCAGTCGATAGATATGTACATCCTTTTATTGGTCAAATAGATTTAAACAATTTCTCAGTAACTGAAAATGATTTAACTAATGAAAAATTATTTTATAATATTTACGAAAGTAGCAATAATAGTGACGATATTTTAAAAATTCTGTTACTAGGAAGTTCTACAGCAATCAATTTTTCTAATAACACAATATATGCTTATGACTTAGAAAAAAAAAAGGATAGCAAGGAAAGCTACAACATTCTTGCTAAAAAAATTGAAACTGTTTTTCCTAAAAAAAAAATAATTTTTTATAATGCTGCTATAAGGTCATCAAAACAACCACAACAACTATTCAAATTATATTATTTATACTTATTAGGTATGAATTTTGACATTGTTATAAATTTCGATGGACCACTGGAAATTGTTCATCCATATTTGAAAAATTTCCCAATAAACGATGAAGCCATTTATCCTAGGAGATATTCAGATGAATTAGCAGTTTTAACCCGAGACATATCTTGTGTGAAAACAAATAATGAAGAAGTTAATAAAAATAGTTATGTTCCACTTATAGAACTTTTTTCATATTTGAAAATAAGAAATTGTTACAAAAAAATTACTAAAAAGGAGGGTATTAAAAATAATTGGAAAAGCTTTACAAGTATAAAGGAACAGAACAAGGAAGAAATTTTAGAAAATTCATATAAAATTTGGAAAAATTCCTCTTTAGAAATAGAAAATTTTTCTCAATTAAAAAATTTTTTTTACTTACATGTAATTTCTCCTAATCAACACGTAAAAAAATCAAAAAAGTTTTCAGAGGAAGAAAAAAATTACTTAAGTTATGAGTATACTGAAATAATTTCTGAATATTACGAACGATTAGTAAATTTTGAAAATTTAAAACTTAAAAATTCGCTAGATTTAAAATATGTTTTCAAAGATATCAAAAAAACAGTATACCGAGACAGCTGTTGCAGATTCAATGATCTTGGAATACAAATAATTTCTGAAGAAATAGCTAATAATTTAAAGTTAAGATTTAATTAAAATTATTTTTTATATTTTATATTTTGAAAATAGGAAATTAAACCTATTACAAAAAAGATATAAGAAGCGTTTCCTGTAGTAAAAAAGCTTCCTGTAGACTTGAATGGAAAAAAAATTATTATGAAATTAATAATTAAAATTAGGTAAAATTGCTCGTTTAAATTTAATCTTGGCTTTAAAAATATTTTTGATTTTAAAAAATCTTTTAAAACTAAATAAATAATTAAAATTAATATTATGAAACTTATTACACCTGAAGTTGCTAATATTTCTAAAAAATAATTATGAGGATGATTGGAGCATTTAAGTTTTAATTTAGAGGCGTTGCATGCAAAACTATAGTTTTTGATACCTACTCCCTTTAAAAAATTTTCTTTGATTATTGCTAATGAAGATACAAATAATTGAGCGTGCCCGGAACCTATCAGATGGTAGAATTCACTATCAGTTTTATGTGTTTTGGGTATGTTTTTTTTTATTTCTTTATATTCTACTCCCTGAAGGTGTTTTGAAAAAAGTTTACTTTTTATATTAATCTCAGTAGCGTTTTGTAAAAAATTTTTGTAATTTATTTTGATATTATTTTCTGGAAAGAAATAAAAAAATGCTAAAAATGATAATATAGATGTGAGAACAACAATAACTTTGCCTCTGTAAAAGCTGCAGAATAAAATTAAACCAAATAAAGCCAGCACCAATGACATTCTATTTTGACTTATAAAAATTGCGATTAGTACTAATAAGATAAATAGAGAAATTATTATATTAGAATATTTATTACCTTTGAAAAAAAAGCTAACACCAACTATGAAAAAAAATAAATAGTTAACTAAGAATGAACCTGCAATTTTTGTATTTCCAAAAAAAGAATTATAATTAATAAAATTTTTCCATGCATAGAATGGTTTAATACCGATTAAATTAAATTTAAATAAATATTGAAATATAATATCAAATGAAATTATTGAAATAATTAGAGTATAAAAATAGATTAACTTTTTAATATCAAATTTTATATATAAAAAAATATTATAGATAAGTATTGAAAATATTGGGTATCTTAAAAAAAGCACAGATTTTAAAGTCTCTGAAGATGTAAATAAACTTAAAGATGATATAAAAATTCCTAATATTAAGGTTGCTATTAGTAAAGGATTAAACTTTATTCTTTTTTTGTAATAAAAAATAAATATTAAAGAAAAAACAAATATTAAAAATAAATTAAAATTTATAATCCCGTTACCTAATATATATGATATGGGAAAAAAATAGATTAAGTATTCTAATATATCTTTGACTTTTATTTTATATTTAGACATAGAGGTGTAATTTTAATCTTATTTAAATATAATGAATTATTAAACTATTTTTTGAATAAATAAAATTATTAATCAAGAAAATAACATAATATATTTTTATATTTTATGTTAATAATATATTTTTATATGCTATGAAGAAAAATAAAATTTTGATAAGTGTGATAATCAATTGTTATAACGGCGAAAAATATTTATCCCAATGTTTACAAAGTATAGTATCTCAATCTTATAAAAACCTAGAAATAATTTTCTGGAATAATCGTTCCACAGACAAAAGTGAGCAAATAGTAAAAAGTTTTCACGATAGAAGAATTAGAATTTTTCGATCAAAAAAATTTTTAAGTCTTTACGAAGCTAGAAACCAGGCTATTAAAAAAACTAGAGGTACTTATATCTCTTTTTTAGATGTGGATGATTATTGGGTAAAAGATAAATTAGAAAAACAAGTGAAATTTTTAAAAAAAAACAAATCTTATAATGTTATATATTCAAATTTTTATACGCTAAGTAAAAGAAATAAAATAAAAAATTACTCTAATTTAAATTTACCTCAAGGTAAAATTTTAAATAGTTTAATCAAAAATTATTGTATCGGAATTTTGACTGTTCTTATAAAAAAAACTATTTTTAATAAAGAAAAATTTAATAGCAGATATAACGTTATAGGTGATTTTGATTTTTTTTTAAGGGTAAGTTTAAAAAAAGAAATTGGATGTATCCAGGAGCCACTTGCTTACTATAGAATGCATGATGATAATTATTCAAAAAAAAAAATTAAACGTTACATTTCTGAATTAGGTTCATGGATAACAAAAAATGAAAATTATTATAACAATTTAGGCTTTAGCTTAAATCATCAAAAATTTTTACTTTTGAAATTAAGAGTTAAATATTTCATATATTTGATTGGGCGTGTAGTTCAGTGGTAGAACGCTTCGTTGACATCGAAGAGGTCATAAGTTCAATTCTTATCACGCCCACCATTATTGTTGCTTAGAGCTAATTTTAAGCTGTTTACAATTTTTATCATAGATATTATAAGTCATTGCCTGGTGATTATTGCGAAGGGGCTACACCCGATACCATTCCGAACTCGGAAGTTAAGTCCTTC
>MDTG01147859.1_pt1 | contig 15995 bp, 9 predicted proteins | sample 811421 | NCBI WGS metagenome assembly MDTG01 (sample SAMN05326645, study PRJNA326480) | marine metagenome | isolation source: seawater | place: Pacific Ocean: South East | collected 2011 | reverse complement strand
TTCAAAGTATAAAAATCTCACTCCAAAAGAAAGTTTAAAGTTTATTTGTGATTATATGGGTATATCCATGATTGATAAAATATCTTCAAAACATGATTTAAAAAAAAAGAAGTTTGCTTTGATTAATTCTATTGTTAATGAATTTTTTAAAAGTTGTCTTACTAAAAATAAAATCGTACTAAGGTATTTAAATGATAGAAAGATAAAAGAAAGTGCAATAAGAAAGTTTTCTTTGGGCTTTTGTTCTTCAAAAGTAGATTCGTTAAAAATCTATTGTGAAAAACACAATATTTTTGAAGATGATTTATTAGAAGTTGGTATTTTTATTAAATCATCAAAAGATCAATCTTTATTTAATAGATTTGGAAATAGAATTACTTTTCCAATTTATAATAAGTATGACGAAGTAATTGGATTTGGTGGAAGAACGACGAATAATTCTAAAATAAAATATATAAATTCACAAGAAAATGAACTGTTTAAAAAAGGTGAAAATATATATGGTTTGAAACAAAATTTAAACGATATAAAAGTTCAAAATCAAATCATTTTAGTTGAGGGTTATCTCGATGTTATTTCACTAAATTCTAACGGAATTAAAACATCAGTTGCTGCTCTTGGTACAGCAGTTTCTGAAAATCAAATTTTAAAATTATGGAATTATAATGATTCACCTATAATTTGCTTTGACGGAGATGCTGCCGGTAAAAACGCAATGAAAAATTTAGCAAATAGGATTTTAAAAATTTTAAAACCTGGTAAATCTATAAGATTTGCTAATTTACCTGATAACACAGACCCTGATGATTATGTAAAAAGTTTTGGGAAGAAGTCATTTTTTAATATGTTAGAGAGCTCAGTTGCTCTTTCCGAATTTATTTGGGAGCAGATTAAAAATAAGCATGATGTATTTACTCCAGAAAATTTAGCTTTGATTGATAATGATATAAAAATAATTTCAAATAAAATTGAAGATAGAAATGTTGCAAATGAATATTTTAAATTTTTAAGAAAAACTAAGGCTGATACTTTTTGGAATTTTGATAATTCAAAAATTAATAAAAAAAATAATTTAAAAAAAATTAAAGATATAAAAGATATTAATGAAGTTATACTGATATCAATTTTAATTTTCAATTCAAATATAGTCTTAGAATTTTTAGAGGATATTTCATTATTAAAGTTTACAAATCCCCTACTTGAAAATATAAAAGAGGTTATTCTGGAAAAAATTATAAATCGTAATGATGAAAACGATTTAAATTTAACCTCCTTATTTTTGGAGAAATTTTCTGAACATCAATTATTATTTGAAAAAATTAGGTCTGATCATTTCAAAGAACTAAACGCCAAAGAGAAAAATTTGTTATTTAAAAATATTCTTCAAAACTTGCAGTTACCAGATTTAATTAAAGAAAGAGAGATTTTGAAAAAAGAGATGATAGCAAATAAAAATAATTTTGATATGGAATTTCTTTTAAAAAAATATCATGAAATCAATAAAGAAATTAATACCATAAAAAATAGAGAAATTTAAAATATTCATATTAGGTTAATAATGATATTTTTAATAATAACATTGTTTTTTTAATCCTAAACACAATATTAGTTATAGACTCAAATTAAAGTTTGATAATGAAAGAAAATAAGAAAAAAAGATTAGTAAAGAATACGATGGTTGAGCAGCCTATAATTGATCAATCAAATGAGGTTATGAAAAAACTTCTAGCTAAGGGAAAAAGACAAGGCTATTTAGGTTTGACTGAGATTGAAGAACTTCTATCTGATGAGTCATCCGAAGTCATAGAGGAATTTCAATCCAAAATTTCATCAATGGGAATTCAAATACACGAAACTGATGATGACAATGAAAATGATGTTGAATCAAAACTTACTGAATCAGGTTATAAAGATGAGGATCCGGGAAAAACAGACGACCCAGTTAGAATGTATTTAAAAGAGATGGGTAATGTGGAACTTCTCTCTAGGCAAGGTGAAATAAAAATTGCCAAAAGAATAGAAGAGGGTAAAAAAATTACTATTGAAGCTTTCTCTAGTTGTTTTATTTCAATGCAATATATTGATAATTTTTTTGCATCATATTTAAAAAATGAAAGACCTTTGAGAGATTTGATTGATCTCGATTCCACTTATAGATCTATAACTGGTGAGGACGACGAGCCTGATTTTATCGAGGATCAAACCAAAAATGACAAACAATTATTTCAAGAACATGTTGATGATGATATAGAAGGGGAAAGAGATTTTGATTCCGATTCAGAGGAGGAAAACTCTGATGATGTTTCAGAGCTCTCTATTTTAGAAAAAGAAGAAAATCTAAAACCTATAATTTCTCAAAAGCTCCAAGTATTTGCCAAAAAGTTTAAAGAATTAAAAACCCTTCAAAAAAAATATGTTGAATCACTTTTCACAAATAAAAAGTTAGATAAGAAAACTTTTGATAAACATCAGAAACTAAAAAAAATCGTGTCAGAAAAAATTCAAACTCTTTATATTAATCAAACCAGAATTGACGAAATTGTTGAACAGCTATCCAAATATAGTAAAAGAATTTCAATATCTCAAATTAAATTAATGAATATCGCCAAAAAGTTGAGAATCAAAGATGATGAGTTCGATAATGAGTTTTCAACTAATATTTTAAACAAATCTTGGTTAAAAAACCTAACCAGGAGAAAGAAAAAAAATTGGGTACAATTTAGTAAGAAAGAGCAGGTTACGGAACTATTTCACTCTATTCATGCCATAAGTGAAAATACATTAATGAGTATTCAAGATATAAAAGATATTTCAAAATCAGTAAATAAAGGTGTTAAAGAATCCAATAGCGCAAAGAAAGAAATGATAGAAGCAAATTTAAGACTTGTAATCTCTATTGCAAAAAAATATACGAACAGAGGGCTACAATTTTTAGATTTAATTCAAGAGGGAAACATAGGTTTAATGAAAGCTGTTGACAAGTTTGAATACAGAAGAGGCTACAAATTTTCGACATATGCCACTTGGTGGATCAGACAAGCTATTACAAGGTCCATAGCTGACCAAGCAAGAACTATAAGGATTCCAGTTCATATGATAGAGACGATCAGTAAACTTGTTAGGGTTTCGAGACAACTTCTTAATGAAAATGGTGTTGAACCACAACCAGAAGAACTAGCAAATAGATTAGGTATGCCTCTTGAAAAGGTGAGAAAAGTTTTAAAAATAGCTAAGGAGCCTATTAGTTTAGAAACTCCTGTAGGTGATGAGGACGATAGTCATCTTGGAGATTTCATAGAGGATAAAAATATTAAATTACCTTTAGACGCCGCGATTCAAAATAATCTTCGTGAGGCAACTACCAATGTTCTTTCCACATTGACTCCTAGAGAAGAGAGAGTTTTAAGAATGAGATTTGGAATTGGTATGAACACAGATCACACTTTGGAAGAAGTTGGACAACAGTTTTCTGTCACCAGAGAAAGAATAAGACAGATTGAAGCAAAAGGATTAAGAAAGTTAAAGCATCCGAGTAGGTCCAGAAAACTTAGAAGTTTTTTGGATAATTAAATCTGTCTACCGAAATTATTAATAAAATTTACTTATTTTAAGCTACAATTTTTTTTGTTAACATATTTATATCTCTTAGATTGTGTAAAATAGGCCCGTAGTTCAGTTGGTTAGAACGCACCGCTCATAACGGTGTTGTCGTAGGTTCGAGTCCTACCGGGCCTACCATCATATAAAATTTAAGATGATACTATTTTTTTTTTCATTTGTTCAATTAGACCTAAAACCCCTTTAGGGTGATTCTTGATAACTGAAGCAAACTCTGCTCTTTGTGTAACTAACATACTTACGCCATCAATATTTACATCTAAAATTTTAAAAATATTATTTTTTGAAACATACAATCTCCAATCAAGAGATAAAGATGAGATATTTTCAGATACAAGATTCATATTTACAACATACATATTGTTAGAAAATTTTGAGTTGGTTGTTTTAAATTCCCCTTTCCATCCTTTAAATTTCGGTGCATAAACTTTTACTAAATATGCCTGGAAAGATCTTGTAAATTCTTGTTGCGTTTTAATATCAATTTTTGACCAATAACGTCCAAGAACAAACTTTGAAATATAATTATTATCAAATGCTTTATTGTAAAGTTTACTAAAATTTTTCTCTCTCTGTGTATCTGAAATATTAGAGTTAGCAACCTCATTAATCACTTGCTCCCCCAGATTTTCAATAAATAACCTACTTTTTCTAATATTTTCATTTGAACTTAATGAAAATGGTATAAGTACAACTAAAAAAAAATTTATTACCTTAAACATCTTAATTTGTTAATAATTTAGTATCTGATTCATTATAATCAGGATAATCTGATGAAGGAACGGCTTTCTTTGGCTTTTTCGGATTATTGTCTAATTTTTCTGTGTTAGATAATGGTATCATTATTTCTAGACTATCTTCGTAAGAAGGAATGTCTCCATAATCAGGTAGGTTAAAATTTATTTTTTTTTTTTCTAAGTCTCCATTATTTATGTCTTGTTGTCTTTTTTGGCGATATAAACTTCGCATTGTCGCATAGAAATCTAATGATGTGCTCTCTATGTCATCAACATATCCTAAATATTTAGCTCGTTGATCTGCTCCACTAACAACTGGTTGAGGTAGTCGAGCTTCAAACCCAAAATTATTCATTCTAAAGACAAATGTTAATGGGTTGAAAATAGTATCTACACCCCTTCCTAATGCGTCTCTTACATTGGAGGGTCCAAATATTGGAAGCATCGTATATGGACCATCCGGCACGCCCCAAACTGCAAGGGTTTGTCCAAAATCCTCATTTCTTTTTTCAATTTGAAAAACTTCACTACTTGCGACATCGTACATTCCTCCAAGACCAAGAGTAAGGTTGATAATAAATCTACTTAAAGTAAGCCTTACTCCTTTAACATCCAATTGAAGTATTGCATTGGCTATATCCAAAGGACTTTCTGCAGTTTCCGCTAAATTCGCTAAATTTTGTCTTGGAAAATCAGGAATAGTTTTCCAGCCTCTCGCAACTGGTTTAAATATATATTTATCAAGATCATTATTAAAACTAAAAATTGACCTGTTTAGTTCCTCGTATGGATCGTTGTTTTCTTCGAGGCTAAGGTTATTTTTATTAACAGAACAACTCGAGATTAGAATAAAAACTAAAATCAAAAAAATCTTATTTTTAAAAAACTCATTATATTGTTTCATCTTTAAACTATATAAATAAATATTTATTCATATTATATAAAAAAATTATTAAAGTATAAAAAAAAAATATAATTTTTTTTTTTAGACTTTAATCTATCATTTTACATGGTTCTAAGTTAATTTGTCAAAATGTTAAGTAATAATAAAAATTTAAAGGTATCTTTTGAGTTTTTTCCACCAAAAAATAAAAAAATGGAGGAATCTCTGTGGCATACATTTAAGAGACTAGAACCTCTCAAACCGCAATTTGTTTCTGTAACCTATGGTGCTATGGGTTCAACTAGAAAAAGAACTCACGAATTAGTCTCTAAAATCAAAAAAGAATCAAATATACAACCTGCTGCTCACCTTACTTGCGTAAATTCAACACAAGAAGAAATTATTGAAATAGCCGATTCATATTGGAAGGAGGGGATTAATCATATTGTTGCTCTTAGGGGTGACAGAGGTCTAGAAAGTAATAATTTAGAAAATAAACAACTCAATTATGCTACAGACTTAATAAAAATTCTAAAAAGTAGAAATGATTTTGAAATTACTGTCTCAGCTTATCCTGAAGGACATCCAGAATCGGATTCAAATGAAAAAGATTTTGACATTCTAAAAAAAAAAATTGATCTAGGAGCTACTCGGGGAATCTCCCAGTTCTTTTTAGATACAGAGATTTATCTGAAGTTTTTAGAAAATGTAAGAAAAAGAAATATCAATATACCAATTATACCTGGTATCTTACCTGTTACCAATTGTAAAAAAACTATAGAATTTTCTAATTCTATGAACTGCAAAATACCAGATTGGCTCCAAAAAATGTTTGTAGGGTTAGACTCAGATCCAGAAACTAGAAAATTAGTTGCGGCAAATATCGCTGCTGAACAATGCACTAGACTAGCAAATGAAGGTATTAAAGAATTTCACTTTTATACGCTTAATAGAGCTGATTTAACTTTTGCTATTTGCCATATACTAGGTATCAGGACTTTACAGGACTAAAACAATGATTAAAAAAACATTAAAAAGCTTACTTGAAAAAAAAATATGTATTTTAGATGGAGCAATGGGCACTATGATTCAAAGACATAAGCTCAACGAGGACGATTTTAGAGGTCAGAAGTTCAAAAATATTAATAATCTGGTTAAGGGTAACAACGATCTTTTAAATATCACTCAGCCTAATATAATTAAAAAAATTCATAAACAATATCTGGATGCTGGTGCTGATATTATTGAAACTAATACTTTTAATTCGACAAAAGTTTCACAATCGGATTATAAACTTGAAAATGAGGTTTATGATTTAAATTTTACAGGTGCAAAAATTGCAAGGGAAATTGCTGATCAATTTATGAATGAAAATCCCGAAGAAACAAAATTTGTTGCTGGTGTTTTAGGACCAACAAGCAGAACTTGTTCTATGTCTCCAGATGTAAATGATCCAGGATTTAGAAATATAAATTTCGATGAATTAAAATCAGATTATTATGATTGTATAGATGCATTAATTAATGGAGGAGCAGACATCATTTTCGTTGAGACTATCTTTGATACATTGAATGCTAAGGCAGCTTTGATTGCATTAAACGACTATGAAAAGAAAAATCAAAAGCAAATTCCGTTAATGATTTCTGTTACAATTACAGATTTATCGGGAAGAACTCTATCAGGACAAACTTTAGAAGCATTTTACTATTCTGTGCTTTTTTCAGAGCCATTAAGTATAGGTTTAAATTGTGCTCTTGGCCCAAAGGAACTAGAAGAATATGTAGCTGAATTATCTAGGATTTCTGAATTCTATACAAGTGTTCATTCAAATGCTGGACTACCAAATGCATTTGGAGAGTACGATGAAACTCCTGAAAAAATGGCAAATTATGCTAAAAATTGGGCGAATAATTCTTATATAAATATCATAGGTGGCTGTTGCGGAACAACACCTTTACATGTTAAAGCTATAAAAAATGCAGTTGAAAAAATTAAACCAAGAAAAAAAGTAAAATCTTCAAAAAAGTTTAGATTAACTGGATTAGAAACTTTCGAGGTATAAAGAAAATTTAAGAAAATGTTTAAGTCTAATTTTATAAATATTGGTGAACGAACTAATGTTACTGGCTCTTTAAAATTTAAGAAATTAATTTTGGATGGAAGGTATAATGATGCAGTAGAAATTGCAAGGCAACAAGTTGATAATGGAGCACAAATCATTGATATTAATATGGATGAGGGTTTGTTAGACTCTGAAAAGGCCATGAAAACTTTCTTAAATTTACTGGCAGCTGAACCTGGAATAGCAAAAGTTCCGTTTATGATAGATTCTTCTAAATGGTCAGTAATAGAATCAGGTTTGAAATGCATTCAAGGTAAGTGTATTGTTAACTCAATAAGCCTTAAAGAGGGTCAGAGTACCTTTATAGCTCAGGCAGAAATTGCGAAATCTTTTGGAGCAGCTTTGGTAGTCATGGCCTTTGATGAAAAAGGTCAAGCTGATAATGTTGAAAGAAAATTTTCAATTTGTAAAAGAGCCTATAAAATATTAGTTGAAAAAGTTAAGTTTCCAAGTTCAGATATAATATTTGATCCAAATATTTTCGCTGTTGCCACAGGCATGAAAGAGCATAACAATTATGCTAAGGATTTTTTTGAAGCAACTAAATTAATTAAGCTTAAGTTGCCCAACGCTAATGTGTCTGGAGGATTATCAAATGTTTCATTTAGTTTTAGAGGAAATAATCAAATTAGGGAGGCAATGCATTCATGTTTTTTATTTCATGCTATTAAAGCTGGTTTAGATATGGCTATAGTTAATGCTGGCCAAATCACAATATATGAGCAAATCGATGAGGAGCTTAAAATTGCCATTGAAAATGTTTTATTCAATAAGAGGGAAGATGCAACTGAAGAATTAATTAAAATCTCAGAAAAATATTCTGGAAAAGTTATAAAAAAGAAAAAGAAAGTATTATGGAGGAAAAAATCACCTGAGCAAAGAATAATTTTTTCACTGATAAATGGTCTTACAGATTATGTAGACATCGATACCGAAGAGTTAAGGCGAAAATATGATAAACCTATAGAAATTATCGAGGGTCCACTTATGGATGGAATGAACGAAGTTGGGGATCTTTTCGGATCAGGTAAGATGTTCCTGCCGCAAGTTGTAAAATCTGCAAGAGTAATGAAACAATCAGTAAGTTATCTTCTTCCTTTCATGAAAGACAATGCTCAAGAAAAAAAAAAATTGAAAGGAAAAATTCTATTAGCAACAGTAAAAGGGGATGTTCATGATATAGGAAAAAATATTGTAGGAGTAGTGTTACAATGTAATAATTACGAAGTCATTGATCTTGGAGTCATGGTGTCTGCACAAAAAATTATTGACAACGCAATAAAAGAAAATGTGAATATCATTGGTTTATCAGGACTAATAACCCCAAGCCTCGATGAAATGTGTTATGTAGCAAGCGAATTAAGTAAACAAAACATAAAAGTTCCTCTTATGATAGGAGGAGCAACCACTAGTAAAATACATACAGCAATAAAAATTTTCCCTGAATATAATTATGGTGTTATATATGTTCCTGATGCCTCAAAGGCTGTTGGAGTAGCGAGCAAATTAATATCTCATAAGAATAGTTTACCCTTTAAAGAATTAATTAAAAAAGAGTATGACGAGATTAGAGAAAAATATTATAAGAAAGACAACGGTAAAGCAAAAATTACTTTACAGGAATCAAGAAAAAATAAATTTAAAATAAATTGGAAAAAATCTTCTATTTTAAAACCTGATAGTCTGGATATTAAGATCTTTAACAAAATCTCAATTAACGAAGTTATTCCATACATTGATTGGAAACCTTTTTTTGAATCGTGGGAGTTATATGGAAAGTTTCCAGAAATTCTTAACGATAAGGTTGTCGGCAAGACTGCGCGAGAGCTTTGGAATGATGCAAAGGACATGTTAAAAAGAATCGAAAGGGACAATCTAACTAAGTTACAAGCGGTTATTGGATTTTGGCCAGCAAACGCATCACAAGACGATGTAGAAATTTATGAAGATGAAAGAAGAGTAAAAATAAAAAAGAAACTTTTTTTTCTTCGACAACAAGTAAAAAGACACTCAAATGGCAGAGCAAATTTTTGCTTATCTGATTTTATTGCACCTAAAGAATTAAGAATAAAAGACTACATAGGAGGTTTTGCTGTAACAGCTGGCAAAGGTATTGATATAAACGCGAAACATTTCGAAGCAAAAAAAGATGATTACAATTCGATTCTTATTAAATCTTTGGGAGATAGATTAGCAGAGGGATTAGCTGAGAAACTGCATCAAGATGTTAGAAAAAAATATTGGGGATATAGTAAAAAAGAGAAACTCAGTAATGACCAATTAATTAATGAAGAATATCAAGGTATTAGACCTGCTCCAGGATACCCTGCATGTCCTGATCACTCGGAGAAGGAAACACTATTTGATTTGTTAGAGATAGGAAAAAATTTAAAAATAAGCCTAACTGAATCATATGCAATGTCACCGATGAGTTCAGTCTCAGGATTTTATTTTGCTAATCCAAACGCAAATTACTTTGGACTTGGAAAAATTAACGAAGACCAGGCAAAAGATTATGCTGAAAGAAAAAATAAAGAACTGGGTTACATTGAAAAGTGGCTGGGTCCAAACTTGAGTTATTCACCAAAAAAGAATATTTAAATTTCTTGTCATATGAGTGATAAAGTTATTTTACCTGAAGCTGAGTTTCTTAAAAGTTTAAACGAGCAACAAAAGGAAGCAGTCAAAACTTTTGATGGACCCTTGTTAGTTTTGTCAGGAGCAGGAACAGGAAAAACCAAAGTATTAACTTCTAGAATAGCAAATTTAATTTTTTCCAGAAGGGCTTTAACCTCAGAAATTTTGGCCGTTACTTTTACAAATAAAGCAGCTTTTGAAATGAAGAATAGAGTTGAAAAATTACTCAGACAACCAGTTGAAGGAATGTTTATAGGAACTTTTCATTCTATAGGAGTTAGAATATTAAGAAAACATGCAGAATTGATTTCACTTAAAAGAGACTTCACTATTTTAGATACCGATGATCAAATAAGGTTAGTAAAACAAGTTTTAGATATAATGAATTTGGACAAAAAAAGGTATGTACCTAAAAATTATATATACTTTATTAATCAATTAAAAAATCTAGGACTAGGCCCTGAACAAATTGAAAATCACGAATTTCAAAATTATTCAAATGGAAAATTAAGAGGAATTTATAACCTTTATCAAGAAAGATTAAAAGTATTCAATGCAGTTGACTTTGGTGATTTGATTTTACATCCATTAAACTTAATGAGAGAAAATAAAAATATACTTCAGCAGTATCAGAAAAGATTTAAATATATACTTGTTGATGAATATCAAGATACAAATTCATCACAATATCTATTCTTGAGATTACTAGCAGAGCAAAATCAAAATATTTGTTGTGTAGGAGATGAAGATCAATCGATATATGGATGGAGAGGAGCGCAATTGAAAAATATTCTAAACTTTGAAAAAGACTTTCCTGGTTCCAAGATTATAAGATTAGAACAAAATTATAGGTCTTCAGCAAATATTTTGGCTGCAGCTTCAAATATTATTTCTGAAAATACTGAAAGAATTGGTAAAAAACTTTGGACAAGTGATATTGAGGGAGAGAAAGTAAATATTGTTAATGTTGAGAATGACGAAATGGAAGCGTATCAAATTTCCGAGCAAATAAAGAATCTAATTAACTTGGATATTGAGCATTCAGAGATAGCGATTCTTACAAGAGCAAGTTTTCAATTTAAAGAGATAGAAGATAGATTTTTGAATGAAAATATTAAATATAAAGTGATTGGAGGTTTAAAGTTTTACGAAAGGAGAGAAATTAAAGATGCAATAGCTTTTTTTAGAGTTTTATTAAATGACAATGATAATCTTGCGCTTGAAAGAATAATAAATGTTCCAAAAAGGGGAATTGGAAAATCTATTCTTGCAAAAGCAAATGAAAATGCAGATCAAAATAAACTTACATTATTTGACTCTTTTCACGACCTCATAAATAAAAAAAAAATTTCAGATAAAGTAGAACAAAGTTTAAAAGGTTTTTTTAGTGTTTTAAAAATTCACAAAGAGAAATTAAAGACAACAAAAAATAGCGAAGTCGCAGGCTCACTTTTAGATGATATTGGATATACTGAAATGCTCCAAAATGATAAATCTCCAGAGTCAGAGGGAAAACTTGAAAACCTAAAAAAATTAATTATAGATATTGAAAAAAGAGAATCCATTTCAGAATTTCTTGAAGAGGTTAGTCTAGTAATTGATAATTCAAATACTGATGATAGCAAAAAAAAAATATCATTAATGACACTTCATAGTGCAAAAGGTCTAGAATTCGAATATATTTTTTTACCTGGTTGGGAGGAGGGTATATTTCCTAATCAAAGAACAATAGATGAAACAGGAAATCATGGTTTAGAGGAAGAAAGAAGATTAGCTTATGTTGGCATTACGAGAGCACGCAGAGGACTTTCGATATATTATTGTAATTATAGAAAACAATATAATCATAATGTTTATAGAACGATACCCTCAAGATTTTTATCAGAGTTACCAAAGAAGAATTGTGAAGTAAAAGTAATAAATAGTTACATTAAATTTCCTAAAATGAATAGGAATCTTCTTGAAAAGAAAAAATCAAAATTCAATATTGGTGATAAAGTATTCCATAATACCTTCGGAAATGGTATCGTTCTGGGAACAGATTTTGAAAAAGTTCAAGTTAAATTTGAAGACTCAGATGAAATAATTAAGTTACTTGACAGTTATTTACAAATAAATGATTGATGTGAAAAACAAAATTTTAAAACTTTCAAAAGAATTGCAAAAAAATGATATGGATGGATATATTCTCTCATCTACTGATGAATATCTAAATGAATATGTTCCAAAAAATAAAAATAGATTAGAATGGTTATCAAATTTTACAGGTTCAAATGGTATTTTCCTAATTTTAAGAAAAAAACTGTTCTTTTTTACTGATGGAAGATACATCCTTCAGTCTAGAAAACAGCTGTCAAAGGAATTTCAAATTTTCAATACATCCATTATTAGTTTGAACGATTGGATATCTGAAAATATTAAAGAGAAAAAATACAAAATTTCAATTGACATGAAAATTAACAGTATTCTCTTTATAGAGAAATTAAAAGAAGTTTTTAAGAATACCCGAAGTAAGTTAATATTAAATAAATTTATTTTAGTTGATAAGATATGGAATAATAATAAAGAAAACAAAACAAGCAATTTATTTTTTTTATCAAAAAAATACACAGGCGAAACAGCAAAAAGTAAAATTGAAAGAATAAAGAAGAAACTTAAAAATTTTGATTTAATTTTATTAACTTCACCAGAATCAATTGCATGGCTTTTGAATATTAGGGGAAGCGATCTAGAGCACACACCAATTATTTTTTGTAGATTATTAATTTATAAAACAAATTTAAAGATTTTTATAAACAAAAAGAAAGTATTAGATAAAGAGCAAAAAATACTTGAAAGCAAATTGAATACAAAAGTCTTTTCTGAAGAATCAATTGAAGAAGAAATTAAAAAAAGTACCGACATTAAAAATATCTTTATTAATCAAAATTCATCTTATTATTTTAAATTTCTTGCTTCAAAATTTAAAATAAAAATTTCCATTGGTATTGATCCCTGTGTGATTGAAAAATCCAGAAAAAATAAAATTGAAATTAATAACTCTGTTAATGCTCACATTTTGGATGGTATTGCAATTATAAAGTTTTTCTATTGGTTGGATCAACAGAATAAAAATCACGACCTAGATGAAGTTAATGTCGCAGAAAAACTCGAAAAAATAAGAATGAAAAATGAAGGATATATTTCTTTGAGTTTTCCTACAATATCTGCTTTTGGTGCAAATGGCGCAATAATTCATTATAATGCTAATAACAAAGATAAAAAAAAATTTAAGAGTGAAGATTTATTTTTATGCGATTCAGGAGCACAATATCTTGGAGCAACGACAGATGTAACAAGAACTATTTTCTTTGGAAATAAAAATAATATATCTTCAAAACAAAAAGAAATTTATACTCTGGTACTAAAAGGTCATATAAAAATATCTAAACTAATTTTTCCTAAAAAAACAAAAGGATTTCAAATAGATGCTTTAGCTAGAGAATCTTTGTGGTCCAAGGGATATGATTACGAACACGGAACTGGTCATGGAGTAGGTAGTTTTCTATCAGTTCATGAGGGACCACAGAGCATATCCAAAGCATTTAATAACATCTTTTTGAGTCCGGGGATGATCTTATCAAATGAACCTGGTTTTTATTTAAAAAATAAATTTGGAGTTAGAATTGAAAATTTAATTTATGTTAAAGAATCAAAATATAAAAATTATCTTAGTTTTGAAACATTGACCCTTGCTCCTTACGAATTAAGTTTAATTAACAAAAAACATTTAGATGAAGAAGAAATTAACTGGTTAAATAAATATCATGAAAAAGTATTTCAAAATTTAAGTCATCATTTAAATTCTAGGGAAAGAAATTGGCTAAAAAAAAAAACATTAAAAGTTTAGTTAGTATTTTCTATAAGTTTTGATGCTGCTAACTTTGCCTCATTTGTAATTTCTTTTCCTGAGAGCATTCTTGCAATTTCTTGAACCTTATTGTGTTCGTCAAGTTTTTCTATGTAAGTTATATTTTCATTTTTACTGAAGTTTTTAATAACTTTAAAATGCTCATCACCAAGTGAAGCTACTTGTGGGGAATGAGTCACAACAATTATTTGCCTTGTTTTTCCTAATTTCTTCAATCTTTCTCCAACAGCTGATGCAACTGCTCCTCCTATACCACTATCCACTTCGTCAAAAACAATTGATGATTTGTTATGTTTTGAGGATACAACCTTTAAAGCCAGAGCGAATCTGCAAAGTTCTCCTCCAGAAGAGATTTTTTTTATTTCATCAAAGTTAGAGCTCTTATTTGTTTTTATTGTGAATAGAACCTTTGATTTTCCTTTTTCACTCAAATTTTCAGAAACTGACACTACAGTTTCAAATTGAGCGTTTTCTAATTTTAAATCCTTAAGCTCAGAATTTATTAAATTGTCCAGTTTTTTAGCATTAAGAGTTCTTTTATTGTGAATTTCGTTATAATTTTTTTCATAATTTTCAAATAAAATTTTTAATTCTAATTCATTTTGTTTGATTTTATCCTCAATCCTTTCATTAGAGTTATTTAGTTTTAAAAGTTCTTCTCTTTTTTCAATTAATTTCTCAGGTTTGCAATTATGTTTGTTAGACAACCTATTGTAAAAGTATATTTTTTCTTCAATTTCTTCAATAGAATCATAACTTAGTTTGTCATCATCTAAATATGTCTCTAGTTTATATTTGTATTCTTGAAAATCAATCAAAACTGAGTCAAGGTTCTTGATTATTTTTTTTATCTCTGGTGACACAAGTTCGCTTATTTTATCTAATAAATAGATATTTTCAGAGATCAACTCTTCAATACCCTTTTCATCATTTGAAAAATTTATTAAAACTTTTTGCAAGCTTTCACTGATTTTTGTATAATTTAGGTATTTTTTTTTGTAACTAATTAGTTTCTCATATTCCCCTAATCTAGGGTTCAATTTATTTATTTCATCAAGATTAAAAAGAAATCTTTCTTTTTCAGACTCAAGTTTTTCATAGGAGTTTTTCATTTCATCCAATTTTTTTTTATTTTCTATCCAGATATTCCAACTTTTTTCAAGTTCTATCATTAAATCTAAATAATCTCCAAAATCGTCTAAAATATCTATGTGAGTACTATTATCTAATAAGCCCTGCTCTGAAAATTGACTTTCTATATTTATTAGTTCTTTACCTAAATCCCTTAATGTACTCAAAGTCACTAAGTGATCATTGATAAAAGCTCTGCTCTTCCCATCATTTAGAAGTTGTCTTTTTAATATTATTTCCTCAGAATTGTCACCTCCTATACTGTCTAAAATATTTTTTATTTTAAAATTTTCAATTTTCGAAAAAATAGCAATTACTTCTGATATTTGATCATTTTTTGGTCTAAGAGAATAATCAGCTCTGCTTCCTATCACAAGATTCAGTGAGTTTAATATAATCGATTTTCCCGCTCCTGTCTCACCAGTTAAAACACAAAGTCCACCACTAAAGTCTATTTTTAAGTTATCAATTAACACAATATTTTTAATGGACAAAAAATTTAACACTTATTTTTCCAAACTTAATTCATCAAAGTTCACATTTTTAAGATTTAATAGATTATCTTGTTTTATTTCATCAATACTCTCAATATTTAAATTTGATTTTTTTATTAATTTATAAGCATCATTGTACCAAACAGAATTTGAAAAATTGTAAGCGAGTATAGATACCATCCTCACAGCTTCAGATCTTATGCCTAGCGATAAAAAACATTCTGTTAAACGATATAAGGATTCAGGAGTAAGAGCAGATTTTTTATAATTTTGTATCACAGCTTTGTATCTTAATATTCCAGCAAGATAATTTCCTCTTTTTTGATAATACTTCCCAATTGACATTTCTTTTCCTGCTAATTGATTTGTTAGTAGAATTAAATGGTTTTTAGCTTTAAAAGAATATTTTGAATCTGGAAATTTATTTAACAATTCTTGAAACACTTTAAATGCTTGTTGAGTA
>MDTG01271611.1_pt1 | contig 15997 bp, 15 predicted proteins | sample 811421 | NCBI WGS metagenome assembly MDTG01 (sample SAMN05326645, study PRJNA326480) | marine metagenome | isolation source: seawater | place: Pacific Ocean: South East | collected 2011 | reverse complement strand
TTTTAGTCATAACCACTTCAAGGGCAGATACACCTTCTTTTTTGTGTAAATCAACAGGGATCCCGCGCCCGTTATCTTTGACCGAAATCGAATTATCAGCATTTATTACCACCTCAATTGTATCACAATGACCTGCCAAGGCCTCGTCAATGGAATTGTCCACAACCTCATAAACCAAATGATGTAATCCTCGCACCCCAACATCTCCTATGTACATCGATGGACGCATGCGCACATGTTCCATACCCTCTAGCGCCTGAATATTATCAGCGCCATAATTAGTCTTTTTGGCTTCTTCACTCATATATTTTAGGTTGTTTTTTCCGAGTGGAAAAATATATTATCAAATATAACCAAATGCCCAGTGATTTCAATAGTTCACAATGAATTCATAACCCGAAGTTATCAACAAATTTTGTGAAGAAAATATCCAAATTAATCTCTATGAATTGATCCTGGCTCTAGAGAAAGAAATTAAAGGCTTGAGTCCTGTAAAAGCAATTATTTGGGTCAGGGAATATTCAAGTACTTATGAGTCTGTAAGGACAAGATCCACTGAGTATTTTTCATAACGTAATCCACCATCAATGGCATCATTTTTTCGCGGTGACTCCATTCTGGTTGTAAGAAAAGCTTACAGTTAGATCCAACCATTGAAGCTTGCTCCTCAGCAAAGACAAAATCATGACGGTTATGTACAATGATTTTGAGCTCATCGGCCTTTTTATAAATCGACTGAAGAGGACGTTTATTTTTTTTTGGCGAGAGACAAATCCAATCCCACGTTCCCGATACAGGATAGGCTCCCGAGGTCTCTATATGGGTCTGAAGTCCTGAGGCCTTTAAGCCATCGGTCAGTGGACCCATCGGCCACATTAAAGGTTCACCCCCCGTAATTACGATATTTTTACCGTAATTTTCAGCCTGACAAATGATTTCCTGAATATGCATAGGCGGGTGTATTTTAGGATTCCAACTTTCCTTAACATCACACCAATGACAACCAACATCACATCCACCGACTCGAATAAAATATGCTGCTGTGCCTTTGTGATAACCTTCGCCTTGCAGGGTATAAAAAGCCTCCATAATGGGAAGAATAGTTCCGTCAGCTAATGCCTGCTCAAAATCTGTGTCAACTTGATCCATCTGGCAAAGATAAAATTTATTCAGTGATCGAAATGCTAAATAAGTCTATTCAAAGTAGTCTATGTCTAGAACATGACTATTTTTGTCAAAACTTAATTTCATTATCATAAATATCATGAACCGCATATTAATTTTCATATCCGCACTTGTAATTTCTGCCTGTCAACCCTCTACATGGTCCATTGACAAAAATGGTGTTGGACCCATCAACTCGGCAACTAAACTGTATGAATTGTCCGTCCTTTTTCCAAAAGATTCATTAAGTGCATCAGAGATGAAGGGTGACAGTTTGATTGGAGATATTGAAATTTTCCAGCCTGGAGGGCAACTAAAACTAATCGTCTCGTCGAACGATAGTAATGATCCGGCCTCAGCGATAGCCTATATCAGAGTGATTGATGCTAAATTCAAAACCAAAAATAATTTAGGCCCAGAAAGCACATTTGGCGAAATTAAAAATATTCATGAAATTCAAAGTATTGACAACGCTATTAACTCAGTGGTGGTTAGTTTTAAGGATACGCAGTGGTATATCACCATTGACAAGAAGGAGCTCCCTGAAAACATACGCTATGATTACGCTACTAAAATTGAAATGTCACAAATACCAAATGAGGCTAAAGTAAAGTATTTTATTTACCCTTTTAGTAAATGAAAAGCGATAAACTTTCGCCAAAAATAATTACTATTTAAACAAAATATATTTGATATCGAAGCGATTCAGATCAAAAACTAATCAGACACCCAAAGACTGTGCCGAGTCGTTGTCAATACCCCTATGCCTATCACTTAGGTAATCTGCCACTCTAAACGCCCAGAAAATCAACAAAAAGAAAGGAAAAATTAAAATCTCCTCAACCAAAATATAATAGGGCCATTCGCCCAAAAGATCCATTAAAGAGGTGTGCTCAGGTTTACGCATCAAAAACAAGTAGTTTGAACCAATTAAGGCATTGACTCCAACAATGAAAATCAGATAAATTTGGATAGCACCAAAAGCCTTTAAAATGCTTTTAAATTTTGGCCTCATGCCATAAATTACAGAGGCATAAATAATGAATAATACCAATCCGGCGTGCTCGAGCCAGTATTTAAAAAATCGATAATGAGGAAATCCCTCATCTAGATCTGGAGTTAGAACCCCTTGAGCTGTGCCTGCTAAAATCCAAAAAACCAAAATTTCATACATCCAATATTTCCGCATAATAGCAAAAATTGGCAAGGTCAATGCCAAAAAATTACACAAATGCAATGGCAGGTCTTTCTGCACGTCGAATGGGCCCACAAATACTTTAATGGCTGTATAACTCATGATACTCAATGAAATGACAAAAGAAATAATAATACCAATCCGATGTTGCATTCTCAGACTGCTTCCACGTCCCCATCGAATGAGCCAATATCCTAACAGAACAAAAAATAGGAGCACTAATAAATGCTGCGTTCCAAGTAAAGAAAAGTCATTATTAGGAATAAAAAATCTTGAATTCATTGGTTTAAGTATGAAACCAATATACAGAAATGATTTTATTTAGTTATGAATCAGAGACTATTTCAAGATCGCTGTCTGGCCAGTAGAGTATTTTGAAGTAACATCGCAATTGTCATAGGACCAACCCCTCCGGGCACAGGGGTAATAAAAGCGACTTTTTGACTTACCTCAGCATAATCGACATCCCCAACTATAACATAGCCTTTGGCCGCATTGGCATCAGTAACACGTGTAATACCAACATCGATGACCACAGCGCCCTCTCTAACCATATCTGCAGTGAGAAAATTAGGCATACCAAGAGCGGAAATAATAATATCTGCGCCAACTGTATACTGGGCTAAGTCTTTGGTTCGACTATGCGTCAAGGTGACTGTACTGTCACCAGGCTTTCCTTTTCGGCTCATGAGTATACTAATAGGACGACCCACAATATGACTTCTACCAATAACTACAGTGTTCTTTCCTGAGGTTTCAATATCGTAACGTTTCAGAAGCTCCATAATGCCATAAGGAGTAGCAGGAATGAAGGTTTCCATATCCAAAGCCAATTTACCAAAATTCAAGGGATGGAATCCATCGACATCTTTTTTGGGATCTACTGCCATGAGAATGGACTGAGTATCGATATGTCTGGGCAAAGGCAATTGAACGATAAATCCGTCGATCTCTGCATTCTGATTCAATTCTTTGATTTTATTCAACAAATCTATTTGAGTGATATCTGAAGGCAATTGAACCAGGGTGGATTCAAAGCCAACTCGAGCGCAGGCCCTAACCTTACTGCCGACATACGTCAGACTGGCACCATCTTCACCTACAATAACAGCAGCCAAATGAGGTGTTTTTTCACCATTGGCCTTCATCAATGCAACTTTAGCGCTAATTTCGTCTTTAATATTGTTACTGATTTTTTTTCCGTCAAGTATGGTCATAGCCTAGTATTATCGGGGTATTTGCCCCATCATTTGCATTATTTTCTTGCCGGAACCACCTTGCATCATCTTCATCATCTTGCTCATCTGATCAAATTGTTTGATCAATTTGTTCACCTCATGAATATCAGTGCCACTTCCACGAGCAATTCGTTTTTTGCGACTAACATTAATAATTCTAGGATTGCTACGTTCTTTCGGCGTCATACTTTGTATCATTGCCTCTATGTGTTTGAAGGCGTCATCATCAATATCTACTCCCTTGAGAGCCTTTCCCATGCCGGGAATCATACCCATCAGTTCCTTCATATTTCCCATTTTTTTGACCTGTTGAATTTGATTTAGGAAATCGTCAAATCCAAATTGATTTTTAGCAATTTTCTTTTGAATTTTTCTCGCCTCTTGCTCATCAAATTGTTCTTGAGCCCTCTCGACTAATGAAACCACATCGCCCATTCCCAGAATACGATCAGCCATGCGATTAGGATGAAAGACATCAATAGCATCCATTTTTTCACCAGTACTAATGAATTTAATGGGTTTATCTACTACAGATCTAATCGACAAAGCAGCGCCACCGCGTGTATCTCCATCAAGCTTAGTGAGAATAACCCCGTTAAAATTCAAACGGTCGTTAAAAGCCTTTGCGGTGTTAACAGCATCCTGACCTGTCATAGCATCAACTACAAAAAGCGTTTCTTGCGGCTTTACGACCTGATGAATTTGAGCAATTTCATTCATCATAGCTTCATCGACTGCCAAACGACCGGCCGTATCTAAAATCACCGTATTAAGACCATTTGTTTTTGCATGCAAGATCGCTGCCTCAGCAATTTTTATCGGATCCTTTTCTTCAGGATTACTGAATACGGGGACTCCTATTTGATCTCCCACCACATGCAACTGATCAATAGCCGCAGGACGATAAACATCACATGCCACAAGAAGAGGTTGTTTACTTTTTTTAATTTTTAAAAAATTAGCCAACTTTCCAGAAAAAGTCGTCTTTCCACTTCCTTGGAGCCCAGACATTAAAATTACTGCAGGATGTCCTTGAAGATTAATACCGTCAGCTTCACCTCCCATTAGCTCAGTAAGTTCATCCTTAACTAACTTTACCATAAGTTGCCCAGGCTGCAGAGTCGTTAATACATTTTGACCTAGTGCTTTATCCTTTACGGATTTAGTGAACTCTTTGGCAATTTTAAAATTTACATCGGCATCCAATAAGGCGCGCCTAACCTCCTTAAGAGTTTCGGCAACATTGACATCAGTTATACTCCCATGACCCTTCAGATTGTGTAATGCCTTATCTAATTTTTCACTTAAACTGTCGAACATAATTTTATATAGCGAAGAAGATCAAATATAATCAATGCGGGGGCACTATCAAAGCCGATAACGCTCTAAATAAGTACTGTGGAACCTTACATTTGATCAGGTACCCCAATACCCAGTAAAGCACAAGAAGATTTAATAACTCTCCCGGTCAATTCGGCTAAAACCAATCTAAAATGCACTAATTCGGCTTTTGGGGCCCCCAATATGGACACATTTTGATAGAAGGCATTGAAATCTTTTACTAAATCATAAGTATAGTTTGCTATGATAGCTGGACTGTAAATGGCGGCCGCTTCATTTATCTTATCCGGGAATTGCATTAAAGTCTTCATAAGGGCCCTTTCACGGTCCTCTAGGTTCAATCCTTCCCAGTGATCATAGGTAATACCTGATTTTTGATCACTCTTGAATTTGCGTAATATGGATTGTATACGGGCATAAGCGTACTGAATAAAAGGCCCCGTATTACCTTGGAAATCTACACTTTCTTCAGGATTGAACAAAATGCGCTTTTTGGGGTCAACTTTGAGGATATAATATTTTAAAGCCCCAAGACCAATAGTCTTATACAGCGCTTCACGCAGACCTAGGGAGAGGTGATCAATTTTACCCAATTCTTGGGTGATGTACTGGGCGGTTTGCACCATTTGCTCGATTAGATCATCGGCATCGACAACAGTTCCCTCACGGGACTTCATTTTGCCCGAAGGTAAATCGACCATACCATAACTCAAGTGGTATAAATTTTTGGCCCATGAATAACCCAAACGGGACAAAATCAAGAACAATACTTTAAAGTGATAATCTTGCTCATTACCAACCGTGTAGATTATGCCATCCGCATCGGGATAGTCCACCATCCTTTGAACGGCGGTACCGATATCCTGGGTCATATAGACGGAGGTACCATCACTTCGCAAAACAATTTTGTGATCCAAGCCTTCATCGGTTAAATCGCACCAAACGGATCCGTCTTCTTTACGATAAAACACCCCTTGATTTAGGCCGTTTTCTATATCCTGTTTGCCAAGCAGATAAGTATCACTTTCGTAATAATTTTGGTCAAAATCGACTCCCAATTTCGTATATGTCGCCTCAAAGCCATCGTAGACCCACTTATTCATAGTTTCCCAAAGCTTCACAACCTCAATATCACCGGCCTCCCAAGACCTTAACATGTCTTTGGCCGCCAAAAGTGCAGGTGCCTGAGCTTCAGCCTCCTCTTTAGTAAACCCCTCTGCGATTAACTCCCGCTGCTGCTCCTTGTACACCTGATCAAATTTCACATAGTAATTACCGACTAACTTGTCGCCCTTTATGCCAAGGCGCTCTGGAGTTTGTCCTTGGCCAAATTCACGCCAAGCCCACATACTTTTACAAATGTGAATACCACGATCATTTATGATTTGTGTCTTATACACTTTATGGCCAGCCGCCTTCAAAATCTCGGCAACGGAATAGCCCAAAAGGTTATTTCGGATATGACCCAAATGAAGCGGTTTATTGGTGTTTGGAGAAGAATATTCCACCAAAAGCGCAGGTCTGGTCGCCGAAGACCAGCCGTAGTTGGTCACCCCGTGCATCTCCTTAAGTGATTCGATAAAAAAAGTATCGCTGAAACTAATGTTCAAAAATCCTTTGACCACATTAAACCCAGTGACCTGGGGCAGTTCTACCACTAAAAATTCACCCAACTGATGGCCCAGAACTTCAGGGTTTGTCTTAATCACACGCAACATTGGGAAGATGACCAAAGTGATGTCCCCTTCAAAATCTTTCCTGGTCGATTGAAACTCAATTGGAACAGATACTCCGGGAAATAATTGATCGATTACTCGCTCTATGGCGGGAATCAAGAACATTTCGGGCTTAATCAAAACTTGTTTTTAAATCATTTTGAGGTTAAAGATACGGCAAATAAATCGCTTGAATCCCCATAAAGGAGCCGGTATTTAGTTGTTCGATTTCCGTAAAATCAATAAGTAGTGATTTTAGTTTTGGGCAGAAAAATTTCGGCCATCATACAACGAGCACTGCCACCGCCGCACTTCTCAATCGTAGGTAAAGCTACCTCTATCAAAGTACCATGTTTTTCAAGTTGTCCCATCTGACTTGGGGTCAAACTTTCTTTTGCACTTTGACTCATGACCACCAGACGCTTTTGGTCTTTACCTATTACTTGTAGCATATTCCCAGCAAATTGATGCATTTGCGTCTCACTGATGTCTATGATCTCCTTACCATCAGCCATTAATTGGTTTACTAGTTTTTGCCGCTCTCCTGGGTGATCAACACACGACAAACAAACTACCGCAAAACCTTCACCGATGCACAATATAACGTTGGTATGATAAACCGGTACACGCTTATTCTCGAAAGTTTGATAGGCATTAAATACCACAGGGTGTAGATCAAAATCCATGCAAAATTCCAAAAATAAGCTGTTATCGGTCCGAGGTGATAAGGCACAATAGGCCGTATGGTTTAACCGATCCAATATCATGCTGCCCGTACCTTCTAAAAATATATCCTCTTGCTCTGCATCGGTATAATCCATAATTTCAAGAATTTCAAATCCCGCTTCTTCCACAGCAATAATAACTTCCTCGCGTCGTTCACGTCGACGGTTTTCTGCAAACATAGGATAAAGAGCAATCCTTCCATCACAGTGAAAACTGATCCAATTATTCGGAAAAATCGAGTCCGGGGTATCCAAAGTCGGGTCGTCCTCAACCACCACAACTTGAACTCCCTCTCGGCGAAGGGCTCGCACAAAATTGTCAAATTCACCTTGAGCCTGAACGATTACTTGTTTTTGGTTCAGATCAGAATCATTCTGAAAGTAATTATTGGTTACGGTTTCCTCATTTGACCGAAAAACCGCAGGGCGAATCATCAAAATTGAATTAGTTATTTGTCCCATAATTTATCTGTTAGCCAGCACATTGATCATACATTTGATTCGTAAATAGCACCATTGCAAAAATAGGTTTTTGAAAAGGTATTTAAATATATTTTTACGAAATTGCTGATTCTAAAAAAATAATTACTAGCGGGACTAATCAAAATCACAGCCGCCGATCCTATACATAGTATCTATAAAAACAAACCCAAACCAAAATGGCATTACAAGAAGAATTTGAACAACAAGGTATTTGGCTTTTCAAGTATCGCAGCAATTTACCCATAATCATATTGGTCTTAGGCTATGGACTTTATTGCTATAAAGAACTTCACCCAGGGGCTCATTTCTTACAGGGCGATCAATTATGGTTTGATCCCTACTTTGAAATGATTTGCTTTGCCGTTTGCTCCCTGGGGTTCCTGATTCGAGTATACACGGTGGGACACACCCCGAAATTCACTTCTGGTCGTAATACAGAGGAACAAGTGGCCGAAACCCTTAACAAGACAGGACTTTATTCGGTTTTACGCCACCCTCTTTACTTGGGTAATTTTTTGATGTGGCTTGGACTTGCCATGCTCACAGGAAATATTTGGTTCAACATTGCCTTTGTGTTGTTTTATTGGCTATACTATGAGCGCATTATGTTCGCAGAAGAACAATTTTTACGCAGAAAATTTGGCGAAAAATACACCTCCTGGGCTGAAGAGGTTCCTGCGTTCATTCCTGCAATTGGTCAATTCACTAGGCCCAACCTGAGCTTTAGTTGGAAAAAAGTATTGAAAAAAGAAAAAAACGGTTTATTTGCAATGTTTATTCTTTTTTGCCTGTTCGATATGAGCGGTCAATACCTCAATGGTGGAACTGATTATAATTACTTCTATATCTACGGCACAGGAATCACTGGTCTAAGTTATGTTATTTTGAAAATTTTGAAGAAAAAGACAACTTTACTTGAACAAGAAGGGCGTTAATTCATTCTTGAATTCCTGGCAACAGTTTTTCACCATGCCGCGGCGAACGGTGTTCTTTGACCTAAGATGAGTCTCGAAAAAGAGGTATGGTACTGCATCGCAATAATCCCTCTTGCTTCGCGATTTCAGCGTAGGGAATCTCCTCAACCGAAAATCCTTGGGCGCGCAGCCAGTCGTTTAAACGTGTAAAACCGCGCTCTGACACCAATACATCAGAACTGATTGAAAAGACATTGCAGTTCATTTCATACATCTCTTGCTTGTTAACATGAAAGACATTTTCTTCCCCGAAAAAATCAATCAACCACTGGTATTCGTTTTGAATCAAAAAGCCCTCTTTATGAATGATGGCCTTACCACGTCCCAGCGGCTGAAAACAGCAGTCTAAATGCAAGGCGTTTTCACGAGGATCAAAATTTGATTTTTTGAGGGAAAAAGACACTACTTTTTTCTTAGGGAATAATTCCTGTAAATGTACAACTGCGGCCATATTAGTTCTTGCAGTGATGTATTTTCGGTAATCTTTATCCTTATGAGTCCCTACAAAAATATAATCCCCCCAAGGCATAACGTCTCCACCCTCAATGCGCGCATGTTCTGGAAATTCGATGATTTGATCTTGAGGGATCTGATTAATGAGGTATTTTAAGGCCTGAATTTCATCGGAACGGTCTTCAAGTACGTTGGCAATAATTAATCGGTCATCGATCACGAAGGCAATGTCTCGAGCGAAAATTTGATTGTAATCAGGAATAATATGCGGCCGATAAACGGTTACCCCATAACGCTGTAAAACTTGAGCAAAAGCTTCCATCTCAAGAATCATATCTGATACTTTAGGGTAAGTCCCGGCCTTTATGTGCTCCAAAGATTTAGGATCATAGGCATCTTTTAAATCAGGAGTTGGACCATTATTTTCAGCGACCCCTAAAACAACAGACCGCAGGCGGCCTACCTCGTCATTAATATTAAGCCCTAGATCCATTTAATACTTGTTGCCATAAAGCCAGCCAATCTATCGATTGTCAATATCCACAAAAGAACGGTCAGTTTTTCCAATATACAATTGTCTGGGTCGCCCAATTGGTTCCTTACGGCGACGCATTTCACGCCACTGAGCAATCCAACCAGGTAATCGGCCTAAAGCAAACATTGGCGTGAACATGGGAACCGGAATACCCAGGGCACGGTATATAATACCTGAGTAGAAATCTACATTAGGGTATAACTTTCGTTCGACAAAATAAGGATCATTTAACGCCTCATATTCCAAACCTTTCGCGATATCTAAAACAGGGTCCTGAATACCTAAATTTCCCAAAACTTCATCCGCAGCTCTTTTTATAATTCGAGCTCGAGGGTCAAAATTTTTGTAAACCCTATGGCCAAATCCCATCAATCGGAAAGGATCATTTTTATCCTTGGCGCGGGCCATATATTTTTTGGTATCACCCCCATCTCGTTTAATAGATTCTAACATTTCTATTACTGCCTGATTGGCACCCCCGTGTAATGGACCCCAAAGGGCACTGATTCCAGCAGAGATTGAGGCATACAAACCAGCGTGCGATGAACCAACTAGTCTAACGGTTGAAGTAGAACAATTTTGTTCGTGGTCTGCATGCAAGATTAAGAGTTTGACGATCGCCGATTTCACAATGGGATTACTTTCATATTTACTTTGGTTAGGCATTTGAAGCAGCATTTTCAAAAAGTTATCGATATAATCTAGCTTGTTATCACCATAATCCAATGGAAGCCCAGCAATTTTTCTAAATGACCAAGCTGTCAAGACAGGAAATTTCCCCATAATCTTGACGATAGCTTGATACATTTCCTCTTCACTTTCGACATCAACTGAGGTTGGATTGAAGGCAATTAATGCACTGGTTAAAGAAGATAAAATTCCCATAGGGTGAGCAGATTGGGGAAATCCATCAAGAATTTTTTTCATATCATCTGCGACAATAGAATATTGTTTTATGTCATTTAAAAAGTTCTGAAGCTGATCGCGAGTTGGCAGATCTCCAAAAATGAGCAAATAAGCAACCTCCAAAAAGTTTGCTCTTTCGGCAAGTTCTTCGATGTCATATCCACGATAACGCAAAATACCATGCTCTCCGTCCAAAAAAGTAATGGCGCTTTGACAACTTCCCGTGTTTTTAAAGCCGGGATCGATCGTGGTAACGCCTTGTGTAGAAGTACGCAATTGACCGATATCTATTGCTAGCTCTTTTTCAGAGCCTTTCAATACCGAAAATTCAATTTTTTTTCCTTCGAATTCAAAAGTCGCTTTTTGGGACATAATTTATAAAATGTTAAGATTAACAATAAAGTCAAGCTAAATTACGAAATTTAGAGCGGTTTGCAGAGATACTTATCCACCGTCAGGGTTAAAAAAATCTTAAAGGGACACACTATAAATAGTTAATTATAGTGGACTCAAACAACCTAATAAGCAATGATACTTGCATACTGGGTAAGACTCAAATTTTAAAGGCCGTTTGACCTGGATAAATTGCAGAATCTCCTAAAATCTCTTCGATTCGCAAAAGTTGATTGTATTTTGCCATTCGGTCACTTCGCGAAGCTGACCCCGTTTTAATCTGACCAGTATTTAAAGCCACAGCTAAATCCGAAATTGTATTATCCTCAGTCTCACCACTACGGTGACTCATCACTGCAGTATAACCAGCGTTTTGAGCCATATTTACAGCGGCAATTGTTTCGCTCAATGTACCTATTTGATTTACTTTGATCAAAATGGAATTAGCGATTACTTCTTCGATACCACGAGAAAGTCTTTCTACATTAGTCACAAATAAATCGTCACCGACCAGCTGAACTTTGTTCCCAATGCGCTCAGTAAGATATTTCCAACCTTCCCAATCATTTTCATCCATTCCATCTTCGATGGAAATAATCGGAAACTGCTCACAAAGTTCCGCTAAGTAGTCGGCTTGCTGTTTTGAGCTCCTCTTTTGACCTTTTTCTCCTTCAAATTTTGTGTAATCGTATACCCCATTTTTATAAAATTCAGCAGAGGCACAATCTAAAGCAATCATAACTTCATCTCCCAGTTTATAACCTGCAGCTTCCGTCGCTTGTGCGATTGTATTTAAAGCATCCTCTGTTCCGTCTAAAGTCGGTGCAAAACCACCCTCATCACCCACAGCAGTACTCAAACCACGTTCATGTAGCACTTTTTTAAGATGGTGAAATATTTCAGATCCCATCTGCATTGCATGAGTAAAACTTTTCGCCTTTACTGGCATAATCATAAATTCTTGAAAGGCAATAGGCGCATCACTATGTGAGCCCCCATTAATGATATTCATCATGGGAACGGGCAAAGTTTTGGCACTTACCCCACCCACATATCGAAATAAGGGCAAACCTAATTCATGAGCTGCAGCCTTAGCAACAGCTAAAGAAACTCCCAAAATGGCATTAGCTCCTAATCGGCCCTTATTTTTTGTCCCATCTAAATCGATCATGATTTGGTCGATACCCTCTTGATCAAACACAGATAAACCTAATAAAGAATCGCTTAAGAGGCCATTGACGTTAGCTACGGCATTTGAAACAGCCTTACCCATATAATTCGGACCGCCATCACGAAGTTCAACGGCCTCGTGTTCTCCCGTAGAGGCACCAGAGGGCACGGCCGCACGACCTAAATAGCCATTTTCAGTAATGACATCAACTTCAACAGTTGGATTTCCCCTTGAATCAAAAATTGAACGTGCGTTTATCTCTATTATGCTGCTCATGCTTAATATGGTTATAGATTAAGGATTTACAAAAGTATATAGTACTCTGTTTTCAAATTTATCAGTTCTTACCTTTGATATAAGTCAAGTACTGGTCGAATAAATAAGTCGCATCATTTGGTCCTGGACTAGCCTCAGGGTGATATTGAACTGAAAAAGCTGGTTTGTTCTTTACCCTTATGCCGGCCACTGTATTATCATTGAGATGAACGTGTGTGATTTCCAAATCAGAATGCGCTTCCGTCTCCTCTCGATTTATAGCAAAACCGTGATTTTGTGAAGTGATTTCACCCTTACCCGTTAGCAAATTCTTCACGGGATGATTGATACCTCTATGACCGTTGTGCATTTTAAATGTAGAAACCCCATTAGCTAAAGCCAAGATTTGATGCCCCAAACAAATACCAAAAACTGGTACATTTTGATCTAGAATCTCTCGAGTCGTATTGATGACATCAATTAGTGGCTCTGGATCTCCAGGTCCATTACTCAAAAAGTACCCATCGGGTTTAAAGTCACTCAAATCTTTAAAAGAAGTGTTATATGGAAAAACCTTCACGTAACAATCTCTTTGGGTCAAATGCCTCAGAATATTACGTTTAATACCCAAGTCCAAGGCAGCCACACGAAACCTGGCCTTTGGATTCCCAACAGTATAAGGCTCTGTCGTAGAAACCTTAGAGGACAATTCTAAGCCTTTCATATCCGGAATACTTGCCAATTCTTTTTTTAACTCATCAATATCATCTATTCGGGTAGATATAACCGCGTTCTGAGCGCCATTATCTCGAATGTAAGCCACTAATGCACGAGTGTCAACTTCACTAATGGCAAACAAATTATTTTTATCAAAGAAATTTTCTAATGACTGATCGGCTGAAGTTCTAGAGTACGGGTAACTGAAATTACGACAAACCAAGCCAGCAATTTTAACGTGATCTGACTCTAATTCCTCCTTATGAGTACCGTAATTGCCAATATGAGCATTGGCCGTGACCATAATTTGTCCAAAATATGATGGATCGGTAAATATCTCTTGATACCCTGTCATTCCGGTATTAAAACAAACTTCACCAAAAGCAGTTCCTTCTTCTCCACCTACAGATTTTCCATAAAAAATAGTCCCATCTGCTAACAGGACTAATGCATCTTTTCTCTTCGTGTATTTCATTTTCAAAAAAGGGTTTCACAAAAATATATAAAAAAAGGGACTAACTTATACGGTCGGCCCCTTTATTAGAATTTGATGATAGAATTATCTCATTCTTCTTCTTTCGTAACTTGAGTAGTAGCTACCTTGGCCGCAGATGAACCAGCGGAACCACGTCGGCTTCGCCGCGTAGACTTCTTCTTAGTAGCCTTACCAATATTATAGATCTCATTGTAATCTACCAATTCAATTAAAGCCATATCAGCGTTATCTCCCAAACGATTTCCCAATTTTATAATACGTGTATATCCTCCAGGACGATCACCAACCTTTACTGCAACATCACGGAATAGGGCTGTTACAGCGTCTTTTTGACGCAATCGACTGAAAACAATGCGACGATTGTGTGTGGTATCCTCCTTCGACTTGGTCACTAAAGGCTCGACAAACTGCTTTAAAGCTTTGGCTTTAGCTACAGTCGTATTAATGCGTTTATGCTCAATTAATGAACAAGCCATATTAGCCAGCATTGATCTTCTGTGAGCTGTTTTTCTTCCTAAATGATTGTTTTTCTTTCCGTGTCTCATGACTCATACTTTATCTGTTGTGTCTCCTCAGAAACTAATCTTTATCTAATTTATATTTTGACAAATCCATGCCAAAGTTTAATCCTTTGATATTCACCAACTCTTCCAATTCAGTTAAAGATTTCTTACCAAAATTGCGGAACTTCATTAAATCATTCTTGTTGAATGAAACCAAATCACCTAAGGTATCTACCTCAGCCGCTTTCAGACAATTTAATGCGCGAACAGAAAGATCCATGTCAATTAATTTGGTTTTCAACAATTGACGCATGTGTAGAGACTCTTCATCATAGGTTTCAGTTTGAGCGATTTCATCAGCCTCTAGAGTTATCCGCTCATCGCTGAATAACATGAAATGATGAATCAAGGTTTTTGCCGCTTCGGTCAATGCATCTTTCGGATGAATAGATCCATCGGTAATAATTTCAAAAACCAATTTTTCGTAATCTGTTTTTTGCTCTACACGGAAATTCTCAATACTGTATTTTACATTTTTAATTGGGGTGTAAATGGAGTCCGTGAAAATAGTACCTAGCGGTGCATTAGCTTTTTTATTTTCTTCTGCAGGAACATAACCACGCCCCTTTTCAATGCTCAGCTCAATATTGAGATTGACCTTAGTATCCATATTACAGATTACTAAATCGGGGTTTAGTACTTGAAACCCAGAAATGAATTTTTGAAAATCCCCAGCAGTTAATTTATCACTACCGGACACCGAAATAGTCACGGTTTCATTATCGATTTCATCTATTTGTCGCTTGAAACGCACTTGTTTCAGGTTCAAAATCATTTCGGTTACATCCTCGACAACACCGGAGATGGTTGAAAATTCGTGATCTACTCCTTCGATACGAACCGAAGTGATTGCAAATCCTTCCAGTGAGGAAAGAAGAACACGTCTAAGAGCATTACCTACAGTCAATCCATAACCAGGTTCTAAGGGACGAAACTCAAATTTTCCCTCGAAATCTGTTGAATTGATCATGATAACTTTATCAGGCTTTTGAAAACTAAATACTGCCATAATTTGAAGGTGTGTTTTAAATTATTTTGAATACAATTCAACAATGAACTGCTCGTTAATATTTTCCGGAATCTGTAGACGCTGAGGAATACTAACAAAGGTTCCTTCCTTCTTATCTCCATTCCACGTGATCCATTCGAATACATGACTGGCGTTAGACAAGGAACTTTGGATTGCTTCTAACGATTTCGATTTTTCGCGAACAGCAACCACATCACCTGGCTTTAGCTGATAAGATGGAATGTTCACTTTATCGCCATTCACAGTTATGTGTCTATGCGAAACCAATTGTCGTGCGGCATCACGGCTTGGAGCGATACCCATTCGATAAACAACATTATCCAGACGTGATTCACACAATTGAAGTAAAACCTCACCAGTAATTCCTGGTGCAGCCGTCGCTTTTTTGAATAAATTTCGGAATTGACGCTCAAGAATACCATAGGTGTACTTCGCCTTTTGCTTTTCAGCTAGTTGCACAGCATATTCTGATTTTTTACCACGACGGCGGTTTTGACCATGCTGTCCTGGTGGGTAATTGCGTTTTTCAAATGATTTGTCTTCTCCATAAATCGCCTCACCAAATTTACGGGCGATTTTTGTTTTTGGACCAGTATATCTTGCCATTGTCTATATTTTTTTGGAGTGAAAATCTAAATTAAGG
>MDTG01236540.1_pt1 | contig 15997 bp, 18 predicted proteins | sample 811421 | NCBI WGS metagenome assembly MDTG01 (sample SAMN05326645, study PRJNA326480) | marine metagenome | isolation source: seawater | place: Pacific Ocean: South East | collected 2011 | reverse complement strand
GTATTTCTGTATCAGATAACTCAGACTTGCCCGCTAAGCCATCTTTAATTCCTTTGATTAATGTTTTATAGTCAATGTCAACATTTTGTTGATTCATGCTTTTACCAATGTTTTGACCAATAGCATAGCTTTGCTTTGTCTTCTGATCTTTTAACTTTAACTTTGCTTCACAAGAAACAGAGCACACTAAACATAAACACAGTAAACCTAATACACTTGATTTTAAATAATATTTCACAGTAGAAACTCCTTGATTTTATAAAAATTTAATTACCTCAAAAAGATAACTTGTAACATAGTATATCATAATTAATTCATTTTTTAATACATGGGACGGTTCTGTTATAGAAAGCATCTGCATATTTCGATATTGGCTTTGTCGCGAAATAACATTCTAAAATACTTAAATTCCCGTATAAATAAAGCAATGAAAATTATACAGAGGCAACAACTGGCATTTTACGACTTTGATTTGAAAGAGCACTCAACTCCTTTATTGCAGGGCGCCCAAGAGCGCCCTAAGGTGATCTATGCCTAAAATTGGTATAATCACCTAAAAATAACAAATATCACGATAAAAAAATGGTGGATTGTCATCCTTTTTTCGTCGTCTTTCGACCTAATTATTCCTATAGTTTACGCATGAAACTAAACGGATATGAAATTTGTTGCAATTTTTGGGGGCTTAAATCGATAATCTATATATAAGACAAAAATTAGGAAGAAAATATTATGTGTCTACTAGAGTCAACGAAATTGCTACTAACGAAATATATAAGAGCACGAGGTAGTGATCAACAAACACCAGTACAAAGTACAAGACAAGAACAATTAGATGCTGGATCTAGCGCATTTCAATTTTTAGAAATTCTACGTTCAATAGTACCAACAAATTTAGGAACACATTCTATACCTTCAAAAATATCAGACATTTCTGAACGATTTATAGCAAAATTATCAGAATTTAATCAAAGTCAAAAGATTATTTATATTAATGATATTTCAGAAAAAGACAATTTTAATTTTACAGAATATGAAAATAAGTTAGCTGAAATAGGGTTTACACTAAAGGAGGGCGTAATAGAGCTTGTGTATAAAGGGAATGATCCTGCAGGTGCATTAGATAAGCTAATGGATTTGGATTTATTAATTACAGATTGCAAAGTTTCACTTAATATCATCGATTATTTACTGCTCAAAGAAGATGTAGGGACTCAACAATTCAATCGTATTATAAAGAAATAGTGTTCAGAAACATTGGATTTTAGGGTCTTGCCAATAAGAGATCACAAGATCCATTATCAGTACCATGGAAGAATTCAAGAAAATACAGACCTTGAAAACTTAGAAAAAGGAGACCATGTATATTTATATGGAAATAGAGTTGGTTTTGGCTTTAAGCCAACTAGTGAGCTCAACGGATATAATTTAGTTGTTATTGGTAAAAATGATAATAACGAGCTTTTATTTAAAGGGTTCGATTCTTTTGATGACAAAGACTGTACTTATGCTGAGATTATTGAATTATTTAAGTCTAAATTAGAAGAACCATTAACCTACGCGGATCTAGCTGAAATAGACCGTATGTATCTATCCAAACCTGATGACTACCCCTATAACTGTCACCTTACGCACAAAGAAATTTATGAGTCTTTAAAATCAAAATATTCTGAAAGAATAGACGAAGAAATTTACAAAGGTTTATCACCAAATACAGATAAAAAATCAGCATCAAAAATTAAAGTTCCGCCCATATATTTAAGTGATTCAGTTATTGGATTTGCTTTTGTGAAACAATTTAATCCACATGCCTACTATGAATTGACCCACAGGGATCCACATAAAGCAGACTCTTTACTCAAGGAGCAAACTATCTCGAAATTAGTTTTACCTCAAGAAACAGGCTTTATACCTAACTTTAGTCAAACTGAAACATTCCAAAAGGAGCTAGTAGGTGTTGTCCATGATTTTTACCAAGAATGTATAGACCCTCAGTTAGAAAAAAAACATCTAGGATTAGTTGTTCACGGCTCTCCAGGAACAGGAAAGACTCATTGTTGTGATTTTGTTATTAAAAAATTAGAGACAGAACACGGAAAAAAAATATTTAGAAAAGGGTTTCATGATGAAATGTTATCAAAAAAAGATTATGTAGAATGTCTGCAGATTATAGACAAACATGCTCGTATAGATAAAGTTATTGAAAAATTATCAGGCCAATGGAAAGACATTAATATTTTTTATGTCGATGATGTGAATGTTGATATTTCCGAACATAATTTAGTTACACAAGCGATCCTAAAATATGCAAAACTACATAATAAAAAAGTATTAATTAATGCAAACTCGAATTATTTTGATATTATTCAAAAAGATTATTCTAAGTTTACAGGATTTTTAAGAGTAATCAATGTTATAGGACAAGATTATCGTGAACAAACAGCGTGGCATTTAGGTAATCAAGTAGATGCATCTAGCACAATATCAAAAGAAAGAGAGTGGACACCTGATCAAATAAAAATATTTGAGTGGATACAATTATTAGATAAAGAAGACGATCCAGAAAAATCAAATGGACTTCTTATTACAGGAAAACCAGGTACAGGAAAAACAACGGTTATCAAAGAGGCTTTGAAAGAAAAAAAGGTGCAATGGGTTAACAATCACACTATAACGTCTTTTTTATTACAAGACTTACAAAGTTCAAATAATGAATACTTAGTTATTGAAGATATTAATGATCTACGTTTTAACTATCAATATAAAAACCTTTTAGCACAAATTTGTAATTCTGATCAGTTAAAAAATAAAGACGGAAAACCAATAAAAATAATATTAACATCCAATGGAAAAAACGACTTAATTGAAAATTTAAAAACGGATATTTTTTTAGAAAATTTAGGACCTAGAATGAACTCTCGATTTGCAGAAAAGTTTAAAGTAGTTTCTGTAGAGTCTACTGAAGATATGAGACGGCCAAGTCACACTTATGGTGCCATCCTAGATAAGGTGCCTGGTGACATTCAAAAAGAAAATATACTTGACTTAAAGGAAATTTTTAAAAAATTAACTCTTCTACATGATACAGAGAAATATGATGAAAAGGCAAAATATAGGAAATCAATAGTTGACCAAGTTCGTCTAAAAGAACAGATTGTTATCAACTGTAATGCAACGCTATCAGATTGGCGTTTTTTGCAAAAAGAATTTTTTCAAATCTTAGATTTAATGGAGGACGAAGGCAAACAGTTATTTATTATCCATGATGCACCAGAAGTATTTAAACAAGAACTTAAAGAATTAATACGTAATGATTTTCTAATGCCTTCATCTGATCAGGAAAAATATTTATCTAGAATAGGTCGATTAGAAAGTATGCAATCAAGCGACTGTCCCGAAGTAGATTGAGATGAACAGTTAATCATAGCGGTCTAGACTTAAAAAAAGGCACTGTTGCGAAATGCCTAATCGTCACAATTTTCACCTTCGTTATGGTGCGCTGCACCACTTCCTCAGGCGATAAATTGCAAATCTTAACCCTTTAGCGACATCGCAATCAATCGACTTTTTTTGTTTTGCGACAGTCCCATATTACAAAAGTACTGAGAGGGAATGAATAGGGCATATTTGCACTCACTTGACCAATGCCCATTCAAATAAGTATAATATAATCATCTTTAAAATAAGCTTCAAGTTAAACGTTAATTGAAAAAAAATTAAAATGATTTGAATACGTAGTATAAGGAGAAATGAGTGAAGCGTACATTACAACGAAATAATAGAAAACGACATAAAAAGCATGGCTTTCTAGTCAGGATGAGTAGTGTTGGTGGGCGACGAGTTATTAATGCACGTCGTAGAAAAGGACGTCATAAACTAGCGGTATAAAGGAGATATGGGTGATGAAGCCTGTATTATCTACAAAGTATCAGTCCATAAACGATCAAAAACATATTAATCATATTTTTAATCATGGCACTCAAATTAAATATCGAACCCATTATCTTTATTTTTGTAAGCGTTATCGTCTCAGTGAGTCGTTATGTATTATTACGAGTCGAAAAGTGGGAAATGCAATTAAGCGCAACCGCTGTAGAAGACAAGTTAGAGCGTTTTTTAGTATATTTAAGACCTACATTTCAAGGGAATATGATATAATTGTAGTAGTTCACTCAAATATGGTAGGATGCAGTTCAAAAGATATTTACAAAGTATTAATAAATCAGTTAAAACGTCAAGGAATATGGAATGATTAAATTAATAGTAATAAAAATAATAGGGCTATATCAGTATATTATTTCTCCTGTTTTAGGAAATAACTGTCGCTTTTATCCATCCTGTTCAACATATGCAAAAGAGGCAATGACGCAGCACGGTTTACGAAAGGGTGTTTTACTAAGTATTAAGCGCGTTTTAAAATGTCATCCATTTCACCCAGGTGGAATTGATATAGTGGAGGCGAAACAATGATTGAGTGGGGACCAATAAAGTTTTTAGTACATAGTTTTATGCTGCCGTTTTTAACATTTTGTTACAACAATATTTATGCGAATTATGGTGTGGCCATTATTTTACTTACAATAGCAATTAAAATTATTTTTTATCCTTTAATGACCAAGCAGTTTGAGTCTATGAGAAAGATGAAAGAGATTAAGCCAGAATTAGATGCACTTAATAGTAAATACAAAAACAATCCAAAAGAAAAACAACAAGCCATGATTCGACTTTATCAAGAAAAGCAAGTTAATCCATTCCAAGGCTGCCTTCCTATGTTAGTTCAAATTCCTTTTTTTCTTGCAGTATACGCGACTATTCTGAGTGAATCTTTTACGAAAATGATTCATGAACCAGGTATTAATGCGGGCCTTTTTTCATTTTGGTTGTCTGATTTATCAGTCGCTGATTCCACTAAAATATTACCTATTTTATTAGCGATATTTACATACTATTCACAAAAAATGATGATGGTGGATGCCCAACAAAAATTATTGTTAATAATGTCTCCGATTTTTATTTTAATATTTGGCCTCAAGTTGCCGTCAGGAGTTGTTTTGTATTGGGCAGTTCAAACATTATTATCAACATTACAGCAATATTGGTTAATGAGGCAACCAACTATAAAACCAACAGTCATTACAGCAAAAGCAACAGCTGTAAAAAGTAAAAAGAAAAAACAAATTAAAAAATAAATAGTTAACTGACAAAGATAATTAATTTTAGGAGGAATAAATATGGCAGAAAAAAAAGGGATATTAGGTTTTTTAAAAGGGTTAAGTCCAAATATAGAAGATGAAAAAGATCAAAGTCATCCAGGGATAGAGGAGGCAGATGTAGCGCCAAAAAAAGAGTCGCCAGGTTCTCTGAAGCAAAATGGTGAAGTTACGCCAGAAATCGAATCATTTTGTATTGAGTCATTACAAGAAATTTTACATCAAGCGGATTTATTAGGAAAAGTAGCTCTAAAAGAAAGCCAAGGGCAGCGTATTCACATTGATATTTCTGATACAGGAGATGATATTAGTCGGATTATTGGTAAGTCAGGAGCTAATTTAGAATCATTACAAATTATACTTCGGCACTTTGTGATTCGAAAATTTAATCTGTATATTAAAGTCATTATTGATGCAGATCATTATCGCCAGCGACGTTATGGCGCAATTAAAGCAATGTCACTTGATGCAGCACACTCTCTTTCAGAATCAGGGGAAACAATTAAATTAGAATCAATGTCGCCTTATGAACGAAGTGTGGTTCACAGTTTATTTGAAGATGATGATACGATTAGTACTGAAAGTGAAGGGGTGGGTCGTGAACGCTGCGTGGTCTTAACCAAAAAATAAAAGTTGCAGTTTGATACTATTGTCGCAATTGCGACACCAATTGGCATGGGGAGTATCGGAGTAGTTCGTTTATCTGGTCCCAAATCCTTGTCTATCGGGCAACAGTTATGCCCTAAAACCCATTTAGCAGCACCACGACATGTTTATTTAACTACAGTCATTGAACCTAAAACCCAACAGGTCATCGATCAAGCATGCGTTATTTATTTTAAAGAACCTCAATCTTATACGGGCGAAGCCTGTGTAGAAATCCAAACACATGGCAGTTATTATATTTTACAGAAAGTACTATCTGCTTGCGTTGAGTGCGGTGCACGACTCGCTTTAGCGGGAGAGTTTACAAAGCAGGCATTTTTGAACGGTAAAATAGAATTAACTCAGGCGGAATCAATTAGTGATTTAATTTATTCTAATTCTGATAAGTCTCATGCGGTTGCCTTAAGTCATGTTCAAGGGAAGTTATATTCATTGATTAACAGCTGTCGTGATAAATTATGTCAAATATTTGAGCAACTAGAAGGGTCAATTGATTTTCCCGATGAAGTTGAAAGTATTAATCGGACTGAAGTGATTACGTTGTTAGATCATTATTGTCAGAAGTTAAAAAAAATTATTGATTTTCAAGATCTAGGCGAAACAGTAAAACACGGGATTCATTGTGTCATTGTTGGTCGTCCGAATGTTGGTAAATCAGCGTTGTTTAATCAGCTGATTGGTACAGAGCGTGCCATTGTTACTAATATTGCTGGGACAACACGAGATTATTTAGTTGAGGCTTTTCAGTTAGCAGGGATGGTAGTTCATTTATATGATACTGCTGGGATACGAGAAACGGATGATTATATCGAACATCTTGGGATCAAAAAAATAACAGCATTATTGGCCAAAGCAGATTGTATTTTTTGGGTAATTGATAGTAGTGAGTCATTGTCAGACGCGGACATTGCAATTTTTGAAAAATTAAAAGAAACATCACGCTGTTTAATCTTAGGAAATAAATCAGATCTGCTCCCTCAAGCTAATATTTCAGAAATAAATTATCCAAAAAAATGGCAGTATTTATCAGTTTCTGCCCAACGGTCCGAAGGAATAGATCAGATTAAACAGTTTTTGTATGATCAGTTTATTCAGCAAGTTGAACACGTTGATTTAGCACTATTATGTAATGTGCGACAAGTAAAATGTATTGAAAGCGCGTTTTATGCCATGACTAATATGAAGGAAAGCCTAATTGCGAGTATAGCAGATGATATGATTTCAGTTGATTTAAAAGAAGCTATTTTACACCTTGGCGAGGTAACAGGAGCGGAATTCACAGAAGAAACATTAGATCATATCTTTTCACGATTTTGTGTTGGAAAATAAAAGGAATCGTTACAGGATAATGCCTTTATTTTGACTTTCAATGTCTTTTTCCCAGTCCATTTTTTGACTAAATAACCCTTTTCCTTTTTTGGTGCCCTTAGTATTTTTAAGATCAATCATTTGGACATTAACTGATCGATTTTTATTTTCCGGTATTTTAATTTCTGAGACCATAATAGATAGCGTACTTACTTTTTTACGTTGAGTCGTAACTTGTTGATCAAGTAGTTTAATAAACCCTTTTGAAAGACGATTAAATTCTTTAAGTAAAGAAATACTTTCTTTTGCATCTTTAGTTGAAAGCTTTTTTTTAGCCATTAATTATGATTGCTTGTTTTGATTTGAATCAATCATATGCTGTAATTTTTCTTCTTTTGTAATTAAAAATTGAAGCTCTTGTTTAAGTTGTTTAATTGAGCCCATATTTTTAAAAAATTCTTCAACAATTTGACGCTCTTCGTCATCTAACTGATCTAGATTATAAGCCCCTTCAAGTTCTGATAGTTTTGTCATTAACTCATTTAAGGCATCTTGTTGTTTTTTCTTTTTCTTTTTGACAGTATCTTCTTCTTCAACTCCTGCAGCGGCAGCTGCAAGTGCTTCCAAGCCAGTGGGAAGTTGTTCGTCTTGAGGGGTATAAAGAGTACCACTGCCTTTTTGAGTTGATTTACTTTGACTCTGTGCTTTAATTCCACCAGAAAGCTCATCTCCAAATCCTTTTAAGATATCAATAGCATTGGTTATTATTGCGGTGACATTGGGTTTACCCTGTGTATTTTGAGAGGGTAAGTTTGATTGGTCTGACACACCTTTTAAAGGAATACTCATCAGTTCATTGATTAAGGTTGCGACAACGATGCTGCAGTGCGGTAGGTACTGTTAATTGCGTGACCTGTTTTCACTGTTGCTGTATAGGCATGTTTCGCCCAATTGGAATCATAAGCACGCAGCGTATTAGGTGTTTCAAGCCAACGATGTCTAACGCGATAATATTGGCGGCCTTCAACAACATCGAGAACTTCATCAGCAAGGAAAATAACACCATTAGGTGTTGTCAGTGAATCCATTTGCTTTGTAGATTTAAAAACCACCACTTTAATTTGATCAACACGACGACCATTTTCATCAAAAATAGTCCCTGCGCTGTTGACTGTGATCCGATCATTGTCAAGCGTAATAAACCCATTTTCACCTAGCAATGGATAGTTTCCAGCCGTTAATACTAAGCGCCCTTGATGGTCAATCCGACAACGACCATCCCGAGTGTAACCAATACTATGAGGGAGTTGAACTACAAAAAATCCTTTACCTTTCGCATCAATGGCAAAATCTAGCGGACGGTTTGTAAAATCATGAGGTCCTGGACGCCACTTAAAGTAAAAGTCATTACTGAGTTCTTTTGTTTTGCTTTGGACATTATATAAGCTTCGACGAATATAACCTGGGGTTTGGACATTAATTGTATATTGATTGGTATTATGTTGATGTTCATAATGCGTATTCGCACCAGTCATAATCATTCGCATCGCAATATCTTGAGTTTCATTATGGCTGCTAAACGCATCAATTGAATGGATCACGATAAATGTGAAAATGAATAGCGAAATAACTGCGTGCATTTTTTGAATTTTTATTTTCATTTAATCTCCATTAGTAATATAATTATACCATAACATTTCCATTCAATCATGAGGTCTATTTGATATGCGTATATTATGGATTATAGTACTAGGGACAATGTTAATTCTTAAGACAGTTTTTTCTTACGATATAATTGGTGATATCGATGAAAGTGATGGGTATCAATTTCCTCAACAAGAAGTAAATACTAGTATTAGTGATTATGTATATGATATGGATGGGCATGAGGGAATCATGTATGATGATATAAATACTAATTATGAGGCAGAAAAAAAAGATTCATTTAGTGATATTGTCAATAAATTTAATGACGCAAGCGTTCAAGAAGGTAGTGAAGATCCCATATATGATGACGACTTAATATTTGATTTTAACTAAATATAGAAACAAAAAAAACATTAAATGATTAGTTTTAATAAAAAATGGATTAAAAATAACGAGTAATGAAGTTACGAATTCAAAAATATTTATCACAGCAAGGGATTGTTTCACGACGCAAAGCAGAAGCGTTTTTAAAAAAAGGATGGATTTTGGTCAATGGTGAAGTAGTTACAAAAGTCGGTACTCAGATTGACCCAACTAAAGATATCGTTTGCTTAGCAGAAGAAGCGCAATTAGAATTAAAGACTTCAATAACATTACTAATTTATAAACCCAAAGGCGTTGTAACGAATTGTAAGCAAGAAGGCGAGAGGGAAGTGATAGATTTACTGCCGGGAGTATATCGCCAACTCAGTGCCATTGGGAGGCTTGATAAAGATTCCGAAGGGTTAATTGTGTTTACGGATAATGGGGTATTAGCGAATCAATTTTTAAATTCGGATCTGTCACATGAGCGTGTTTACGAAGTAACAACTGCCCATCCAGTGAGTCAAGATCAATTAACCCCTTTATCCAATGGGGTTGATATAGGGGGATATATGACAAAACCTTGCCAAATTACCCAGGTTTCATTACGAAGACTTGAAATGACATTGACAGAGGGTAAAAATCGCCAAATTCGGCGGATGATGCATAGTGTTGGAAATCGCGTTCATCGCTTAAAGCGGGTTCGGTTTGGGCCGTATCGATTAGGAAACCTTAATCCAGGAGAATATCATTTAGTAGAGCCTCATAAAGGTCATCAAGTATAGCTAAATAGGGCCTGTCGCAAAACAGAAAAAGTCGATTGATTGTGATGTCGCTAAAGGCAAAAAACTCCATAGATTAGGCATTGTGCGACAGAGCCAAATTATTTTGTTGAGGGCTTAATGGTTTAAATTACTATTTAGAATGAGCTGCATGTAAATATACATCTTGCCGCAAAAGGTGGTCGACAAGTACAAGGGCTGTCATAGCTTCTACAATGGGTACCGCACGGGGTAAAACACAAGGGTCATGACGACCTTTAGCTGATAGTTTAACCTGTTCATGATCTGTGCCCACTGTATCTTGTTCTTTTGCAATAGTCCCGGTGGGTTTGAACGCCACATTAAAATAAATATCCTCGCCATTGGAAATACCACCTTGGGTTCCACCAGAATAATTTGTTTTTGTACCTACTGTATTATCTTTAGTCACATAAAATGCATCATTATGTTCAGCACCAGTCATTTGGGTTCCAGAAAATCCCGATCCAATTTCAAACCCCATTGTGGCAGGGATTGACATCATTGCTTTCGCAAGATCTGCTTTTAATTTATCAAAGACAGGTTCACCTAAACCAGCTGGGACATGACGGGTGATACAGCCAATAATACCACCTAAGGAGTTTCCTTGTTTTCGGGCAGATTCAATTGCAGTAATCATTTTTTTAGCATTTTCAGGATCTGGACATCGGACAATATTTTTTTCAACATCTTCAGCAGTGATATGATTGATATCAATATTGCTTTTCAAGGAATGAATTTGTGATACATAGCCCACAATTTCAATTTGATGGCGAAGCCTGAGAATTTTTTTCGCTAATGCACCTGCAGCAACGCGACCAATTGTTTCGCGAGCGCTAGAGCGACCTCCCCCACGATAATCACGAAATCCATATTTGGCATTATAAGTAAAGTCAGCATGAGATGGACGGTAAACATTTTTTAAATGGTCATAGGCTTTAGAGTTAGCATCATGATTGGTCACACTTAACATAATTGGCATACCCGTTGTAAGACCATTAAAAACACCTGACAGTATTTCAATTTTATCTGTTTCTTTTCGTGGAGTGGTTATCTTGCTTTGACCGGGTCGTCGACGATCAAGTTCATGTTGAATTTCTTTGTCAGAAATTGGGATTTGAGGGGGACAGCCATCAATGATAACGCCCACTGCAATCCCATGGGATTCCCCAAAGGTTGTAATCGTAAATAGTTTGCCAAACTGATTAGCGATGACCGTCTCCATTCCATTCTTGTGGTGATTTAGTAATAAGTTGTAAGGCATGGAGTCCACGATCTTGCAATGGCTTTGTTATTTCATAAACACGACGGTGTCGTTGAATTAAGGGTTCATTTTCAAAAAGATTAGAAACAATAGTGATAGCAAAATGGGTATTTCCCACTTGTGCAACACCACGGTGTCCTCGATGTTGGTCACTATCATCTTTGACATGAACATAGTTGGCTTTTAGGTTTTCCATCATTAATTGGGCCAATTTATATTTCATCATATCGATCCTTTAGTCTAATTTTATTTCTTTATTGTACACTACCCTATTTTCCTTTGCTACAATCATTACTAAGGTTTATACTCTTTATTAATCATGTTGAAAGATAAAAAAAATTGGGCAAACTTAATTACCTTTTCACGTATTTTTGGTGTGGGAGTTATTTTTTATATTACACCGTTTACGACTAACGTAATGGCTTTAGTAACCGTGATCATTTATACTATTGTTGGATTTACAGATTTATTAGATGGGTATATTGCGCGGAAATATAATGCCGTCTCTGATTTAGGAAAGGTGATGGATCCATTAGCAGATAAAATTTTAGTCCTCGTTTTACTACCATTGTTATTTATGCATGCCATTGATGCATTTCCTGTTTTTTTGATTTTAGCAAGAGAGTTTGCCATCATGGGTATTCGTGTCTTTTCAGCAAAACAAGGGCTGATTATCGCAGCCAATAATTGGGGTAAAATTAAAACAGCAGTGACATTACCTATTTGTGGCTTGTTAATGGCTCGTATTGAGGTGACAGAGTTAGCGGTGCCAGTAATTTTAAAGCCACTTGAATGGTTGCGTTTATGGGTTCATCATTGGCCTTCTTGGGTGTTTGAGAGCTTGATTTGGTTAATGGTGAGTGTGACATTAGTATCATTATTGGATTATTGTAGTAAGTTTTTATGGCAACACTATATTAAAAAAGCAAATGGCGATAAAGAAGAAGCAAAAAAAATGACCTATGTTTTTATTCCTAATACGATTACTTTAATTAATGTATTATGTGGTGTTTTAGCTTGTATTACAGCCATTAAAAGTCAGTTTGAATGGAGTGTTTTTTATATTATGGTTGGCGCAATTTTAGATGCATTTGATGGTAAAGTTGCACGCCGGTTAGGCGTATATTCATCATTTGGCGCAAAGTTAGATACAAAGGCTGATTTTATTACATTTGGAGTGGCGCCGGCGATCTTTATAACCATGTTTACTTTTCAAAGTGGCATTCCATTTTCATTATGGATTGGGGGAGTGGTCGGTATATTTTATTATAGTACGGTTCATTACCGCTTGAACCGATTTCAAAAAAGTGGACATGATGACTATTTTGACGGCCTTCCGTCACCCGTTGGGGCAGCAATGGTATCAATCGCAGGTATTTCTGTATTTGCTGATAGTATTTATTTTATTATCGGGTTAAGTTGTATTTTATCTCTATTAATGATTTCGAAAGTAAAATATCCTCATAATTGTTTAACTCGGTACATCATTATTTTTAATGGATTATCTAAGTTAAGCATTGTGTTTTGGTTTATTACATTAATATTACTCATTGGAATTCCGTTTCCAAAGGAATGGCATATTATTGATATTACATTTATTTTAACAAGTAGTTATTTAATTACACCGTTATTAGTAAGATTTTCCAAAATGCCAGAGTAAGAAAGGACTGTCGCAAAATAGAAAAATTGATCGATTACGATGTCGCCAAAGGTCTAAAATTTGCAATTTATTGCCTGAGGCAGTGGTGCAGAGCGACATAACGAAGGTGAAAATTGTGAAGAGTAGGCATTTTGCGACAGAGCCAAGTAGCGAAGCAAAGGTATCCCTGCTACAATAGCCCCTACAATGCAACTTGGATATATAGGAACAAATTATAAAAAATTAGCTATTTCTGAAATGGAACCATTTTATTTTGCGAAAGAAGGCCTTCATTCCTTTATCGAAGCAAGTAAAAAGAATAGTCCAATGATTGAATTTGTCCCATTATTAACCTGTAATCGGATGGAGTATTATATTGTTGCTAATGACTTAACCGAGTCAGCAGAATGGATATATACTGAAATTGCTAAACGAAAAGAACAGCCTGTCCATTCAGTGAAGCGAATATTATCTTTGTATTCACAAGAGGAGACACTCAGTCATATTTTTAATGTTGTATCGGGGTTAGAGTCGATGGTATTTGGTGAAAATGAAATTTTAGCTCAGGTTAAAAGTGCATATTCTGCAGCTAAAGACTATAAATTAACGGGCCCATTACTTAATAAATTATTTCAATCGGCAGTCTCTTGTGGTAAACGCGTACGGTCTGAAACTAAAATTTCTTATGGCGCTTACTCAGTAAGTTCCATTGCAATTGATGCATTAAAATCACATCATTTAGATTATTTTGGTCGTAAAATATTAATCATTGGCATAGGCATTATGGGACAGCGTTGTTTAAAAAAGTTACATGCCTTAGGTCATCCAGATATTACGCTGAGCAATCGAACTAATCAAGTCGCCCAAGCGTTTTCACGCCAATTTTCGACTCAGTATTTGCCATTTGAAGACGTTACGTCTTCTCTTGCAAATTATGATATTATTATTTCAGCAATAAGTCGAAAAAAACCATTAATTACAGATGAGCACCTTGAAACAGTAGCGCAGCCATCATTATTAATTGATTTAGGATTACCCCGAAATGTAAAGCTAAAAAGTTATAATGAGCAGCGAAAAATTATTTCAGTTGATGGATTAAAAGACTTAGCGGAGAAAAATGTTAAGCGTCGCAAAGGGGAAATTGCTGCTGCAAAGCTCGTAATCGATGATGAGTATTATAAATTTCAAAATTGGATCAACTATAAACGTGAGCACACACATTAGAATCGGTACAAGAGGGTCTAAGTTAGCCTTAGCCCAAGCAAACTTAGTGAAGCAGTTATTACAAGAAAAAGAGTCTCAAAGTGATATTGAGATTGTCACTATAGAATCTGAAGGAGATCAAGATCAAAGCACCCCACTAAGTGAGTTAGGTGGTAAGGGTGTTTTTATTAAAGCCATTGAAGCGGCATTAATGTGTGAAGAAGTTGATATTGCCGTTCATAGTCTTAAAGATGTGACCACTGAGCTAGCAGTTGGCAGTCAGTTAGCCGCCTATTTGCCGGCAGAGTCTGTTGCGGACACACTATGTCTAGCACCACAATTAAATACCATTCAATCCATAGAGACACTCCCCTTAAATGCAGTTGTTGCGACGGGGAGTTTGCGGCGTAAAGCCCAGTTACTTCATTACCGTCCGGATGTTTCAATTGTTCCCATTCGCGGTAATATAGATACAAGATTGAAGAAGTTAGCCAATAAAGAGGTAGACGCGATCATGCTATCGGAAGCAGGTTTAATACGATTAAATTATCAGCAAGACTATAATGTGGTGCTAAACCCGATAACGTTTATACCAGCGCCAGGGCAAGGGGTTATTGTTGTTCAAGCTCGAATGGGCGACCCTCGTTTACCATTTATTCAATCTATTAATCATCATCATCAAGCCCAGGTATCTGAATTAGAGTTAGCCATAGTCAGACAGCTAGGCTTTGATTGTCAGTATCCATTAGGGCTATATGCCCAATATCAGTCAGATCATTTTTTATTATCTGCTTTTAATGCTCACCCTAAAACATTGGAAGGCCGTTATCTCACAGCAACCATACCATTAGATTATACTGCTGCGGATTTAGATGAAGTCATTATTGATTTGATCGAATGAGTCTTCACAAAAAGTCATCAACACAGGTGTTTTTAGTCGGTGCAGGACCAGGTGATCCCCAATTATTTACTTTAAAAATGGTACAAGTTCTAAGCCAGGCGGATGTCGTTTTATATGACTATTTAGTCCATCCGAATTTTAGGCAGTATTGTCACAAAAACACGACCTTAGTCAATGTAGGTAAGAAAAAAGGCCATTATTCTGCACAACAATCTCATATCAATCAATTACTAAAAGAGTATGTTGCTAAAGAACAATTGGTTGTTCGGTTAAAAGGGGGAGATCCATTGATTTTTGGACGTGGGGGTGAAGAGATGGAATTTTTGCAGAAAAATAATATTACGTATGAAATAGTGCCAGGACTTTCATCAACGTTAACGGTACCAGCGTATTCAGGCATATCATTAACGCATCGTGACTATTCAAGATCGATTGCAGTTGTGACCGGAACAATTCAAACCGGTGAGCTCATTGCCGAAAAAGAGTATCCACAGGCGGATACATTAATATTTTTAATGGCAATGACTCATTTAACTGAGTTGGCAAAACGATTACAATCCCATAGTCGGTTTTCAGCATTCACACCAGCAATGGTCATTCAAGAAGGCACATTAGCGACACAGCGAGAGGTTTGTGGGACATTAGAAACCATTGCCACTTTAGTAAATGAGGCTCAAATCAGTCATCCGGCCTTATTAGTCGTGGGGGATGTTGTTGGGGAAAGTACAGTACTTGCATGGCGTGATCAGTTACCACTTAATAAAAAACGTATTTGGGTATGTCGCGCTAAACATCAGCAGCAGGCATTATCAAATCAATTGTCATTATTAGGTGCAGAAGTGATTCAAGCGCCTTTAATTAAGGTCGAGCCACTCAAAACAGCATGGCTGAAAATTGATAACGCGACTTTAAATAAGGCAACAATGATTTTATTAACCAGTTATAATGCCGTTAAACAATTTCTAGCGGCAGTGTTAGAAAGTGGATTAGATATAC
>MDTG01194828.1_pt1 | contig 15997 bp, 19 predicted proteins | sample 811421 | NCBI WGS metagenome assembly MDTG01 (sample SAMN05326645, study PRJNA326480) | marine metagenome | isolation source: seawater | place: Pacific Ocean: South East | collected 2011 | reverse complement strand
TTTTAATCTATTTAAGATCTTGTTTAATCTTATTCCCTCTAAATAATTACATGCAATTTTTTTTTTTTCGAATAAAATATTTTTATGCATATTTAAATATATATTATCTATCGAAATTTTTTTTAGATTAATTGTTTTTCTAAAATTATCTTCAAATTTAAAAACTTTTTGTTTTAAAATATCAATTTCGTAACTTTGATTATTTAGATCAATTTTAATTACTCTGACATTTTGTTTAGAAAAAAAGTTTAACTCAAAATTTAAAACTGCCTTTTTTATTTTTCCAAAAAAGAAAAAAAAATCTTTATTATTTATATTTAAATTAGATATTTTTTTATGATAATAAAATTTTTCTTTAAATTCTCCAAAACTCCATAATAAAAGATCAAGTTCGTGACTATAATCAAAGAGCACACCTCCGCCATTTTCTAATGAACTAGACGACTTTGAGTAGTGAATATTTTTTCTCCATTTTTTTAAATTAGAATGAGAAATAATAGATATTTTTTTTAATCGATTTATTGAAAAATTTTTTTTTATGTAAGAAAACGCTGGTGTAAATCTCATGCAATAGCCAACGAAAATTCTGTTTTTTATTAAGCTTAGTTTTTGATCTTTATTAAACAAAGGTTTTTCGACTAAAATGATCTTTTTGTCTACTAAATCGTTTATCTTTTTTAAAGTTTTGTAATGTTGGTCAGTTTTATTTGCAATTATAATATAGTCCATATTTTTAAGATTGTTTTGATTTAATGACTCAAATTTAGAAAAGTTGTGATTTTTATAATTAGAAAAAATATATATTTTTTTTACAAATTTTTGCCTTTTTAAAATATTTGCATGTCTTCTTCCTATTGATCCAAAGCCAATAATAAGTATGTTTAATTTTTTTGACATAAAATAATCAAATCTTTTTCTTCTTTGATGAATTTATTTTAATTTGTAGTAATTTTCCTTATTACCTAGGTCGTGCCATTTTTCGTGAATTGGAAAAGCTGTTACTCTAAGATTTTTTTTCATTAAAATTGAAAAAAGTTCTGTCATATCCATTTTTTTGTTTTTTTTGACAAATTTTAAAGCTTTTGAACTTAATACATAAATTCCAGCATTCACCATTGAATAATCCAATGGTTTTTCCTCTAAGTTTGTTATCTTACTTTGAATATTCTTAATAACCCCAAATTGAATTTGGTTTAAAACCATTTTCACAGCCATTGTAGCATCTGATTTGTTAGCATAATAAGATTTAAGTAATTCTCTTAATTTTAATTCAGTCATGATGTCACCATTAATTACAACTACTGGGTTTTTGGTATTCTTAATTAGTCCTAACGAGCCTGCGGTACCTAAAATTTTTTTTTCTTCTAAAAATTTGATCTTTAAATTATTTTTTATGGATAACTTATCTACGAATTGTTGGATTTTTTTTCCCTTATAATTCACAGAAATATATATTTCTTTAAATCCCTCATTATATACTTTTTCTAAAATGTGTTGAATGATCGGTTTGCCTTTAATCTTAAGCAAAGATTTAGGGGTATTTTTTGTTAATGGTAGCATTCTTTTTCCTTTGCCACCCGACATTATAATTAGCGGGTTGACAATTTCTTTTTTAAAAACATCATCCCATCTTACAAGTCCAGTTACATTTCTTTTTTGATTTACGATTGGCAAACTAGTGATCTTATTAAAATTCATTAATTCTAAAATTTTAGCCCTAGATGTATTTTTTTTAATTAATATGGGCTTTTTGTTCATTATTTTCTTAATTGGATCCGTAAGTTTGACTTTATTTAAAATTGCTCTACGGAGATCACCATCGTTTAGTATTCCAGTTATCTTTCTGTTTTTATTGATAACTAAGCTTATCTGCATTCCGTGCGCATCTAATGATTTGATGGCATCTAAAATTGATTTATTTTCCATTATTAAGGTTTTTTTCCAAAAATTCTTTTTCATAAATAAATTTATTTTAAATATTTAAACCAATCTTTAGTAGCTATATGGATTTTTTTTTTTGTCCAAAGAGGTGCTTTTTTCCATAATTGAATATTTTCTAATAAAATTTTTACGCCTTCATTTATTGTAAATTTTGGTTCCCAGTTAAAATCCTTTTTAAATTTTTGAATGTTTGCTTTAGAGCGTGATGGCTCTCCAGGTCTAGACGGAATGTAAATTTGTTTTTTACTTATTAAATTTGCAATATATTTAATAGAAGTCTCTTTTCCGCTGCCAAGATTGTAAATTTTGTTTTTGTGTTTCCCTTTTGCTGCTTTAATTAAGCCATCAATAATATCTGAAATGAATATAAAATCTCTCGTTTGATTTCCATTTCCAACTATTGTTAAAGGGTGATTATTAATTTTTTGGGATAAAAATACCCCAAACATAGCACCATATGCTCCAGTAGTTCTTGATCGTGGACCATAAACATTAAAAAACCTTATGGATAAATTTGGCATTTTAAAAACTTGTGCCCAATGCATTACTAATTTTTCTCCCAAGTATTTTGTAAGTGCATAAGGATATCTTGTATCAATTTTCGAATTTTCATTAGTAGGGTATTTTTTTGGTATTCCATAACAACTTGCTGAGGCGGCGTAAATAAACTTTTTCAGACTCGTGTTTTTAGATTTTTGTAATACATTTAATGTCCCTTTAACGTTGCTTTCAAAATAATTGAACGGGTTGTTGATGCTAGGAACAATGTCAGCTAGCCCAGCTAGGTGAAAAACCCAATTAACTTTATTAAAACAACTTAATTTTTTTATTTTTTTAAGATTTGAAATATCAACGTTTATAATTTTTATTTTTTTCTTTGATTTTTCTAGATTTCTTAGAGTGCCTGTAGAAAAATTATCAATAGCAAAGACTTGATGACCATCTTTCACAAGTCTATCAACTAAATGACTACCGATAAAACCTGCTGCTCCAGTAACAACGCATTTCATATTATTTAAAAAAAATTAATGATCCTGTTTTTATTGGATTTTTTTGTAAAGCTACTTTAGCAATTTTAGATCCTACTTCTTCAACATTTAACAGCCTACCAATTTTGAAATTTTTTTTCATGTAAATCTGAACATTTTTTTTATTTTTTAAATATTGTTTATGCCAATATTTTCCCTCAACATTGATTGGTCCAGGCAAAAACACATAAAGAAAACAGTTTTTTACCTTTTTAAAATTTGCGAGATTTTTAACATAAGCGTTTAAGAAGGTTTTTGATGTTGAATAAGCAATCTTATCGTGCTGAAAATTATTATGAATAGATGATAGAGAGGAAATATGTAAAATTTTTCCTATTTTTTTTCTTTTTTGATAAAAAGGTAATAAGTAACTATTTATCTCTATAGCGATACCAGCATTAAATCTCCAAACTTTTTTCCAATCATTATACTTCGCAAATGGGTCTGATATTCCTAGTCCTCCACCTACACAGTTAATGACTATATCCGGAATACCTTTTTTTTTAATCAAATTTTTTAATATTTTTTGAGGATTGCCCTCTGGTATTAGATTTTTAGCGAAAAAGATATTTCCTTTTTTAATTTTATTGAGGTCATTTATAATTTTTGTTAAACGATTTTTTCTTCTTGCTACTAGTGCAACATTCGCACCTTTTTTAACAAATTCTTTCGCAAGATATTTGCCTACTCCGTTACTTCCTCCCAAGATTAATACGTTAAGGTTATTAACCATTTTAAAATTTTATTAAAATTCTTCCTGTGAAATTTTTACTTTTAAATAACTCAATACCTTTATTGATATCTTCGAATTTTATAACTTTTGCAATTATTGTGTTTAAATTAATTTTTTTTTTCATATCCAATTTTATAAATTTAGGTATATCTTTGTCTGGTGTAGCTCCTCCTCCTAGCGATCCTTTAATCATTTGATCGTGCATTAAGTTCCATGCGTTGATCTTAATTTTTTTATTTTTTCGGGGGACGCCCATAACAAAACACTTGCCTGGCATGGAAAGATATTTCATAGAGTTTTCTATAGCTTCTAAGCTTCCAGCAGTAATAACCACTTTGTTGTAAAAAATATTTTTTCTCAAATAGTTCCAACCAAATCTTGAAAAATCAATAGTTTGGTCTGCTCCATTTTTTTTTGCTTGTTGCAAAGCTTTTTTATTAATATCTGCAGCAATAATTTTTTTAATATTAAAATTTTTTACAGCTTGAATAATTATTTGACCTAAACCTCCACATCCTACTATCAGAAGACTATCGTTGTTTTTAAGTTTCATTTTTTTATAAACAAGACTTAAAGATGTTGTTGCACAACAACCAAACAGGGCAGCTTTTTTCATGCTGTAGTTATAAGGAATTTTTGTAACTCTGTTCTCTGAAACGACTGCATATTCATTAAATGTAGTGACCCACCCAGCATTGATTTTTTTTTTATCACTGTAATATTTTGGAGTGCCACTTTGTATTCCTTTACCCTTAATCCAATGCAATATTACTTTATCCCCCTTCTTAATTTTTTTGACCTTTGGGCCGATAGAAATAATTGTTCCGCTACCTTCATGGCCAAGTAAATGAGGAAGATATTTATCTCTTCCACCTATTCCATTAATTTCATCAATTTGTTTACCGCAAATTCCACTATATTTTAATTTTACTAAAACTTGTCCCTTTTCTAATCCTGACGCAAATTCAACTTTTTTCAATTCAAGCTTTGAGTGTATATTCGTTAAAACAGCTGCTCTAAATTTTTTACTAATCATTATGTAAACTTAAAATTAAATACCTTTTCAAATTTTTGAGAATTTATATCTTGTTCTAATGGATAAGTTGAACCCTGAGTTTTAGTTACGTATTTTTCAAAATTTATTTTTCTTTCGTTGCAGATATCGATTAATCTCCTGTGATAGGATTTTAAAGGGCTTGCTATATTATAAATTCCAAAATTTTCAGAATTAATTAATTTTTCATAAACAAAAACAAGTTCTTCAACTTTCACGAAACATCTTTTAACATTATCAAAAATTTTGATATTTCTTTTTTTATTAATATCATCAATTGCTTTGTCAATAAAAGAGCATCCGCTCATCTCGCTTAGTTGCTTATAATTTCCATATGAATGGATTACTGGTTGTCTAAAAATAAAATATTTACTCGTGAAGTTTTTAATTAAATCTTCGCAAATTAATTTAAGTTTTCCATGCACACTTGGTGGATTTAAAACTGTTGTTTCATCTGGATAAATATTGCCTTCGAATATTTTATCGGTAGATGGAAAAAAAATTTTTGTATTCTTATTAAGCGACTTAAGTAATGACTTCAAAATATCGACATTATATTTATATGCAAATTCAGGATTTTTTTCATTTCTTGGAGGCCCAGCATAAGCGGCTAAATGAAAAACAAAATCTGGGTCAAAACTATCTAATAATTTAGATATATTTTTCTCGCTCAATAAATCTATAATAACAATTTTATCGTTTAATTTTTCCTTTAAATTAAAGTCAACTCCTAATACGTTGTATCTCGTCTTTAGGTGATTGAATAACTTATGGCCAATAAAGCCAGCAGCTCCAGTTATTAAAATTTTATCCATTATTATTTAGATTGGAGTCTGAACTGATCTTTTAGAGACCTCGTCACTTACGGGATTAGTCAGGCACATCCACCATCTGGATCCTGATTTATTATTTTTTGAAATGACCTTATCTACTCCATGTTTTAAAGAACAATAAAATAAAGCAATATCTCCAGTTTTAAAATTTTTTTCCACGTCGATAGCTTTATTATTTTTGTAAAAATATAAACCACCTTCATCAAAATCTTTGCCTTTTTGACTTAAATGAATTCCTGTAATTACTCGGATAGTTTTAGGGTCTTTATGTGGCTGCAGGTAACCTGTTCCATTAGGGTATACTCTAAATAAAATTCTATCTATAGGCCCGTCTTTTGGAGTATTATTTTCAAACTCATCAGGTCTTAAACCCGCGAGAAGTTTAATGATTCTCCATTTAGGATAAAATAAATTAAAAACATCATACTGTTCTTTAGATCGGTTCCAGGGAAAAAAATAATAGTCGTGTCTATCTGACTGTAAGATATATTTCTTACTCTCCTTTGGCCCAATCACTCGGTGAAAATTCGGACAATTTTCTTTAAGTTTATAAAATTCAGATTTTTTTTTGTTGTAGTTTGTAACTAAATAATTTTTTACGAAATCTAAATCTTTTTCTTTAAAAGAATTTTTAACAATAATTAAAGATCCTTCATAAAATGATTTCATTAATTTTATGATTTCCTTTTCATTATTTTCATCAATAAATTTTTTAAGTAAAGAAAAATCTAAATTAATAATATCCTTAAGTTCAGACGGTTCAGGATTTTTTTCTAAATCATTCCAATTTTCATTTATAATTTTAAACAAATTTTTCATTTAACCAATGCTCCGCACTTTGATTGTTTTATCAATCGTAGAATTGTTATTTAACATACTAAATATTATACTGGTTGATATAAATACTTTGCTTTATCAGTAAGCTTAAGCTCTAAATCATTTAATATAATTTTTATAAAATTCTCTTTTTTTTCAATTACTTGAAACACCTTATTAGCGAAAGGCCCAGTTAAAAATTTTGCTTTATAATTTACTAAAGATTTAAAAAAATTTGGCTTTATGTAACCTCTATCATCTTCAAAATTTTTACAGGATTTTATAAAATCTGAAATTTGTATTTGATTAAATAATGAACTTTTAAGAAAATAATCAAGTCCTTTTGTGAAGGAAAGAAAATTAACTAATTCTATTTTTGAAAAATCAGGATGAAATATAAAAATATAATTACTTATTATAGGGACTTCTTTTCGTGTAATTTTATTTTTTTTTGAAATAATTTTTAAAAATTTAGGCTGGTAAAATTTTAGGTTTGCCTTGAGTTTTTGATTTAAATTCTGTTTAAAAATTTCAAATTCTTTTTTTTTGATTTTTGCTACTAACCACATTTTTATTTACCAATTTCTCTTTTTAATTCCTCGTATTCTTTAAATTTTCTTTTCATAAAATTAATTGTTAATTTTGTTTTTTGAGATATTCCTTTAGGTGTTAAAACATATACATAATTTAATTTTGAAGGATTGCTTACAAAGTTTTTCATTTTTACCAGACCTTTATTTTTTAATGCGTTTAAACAGTAATTTATTTTTCCTAAACTAAAACCAAGCTCTTTTGCTAGTGATCTTTGATTAGCGTTAGGTTTTTTGCTAATTTTTCTTAGCACATCAAATTCGTCCTGATTAAATCTCATAAATACCTTGATATATTTCTCATAGTTGATATGTTCATTTATTGAACATCATATTGTTCAAATATTGAACTGTAAAGTATTATTTGATAGTTAATATGATTAAAAAATAAGGCTTTAAATGGGAACAGCTGATTACGTTGCAAAATTACTCAAAAGCGGGAGTGTAAATGATATTTTTAAGCTTACAGGTTTAGCTGCAGCTTGGGTTTACTCTTTTGGCTACCAGACATGAAAGCTATTAAAATAAAAAAATTACAAGATCTTTCTTACAATTTAAGAAAATCAGTTCTAGTTTCTGCTAAAAGATCAGGAGGAAGAGGGGCTCATTTAGGAGGGACGATGTCCTGCATTGATATATTAATTTATTTGTATTTTTCAAAAAAATTGAAATATTTTAAAAATAACCCTAAACACCCCTTAAGAGACAGATTGTTTATTGGAAAGGGACATGCCCATTTAGCATTATATCATATTTGGTCTAAAATCGGTTTTATTAACTCAAAACAAATTAATACTTACACAAAGAATGGTACAAAATTAAGTGTTCAGCTTGATCACTTCATACCAGGATCTGAGTATAATACTGGATCTTTAGGTCATGTAATTGGAGTTGGTATTGGTGCTGCATTAAAAGCAAAAATAGACAGAGAAAAATTCAATGTCTTTTGTCTTATTGGTGATGGTGAATGTGAGTCGGGTTCGATATGGGAGTCTGTTTTATGTGCATCTAAATTGAAAATAAAAAATTTAATAGTTGTTGTAGATATGAATAAAATGTCAGAAATGCAAGAATTAGATGCAAACAGTGATTTAGAGCTAAAGAATAAATTCAAATCTTACAATTGGAATGTAATAATTGCTAATGGACACAATTTTAAAGATTTAGACAAAGCATTTAACAAAAGATTTAATAATAATAACCCTACAGCAATTATAGCTAATACCATTAAAGGTAAAGGTGTTTCGTTTATGGAAAACAGAGTCGAATGGCACCACCAAGCTCCGACCCAGAAACAATTTAACCTAGCATTAGAGGAATATAAAGATGAATAAAATTGATTTTAGAAATGCTTTTTTTGACGAAATGTATTCTTTGGCCAATAAGAATAAAAATTTAGTTTTTTTAACTGGTGATATTTCTGCTCACAGTCTACCAAAATTTCAAAAAAAATTTCCATCTCGTTTTTATAACCTCGGAGTAGCTGAACAAAATATGATTACTGTTGCTACAGGACTAGCTATGAACAAGAAAAAGGTATTTGTATTTAGCATGATACCTTTTTTGACAATGAGATGTTTTGAACATATTAAAATTGATATCTGTAGCCATAATCTTCCAATAGTTTTAATTGGTATTGGATCTGGACTTTCTTATGATACTGACGGGCATTCTGCTCAAGCGATTTTCGATATAGGTATCATGAGGATGCTACCGGAATTGGAAATCTATAATCCTTCAGATCCGATTTCTGCGAAGAAAATTTGTAAAATCGTTTCCACCAGCAAGAGACCTTCTTATGTACGACTTGATAAAAGTCAGCAAGTTTCTATTTATAATGAAAGAGAAAATTTTAATGCAAATTTTAAAATTTTTGGAAATAATTCTAAAAATTGCATTATTTCCTCAGGAATAATGACACATAAATGTTTAATTTTGAAAAAAGAACTTATCAAAAAAAATATTAATTTGGAGATAATGGATCTAATTAAGATAAAACCAATAAATGAAAGTAAATTGATACAAAAATTAAAAAAGTATAAAAATATATTTATAGTTGATGAAAACACATTTTCTGGTGGTATTAGCTCAATTTTAAGTGAAATTTTTATAAAAAATAAATTTTATAAAAATATTAATTTTTATTGTTTAAAAAATACTCAAGATGTTGGGTGTTACGGAAACAGAGACTGGTTACAAAAAAGAAACAATATAGATTTTAATCATTTAATAAAAAGTATAACTAATATTATAAAAAAAAATGACTAAATTTAATAAATTAAATGACAAATCTTTTATAATTGCTGAAGTTGGGCAAAATCATCAGGGAAATATTAATATTGCAAAAAAATATATAGAAACATTTTCAGCTTTAGGAGCTGATGCAATTAAATTTCAAACTAGACATAATAAAACTTTATTTTCTGAAAATGCTTATAATAAGGAATATACAAGTGAAAATGCTTTCGCAAAAAAATATGGTCTACATAGAGAAAAGCTTGAACTTAAATATAATCAATTAATTGTGCTTAAAAAATACTGTAAAAAATTTAAAGTAAAATTCATGTCAACACCATTTGATTTTACAAGTGCAAAAAAACTGAAAAAAATTGGAGTTGATATATTTAAAATTTCTTCTTTTGATCTGGGAAACCTGCCTCTCATAAATTTAGTATCAAAAATGGGTAGGCCTGTAGTTCTGAGCACTGGAGGTGGAAAAATAAAAGAGATCAAAGAAAGTGTAAAAATTTTAAAGAAAAATAATACTGATTTTGCTTTACTGCACTGTGTTTCTGAGTACCCTTGTAGTTTTGACAGATTGGGACTTGAAAAGATAAATAAATTAAAAAACCTTTTTCCAAATAACTGCGTGGGTCTTTCAGATCATTTCAATGGCATACTATCAGGTCCAATAGCGTATGTGAAAGGTGCTAGAGTTTTTGAGAAACATGTGACGTTTAACAGATCGTGGAAAGGAACAGATCATAATTTTTCAATGGAACCAGAAGGTTTTAGAAAATTTGTGAGAGATATTAGAAGAGTTCCTAAAATGATGATCGAAAAAAATGAAAAAAATTTAGGTCAAGAAAGCGTATTTTCTAAATTAGGTAAGTCAATAATTGCGGATAAAGCCCTTAAAATAGGAAAAAAAATTAGATTAGAAGATTTAAATGGAAAAATATTTGAAAAACAATATCTGCCAATTAGAGAGACTTATTGTTTAATTGGGAAAAAATTAAAAAAAAATGTTAATAAAGGAGAAATAATTTTAAAGTCATATGTTAAATAAGTCATTTATATTTCCAAAATCAAAAAATGTCGGAAAAAGACTATGGGGAAAAGAAATGTTATTGGCATTAGTTTCAAAAAAATACAGCTTTAAACTTTTAGAAATAAAAAAAGGAAAAAAAGGAGGTCTTCAATATCACAGAAAAAAAAATGAATGTGGATATATTATTTCTGGAAAACTTTTAGTAAAATATGACTTAGGGGACAAAAAACTTAAAAATAAAATCTTAAAAAAGGGTGATGTTTTTCATTTTCCTCCAAAAATGATACACCAAGAACAAGCCCTTACAAATTGTAGGATAATTGAAGTATCAACTCCTCATTTTAATGACAGAGTCAGAGTAGAAAAAAAATTTAATCTTAAAGAACCCAAAGGTCTTAAGACCACTAAAATTAAAGATATAATCTTAAAATAAATGTCTCAATACAAATTATTAGCACTTATTCCAGCTAGGAGTGGATCAGAACGATTAAAACATAAAAATATTAAAAAGCTCAAAAATAAAACTCTTTTACAAATTTCAATCGAAAATGCATTTAAATCAAAGATTTTTGACAAAATATTTGTATCAACTGATAGCAAAAAATATTCTCTATTAGCAAGAAAATACGGAGCTGAAGCTCCTTTTTTGAGACCTGGTAAACTATCAACTTCTACATCGCCTGATTTTGATTGGGTTTTATATAGTTTAAAAAAACTTAAAGTTTTAGAGAATGGTTTCACTCATTTCTTTATATTAAGGCCAACGAATCCTTTTCGAACGTATAAAACAATTATAAGAGCATGGAACTCTTTCAAAAAAAATAAAAATTTTGAAAGCTTAAGGGCGGTAGAAATTTGTAAACAACATCCATACAAAATGTGGATTAAGAAAAAAGAATATATACGACCCATTTTTATAAAAGATATTAAAAGTCAACCTGCATATAATTCTCAATTTAAAGTTTTACCTAAAATCTACATTCAAAATGCATCATTAGAGATTTCAAAAATTTCAGTAATTAAAAAGTATAAGTCTATTTCAGGAAAAAAAATCATTCCTTTTTTTACTAAAGGGTATGAGGGATTTGATATTAATTATAAGGAAGACTTTCAAATAGCGAATAAAATAATAAATGGGAAACTAGTATGAAAGAAATAAACTTTTCTAAACCAAAAATAAATTTTTCTTCTACTTCTAGAATTTTCAAACAAGCTATAAAAAATAATTTTCCGAATGAAGGTCCGTTAACAAAAATTTTTGAAAATAAAATTAAAAAAGTTTTAAATGTAAAATATGTTATTGCCACAACAAGCGGAACAGCTGCGCTTTATTTAGCGCTTAAAGCTAACAATATTGGCTATGGCGATGAAGTAATAATTCCTAATATAACATTTCCAGCAACTGCAAATGCTGTGCATATGACTGGAGCAAAAGTGGTTCTTGTAGATATTTCAAAAAAGAATTTATTAATTGATCCCATTTCCTTAAAAAAAAAAATTTCAAAAAAAACTAAAGCAATTATCCCAGTTCATATTTCTGGAAGAGGTGAAAATATAAGAGAAATCATGAAAATTTCTAGAACAAAAAAAATAAAAGTAATAGAAGATGCAGCTGAAGCTTTTGGTTCAAAAAATGGCAATCAAAGCTTAGGATCATTTGGAATTTGTGGATGTTTTTCTTTTGCCCCTAATAAAATTATGACTACAGGTCAAGGTGGATTGATAGTTACAAATGATAAAAAAATATACACGAAAATAATAAACCTAAAAGACCAAGGTAGAGTAAAATCATCAGACCTAAGAAGTTCATATCTATATAAAGGATTTAATTTTAAATTTACCGATCTGCAAGCAAGTCTTGGCTTATCTCAATTAAATGATTTTTTAAAAAGAAAAAAGAAATTACTATACATATATAATTTTTATAAAAAAAATTTAATTCAAAATGAAAAATTTAAATTAATTGGATTTAATACAAAAAAAGGTGAACTTCCACTTTGGACTGATATACATTGTAAAAATGCTAAACAAATTTTTTATTTTTTAAAAAAGAAAAGAATTATTTGTAGATTATTTTGGGATCCAATTAATTCAATTGCTCCATACAGAGAGTCATTTAAAAATTTAAGTAAATCAAAAAGTCTTAAAAACAAGCTGTTGTGGTTACCTTCATCTCTTTATTTAAACAAAAAGGAATTAGATTATATTTGTTTAAGTATAAATAATTTCCTTTACAGTAAATTGGGTACAAAAAATAATAATTTAAGGAAATAAATGTTTTATATTGTGTCAAGAGGATCTACCGCTACCCATTGGTTGGCTAAAAATCTTTCCAAACATCCAAGTCTAGTTTGTTTTTTTTCGTCTAGATCATACCCACCAGTGCAACCAGGTCATGGTTATCCTTTCAACAAAAATTCATGGGTTAAAGACAATATGGAAGCATCAAAGTTCTTAGATAGTCTTGTTATGTCAGAAAAAGCAACTCATAATTCTAAAATATTTGGTTCAATACATGGCTATCATAATTTAGAGATGAAAAACCTTGTAGAAAAAAAAGGTGGTATTTTTAAATATATGGTGAGAAACCCCATAGAGCAAGTGCATAGTGCCTTTATTACTTATTGTGATAGATATTTCATTTCAATTAATAAAAATATACCAAACAAAGATATCCATGAATTTATTTGTAAAAATCTTAATAAAGAGAAAACTAAGGAAAGGCATTTTAAAAATAAAACATCGCGGCCTCACATTCTTCGAAATTATTTAAGTGAAAAAAATTTTTTATTATTAAAAAGATCCAGAGAATATATTGTAAATAAATACAGACTAATTTTTCCAAGAAAAAAAATATATTGGGGTTATGAAAAAGATTATGGAAATCTAAATGAAAATATTCTTAATTTATTTGCAGGGGTTTGTAGAGATTTTATGAGATTACAAAGTTTATATTTAGAAAATTGGGGTTTTGAAAAAGCAATAAAAATGGAAAAAATGTTTGCGGATAGAAATTATTTTAAAGATATAGTTTTAAGTTTTGGTGATAATCTTGAAGTATCAGAAGATTTTTTAGATAATGTATTTTCGGCAAAAAATGAGAGGGTGAATATTCATAGAGAACAACCTATTAATCAAGAAAAAATATTTAATGACTTGCCTGATTGTATGAAAGAAATTTTTTTCTATTATTTTGAAAATTTTAATATTCAAGAACTGTGTGAAAAATTTGAGTACAATATTAAATTAAAAAATTAAAATGAAAAAAATAGAAATATTTTGTACTTTAGGGCCATCTTCTTTAAACAGAAGCTTTCTAAATTTTGCTGAAAAAAATAAAGTTTCATTAGTTAGATTAAATATGTCACACTTAAGCTTACAATCATTAGAAAAAAGCATAATCTTTATTAAAAAAAACTCAAATTTAAAGATCTGTATTGACACTGAGGGAGCACAAATAAGAACAAAATTAAAAACTAAATCTTTAAAAATTAAAAAAGGACAATTATTTTATTTGTATAAAAATAAAGGAAAATTTAAATTATATCCAGAAGTAATTTTTGAAAAATTAAAATCGAAAGATGTATTGGATATCGGTTTCAATAATTTATTAGCTCGTATCGAAAAAAAAACTAAAGATAAAATTTCTCTTAAATGTTTAACGTCTGGCCATCTAGAGAATAATAAAGGGGTTTATGTACAAAATAGAAATATAGATATTAACTTCTTAACTAAAAAAGATATTCTCGCTATACAAATAGCAAAAAAATATAAAATTAATAATTACGCACTTTCTTTTACAAATACTACTGAAGATATAGTGAATTTTAAAAAGATAATTAAAAACTCAAGAGCTATTTTCAAAATCGAAACTAAAAAAGCAATAAATAATTTAAACAAATTATTGAGATTTGCAGATGATTTTTTAATTGATAGAGGTGATCTTTCAAAAGAAATAAAAATCGAAAATGTTCCAATAATTCAGAGAAAAATATTCAATTTAGCGAAAAAATACAAAAATAAAAAAATTGCTATAGCGACAAATTTTTTAGAAAGTATGATTGAAAAACCATTTCCTACTCGTGCGGAAGTTAACGATATATTTAACGCGTGTGAAATGAAAGCATCTGGTTTAGTATTAGCAGCTGAGACTGCAATAGGAAAATATCCAAAAGAGTGTGTTTCTCTGTTAAAACGAATAATTAAAGTCTTTAAAAAAAGTCAGAATATAAAATGAAGATTTTAATCATGGGGTTGCCTGGTTCTGGAAAAACTACCCTCGCAAAAAAATTAACAAAACTTTTAAATGCTGGTTGGATAAACGCTGATAAAGTGAGAGAGAAGTATGACGACTGGGATTTCACAAAGGAAGGTGTATTAAGACAGGCGAAAAGAATGGGGAATTTATCTGAAAAGTTAAAAAAAAAATTTATAATTGCAGATTTTGTTTGTCCTTATGAGAAAGGAAGAAGTTTATTTAATCCTGACTATTTAATTTGGATGGATACAATAAAAAAAGGCAGGTTCTCTACTTTTGACAAAAGTTTTGAAAAACCTAAAAATTACAACTACAAGATAACAGGAAAAAAATTTGATATAAAAACATTAGTTTCAGAAATTATCAATTTTAGATAAATTAATTTATATTTACCGTAAACCGTATAAATTTTTTTTATAGTATGATTGAAGTTTAAGTATCTCTTTAAATCTCTTAGGGGAACATCTTTTTTTTAAAAAAAATATTTTTTTTGTTGTACTGTTATCTACACCTATTGGACATTTTTCTCTTTTAATAAATTCTAATGTCTTTTTATTTGTATTTGTGCCTAAAAATTTTGCAATTTTTATTAATTCATTTTTTGTATTTTTAGTTAATGATTCATATGTAGTAATAAAGATAGTTTTTTTATTTTTTTTTAAATGTGGTATTGAAATTCTTGTTAAGGTCAAAATATAATTGATACATTTTTCAACCTCATTTTCTTTTTTTATTTTTTCATTATTAAAGTTACTAAACCAGGGGTAAATTTTATTTTTTTTTTTGATTAAAAGAGAAAATGTCCTCTGATCTTTACCAAATCTTTTACCCCAACCTTTTTTATACCACGAATAAACTATGTCGATCGGATCTCTTAAAATTTCAATAAATTTTACATTAAGTTTTAATTTTTTTATTATATCAAGGTTTGCCGCGAGCTCATGAGTTACGAGGGGGAAAACTGGATTATCTTTTTTAATTTTATTAACTATCGCATCTCCGTCATTGATTTTAAGTCTTTTATAATAAATTTTTGGATTTCTACTTTTGTTTACTCCAGTCCTGTCTTTTGATCTAAAATTGATGTTTCTAGATATGTATTTGTTATAAACTAATTGATTTAAGTAGTTATGGATAAAAGATTTTGCATAATTTTTATCGATTTTTCCAAATTTTATCGCTGGGAAAATATGCTCGAGGTTTTCACCTAGATCAAAGTGTTCTGTGTTATTAAATGAGCTTACTAGTCCACCTAATAAAAGTTTCCCAGTTCTAGAAATACCGTTAACTAAAACAATTTTCTTACTGATTAATTTTATAGGATGATATTCGAAATTTTTCATTAATTTAGATAAAATTTTAATTTTAGAAAATAAATTATTTTCAGTGCATAAATCAAGCCAATTGAGCTATTAGTACTGGTCAGCTACACGCGTTGCCGCGCTTCCACACCCAGCCTATCAACGTAGTGGT
>MDTG01101617.1_pt1 | contig 15997 bp, 21 predicted proteins | sample 811421 | NCBI WGS metagenome assembly MDTG01 (sample SAMN05326645, study PRJNA326480) | marine metagenome | isolation source: seawater | place: Pacific Ocean: South East | collected 2011 | reverse complement strand
TGTGTCCAGACTTTATTAAAAAACTTGCAACATTACTACCAATTCTTCCGGTTATTCCGGTGATTAATATATTCATAAATTACCTCTTTTCAAAATGATATAAAAACCTATACTAGATATTAATATTATTGTTTGAGAGGGAATTTTGAAAATAAATAAAATTATGACTAAGAAAGTTGGAACGATTACCTCTACTGCTACTGCTACTGCATGCTCTGCGACTATGAAAGAATTAAATATAGGATCATTGGTTGTTATACAAAAAGGTAATGTTGAGGGAATAGTTACTGCTTGGGATATAACATCAAAATGTATTGGTTCTGGTAAAAATCCTAATAATTGCACTGTATTTGAAATTATGACTTCGCCTGTGCATACCGCTGACTTTGAAACCGATGTTATGGAGGCTGCAAGAGTAATGGCAGATAGAAAAATAAGTAGGCTCCCAGTAATTCAGTTAGGTAGTCTGGTTGGAATTGTTACTTTTGCAGATATATCTCAAGCAGTAGATCAGTTTACTAAAGACGTGCTAGGAAGTTGGAAAATATGAGTGAAAATAAACAAGATAAACCTAATATAATTATAATTCTTGCTGATGATCTTGGGTATTCAGATTTAGGATGCTACGGATCAGAAATTCAAACTCCTAATATTGACAGTTTAGGAAATGATGGTATTAAATTCTCTCAATTCTATAATCAAGCAAGATGTAGTCCTTCTAGGGCATCTCTTATGACTGGCCTTACGGGTCACCAAGCAGGTGTTGGGCAATTATCAGGAGATCTAGGGGCACCTGGCTACCGAGGCTTTATCAATAAAGAATGCGTGACTGTTGCTGAAGTTTTAAAGCAAGAAAACTATGATACTTATTTGTCAGGAAAATGGCACTTAGGCGGAAGTTGGGATCCAAGAGAAAAAGATAAGTGGGAAGCTGGAACAGACAATCATCCCCTGCCAACCCAAAGAGGTTTTGATGATTTTTATGGAATAATGGATGCAGCATCTAGCTTTTTTAGACCTGAAAGCCTTATGGATGGTGATAAATTTATTGATATTGATGATCCAGATTATTATTTTACTGACGCTATGTCAGATAAGGCATGTGAAATGATAAGTGGCTCTATGAAAAAAAATAATCCATTTTTCTTATATTTATCATATACAGCTCCTCATTGGCCTCTCCATGCAAAACCAGAAGATATTGCAAAATATGAAGGTAAATACCTTAAGGGTTGGGATCATTTTAGAACTGCAAGACACGAAGAAATGAAGGGTTTAGGGATAATAGACTCAAAATGGGAGATATCTCCAAGAGATTCAGATGTAGGTGAATGGGAAGATGCAAAATATCCTGACTGGGAAGATTCTAAAATGGCGGCTTACTCTGCAATGATAGATAGTATGGATCAAGGGATAGGGAGAGTTGTTAAAACACTTAAAGAGAGTGGGCAGCTAGAAAATACCTTGATTTTCTTCATGTCTGATAATGGTGGTTGCGCAGAATTGATGAGAGAAGATGGAGATTGGAGCAATACTTCTCAATGGGAAACCAACACTATAAATGGAAAGCCGGTAAGAGTGGGAAATATACCAAATTTAAGGCCTGGGCCTGGAACAACTTTTCAAAGTTATGAGACCCCTTGGACAAATGTTAGTAATAGCCCTTTTCGACTTTTTAAAAGATGGATCCATGAGGGGGGCATAAGTGCTCCTTTGATTGTTCATTGGCCTTCAGTGATTAAAGAGTCAAGAATAGAATCTGAATATATTCACATTATGGATATACCTGCAACATCAATTGAAGCTGCGGGAGGTAAATACCCTAGTGAATATAATGGAAATAAAATTAAGCCTATTGAAGGTGAAAGTTTTTTACCTCTTCTATCTAATAAGTGGTCTCGCGAGAAGCCTATGTATTGGGAGCATGAAGGTAACCAAGGTATTAGAAAGGGGGAATGGAAGTTAGTTAGGGAATATGGAAAAGATTGGGAGCTTTACAACATGAATGAAGATAGGACAGAATTAAATGACCTTTCTTCATCAGAAGGCAATAGAGTAAAAGAGATGAGCAATGAATGGAAAGAATGGGCCAAAGTTAGCAATGTTCTTCCTTGGCCAGTAGACCCTAATGTTATGGCAAAAAGATTAGAAGGAAATCATTCTCATATTCATCAGCACAGAGGCCCTACTGCTGGTCAAATTGCTGAAGGGAAAGGCAAGTTTCTGTAGTATGCCTTATTTAGAAGTTTTATGGTTTCCGGGAAGAGATGAGGGGCAAAAAAAACAACTTGCAGAAGAAATTACTGCATCATTTGTCAAAATTACAGGATGCAAGCCTAGTGCTGTTGAAATAATATTTAAGGAAATATTAAAAGAAAATAGCGCAAGCTCAGGAGAACTTATTAATGAAAATTAATTTATTAGTTCTACATAATGAATCTTGTCCATCACTAGATCCTACACTCAAAAGAATTAATGAAATTATTGATGACAATCACCTTAAAGCCAACCTATCTACAAAATTGCTAAAAAACGACCAGGAGGCTAACCAATGGAAATTTGCAGGCTCACCAACAATATATATAAATAAAGTTCAGTTTGAGCCAATCGATTCAAATTTATACAGATTAGAAAACTGCAGAACATTTATAAATGATGAAGGTAAAATTTCACCATTACCATCAAAAAATAAATTACTTAAGGCTTTTTTGGAAGCCTAGAGAAAGGAAAAAATGCCAAATATAAAATTAAATGACCCTTATGTGAACTTTAAACTTCCTTCAACCTCCGAAGAAAGTTACAGCTTAGATCGACCTTCTCTGGGAGAAATAAAGGTTGTAATTTTTAGTTGTAACCACTGCCCTTACGCGCAAGCTTGGGAGGACAGGATAATTAATATTCAGGAAAAATTCTCCAAAGATAATGTAAGCATAATTATGATTAGCTCTAATGATGCATCAAAATACCCTGAAGATAACTTCGAAAAAATGCAGGAAAGACATAGAGATAAAAAATTTAATTTTCCTTATCTTTATGATGAAAGTCAGGAAGTCGCCAAGATGTATGGGGCTGAAAGAACACCGGAAGTTTTTGTGTTTGACTCAAAAGGTTTACTTAGATACACAGGTGCAATTGATGATAATTATGAAAACGAATCTGAAGTAAAATCCAAATACTTAGAAGATGCGTTAAAAAGCCTCATAAAAGGAAATATGGTAATTGTTGAAGCTACGGATGCAGTTGGATGCACAATTAAATGGAAATAATTTAGATATACAAATTAAGTGTCCCAAAAAATAAACTTTATCCTCATTTACTATTTAATCGCCAATGGATTTGGTTTTTCTGTATTTATTACTAGAGGAATAATTGTAAGTTGGTACGTCTTGGATCAAACAAATTCAACTCTACTAGTTGGTCTTATTACTGCTATTCCCACAATGATGCTTCCGCTGCTTAGTCCAATTGGAGGAAGATTAGCGGATTCTGTTTCAAGAAAATTTGTATTTTTTGTAGCAAGAATAGCTACATTCTTAATTTTAATTTTGATGGCACTATCTGTAAATTTAAACTTCTACTCATTTATATTTTTGATAATAACTTCAATATTTCTCGGCTTTGCATCTGGCCTAGAAGCTTCATCTCAACAAAATTTACTTATAGATATCTTAGGAGTAGAAAAAATTTCTAAAGGAAATGGATATAAAGAATTATTTAACAGTAGCTTAAGTACTGCACTACCTTTAATCATCGGCGCATTTCTTACAATCCTTTCGTCTTCTTTAATTTTCTGGGTTCTCCCGGGTTTTGGCTTTTTGGCATTATTTTTTGGTTATCTACTTTTTAAGAATTTCAAACCAATTGATTCAGAAATTAATTCAAAAAAAAGTTTTTCAGAAGTTACATTAAAAGACTCTCTAATTTATATTAAAAAAACTGAAAATATATGGATATTGCTTTCACTAAGCTTTGGAATGATGTTGTTCTGGTCTTTTCCTCAACCTTTATTATCTTTGTACTCAAGAGATATATTAAAAATTGGAGGAGGTGGTTATGCGGTTTTGTCAGGATTATATTTTGCTGGCTCTATGGTTGGCTCGATCCTTATAACATTATCAATAATTAATATTCGAGGCTCAAAAATTTTGATTATAAGCGCATTTCTATTCAGTATATTTGTTTTGTTGATTTACAATTCTGTATCACCAATTTTATGTGGAATATTTATATTGTTGTCAGGTATATCTCACTCTGCTTGGTGGATTTCTATGCTAGTTTTTCTGCAGACAATCTCAAAAGAATCTTATAAAGGCAGAGTTATTGGGTTTTATTTTGGACTGTTAGTATCAGTTGCTATTGGCTCAATTATTGGCGGACTTATTGCAGAATTTATAGGTATAAGACCAACTATTTATATAGCAATGGGGTCTTTATCATTGATTCATTTGCTGGCTCTTTTATCATCAAAATTCAGAAATTTAAATTTATCTAATAAAGATTCATATTAGTTGCTTTTATATTTGTTTTTTTGCAACATATCGATGTATGAATCCTCTATTAGGTAAAAATTTCATTTTTTTAATCACTGCTAACTGTCTTGCATTCTGTGGATGGGTTTTTAGAAATTACTTAATTAATTGGTACGTGCTGGAAAAAACAAACTCTACTTTAATGGTAGGGTTATTTGCAGCAATACCTACTTTTTTTGTATTATTCATATCCCCTTTTGGTGGACAGCTAGCTGATAAATTTTCTAGGAAAAAAATTTTTCTAACAATGAGAATTTTTAGCATGATCTTATTTTTTCTTTTAGCCTTATTTATTCACATAGAATTGTATCCTCTTTTATTCATTGCTTTATGTTTTTCAGGAATTGGAATTACAGCTGGATTAGAAATAAGTGCTTCTAGAAATTTAATCTTAGATATTGTTGGATTTAAATATTTAACTTGGGGTAACTCTATTACTGAATTTCTTAATTCTTTTTTGAGTACTGTTGGACCATTAACTATTGCAGTATTTTTTACTTCTATATCTGACACAAGAGTATTTTTTACGATGCCTGCCGCTCATTTTGTGAGTGTTATATCAGCATTGCTACTTTTTCTTTACTTCAAAGAAAATAATTCTGGATACAGCGAAGATAGTGATGTAGATACAAAAGATAAGTCAATTAAAGAAGGGATAGCTTATTCTTATAAATCTGTAAATATAAGGATTCTACTCATATTAACTTTTACTTTATTATTTTGGGCATTATCACAACCTTTGATACCAAAAATTGCAAGAGATGTTCTAGATTCTGGGTCTACTGGCTATGCTATTTTATTATCAGGCGAAGCTTTAGGAGCCATTGTAGGATCAATAGCCCTGCCATTATTTCCAAAATTATTTAGAAATTCAAAGTCAATTGTTTTTTGTATATCTATTTATGGGATAGTTATACTATTTTTTGCCCTATCAAAATCTATTATATTTTCAGTTTTCGTGCTTGCAATAGGAGGATTTTTTCATGTTATATGGTTTACAGTCATAATAATTCTTCTTCAAACTATTCCAGATGATGATCATAAGGGAAGAGTTATCGGTTTATTTTTTACATTTATACAAGCTTATGGGCTAGGCTATATTTTAGGTGGATTGATGGGTGAATCAATTGGAATAATCCCTACTTTATTTATCGCAGCAATCATTCCAGTAATTATTCATTTAGTTTGCTATGGTGCATCTAGGGAATTTAGAGCACTAAAATCTTAGGCTAAGTGTAATCTTTACTAATCCAGCTGGAATATCTTGTTTTATCTTTTACTGAGAAAAACTTTTGAGTTTGTGCTTCATCTTTTCTAACTTCCTCACAAACTTTTATTATATCCCCTAGTATATCTTCCTGGACCCTAGTTATTCCGTCTGCATCTGCAACTAGTATATCCCCTTCAGATACATTCAAACCAGAAACTTCCACATTTTCTCCTAAAGAAATAGCATTAAATGGGCCATGTCCTGGGACCCTTCCTTCAGCCCAAACACTTAAGCCAGATCTTTGAATTCCAGGAACATCACGAATTGCACCGCATGCTACTACTCCAACAGCACCCAAACATGAATGCATAAAAGCCATGTTGTCTCCGAATAAAGCTCCCCTATTTCTTGGCGAATCATTATCTTCTATTAAAGATATAAATGGGTAATCTAACGAAGAAATTTTTTCATAATAATCTTTCCAGGGAACCGGCTCTGAATTAGGCTCATTTAAAGCTGTCGCTTTTATAGTTGTAGCTATTCCCACAATTGTAGGAGCTTCACCCGTATATCTTTTTAAGGCAGTTCCAGTATAATCCTGATCTTCAGGTATATATCCCCTAATTCTTATTGCAGCATTTTGAACAGTTGCTGAATCAAAAGCAGTTAAATCATTTAAAATTGAAATATCTATTTTTCCCATTTTCTTCCTTTACTTTGAACTCTCAAATTATTTAGATATAGAATTATCGTATAATAAATATTTCTTAATTAACATAAAATATTTTATATGATAAAAATAGGCATAATAAGTATCTCAGACAGAGCTTCAGAAAATATTTATGAGGATCAAGGCATACCCTCAGTAATTAATTTTTTTAATGAATATTTCTCTTCAGATCTAAACAAAATATCAATTGATAAAACAATTTTGATTCCAGATGATTTAGAGCAAATTAAAGAAAAAATTATTGAGTATGTCGATATTCATAAATTAAATGTGGTTATTACTACAGGGGGAACAGGTCCCTCCAAAAAAGACTTAACTCCTAATGCCACAAGAGAGGTAATAGAAGAAGAGCTTCCTGGGTTTGGAGAATATATGAGATCTGAATCACTAAAATATTCAAAAAATGCTATCTTAAGTAGGCAATTGGCAGGAATCAGAAAAGATTCAATTATATTGAATTTACCTGGGAGTCCAAATAGTATTGGAGAAATTTTACCTAATATAATTGATCAAATTATTCATTTCGTTGAGGAAAGAAACAAAGTTTAATAAAATTCCTCTTCTCTTTCCCATACTTCATTTGAATCAGAATCCTGTCTTTCATATCCTTTTTCAAGATCATCAAAATTATTAAATTCATCTTCTTCTCCTGAATCGACAATTCTAGCCCATGTTTTAACAACGAATATACCATCCCTAGTAAAACTTACGTATGCGATTGCTCCTCTTTGCCCACTTCTTTTTCTAATTAAATACCCTCTTTCTTCTAGGGTTTTTAAAGATCTAGAATATCTATTCTTATCTTTTTTAAGGTCTAGATTAAAAGAATCATTAGGCGTCCATGGAATTAAAAAATCAGTGTCATCCAAAAATTTTTCACTGCCTGAAGAAGTAAGTTTTTCTTTTGAAATAAGAATTAAGTTATTCCACATCCACATAAGGATGTCTCTTTGAGTTGAACTAATTTTGCCTCTAAATTTTTTCAATATACTTACATTTAAAGAAGGTCTATAGGATTTACAGTGTAATCTAAAAGAGATAAATTTTTAATATCATCAAATCTAAATACTAGGAGAAAAAATGGATTTTTCAGGAAAAGTAACTATTGTAACTGGCGGAGCACTAGGAATAGGAGGAGGCATCTCAAGAAAATTTGCAGAAAAAGGTTCAAAAATTGTTATTGCAGATATTGATTTAGATTCAGCAAATATGAATTCAAAAAAAATAGAGGATATGGGTGGAAAATGTGAAGTAATTAAAACAGATGTTTCAAAATCAGAAGATATTGAAAATATGGTTAAATTTACTATAGAAAAATATGGAAGAATAGACAATCTAATTCAGAATGCTTTTTCTACAGGGAATTTCTCAGAAGAATTTTCTGGTTCTGCTATGAAAGTTTCTGAAGAAGGCTGGGATAAAGGGATTGCTATGCTACAGAAAGCTATTTTCCTTGGAGCAAAATTTGCTGGAAAAGAGTTAATTAAAAACAACGGAAACATAATAAATATTTCATCAGTTCACGGATTATTAATGTCTAAAAATGCAATTGTATATGAGTCTGGTAAATCTGCTGTTATAGGAATGACTAAGCAAATGGCATGTGATTTTGGACCTTTAGGGGTAAGGGTAAATGCTATATGCCCTGGGCATATAGTTACTGAGAAAATGGAGGTTAGGTGGAAAGAAATGCCTAAAGGGTTAAAGTTTTTCGAAGAGCAATATCCTGTAAGAAGAACCGGAGTTCCAGAAGATATAGCAAATGGCGTAGCTTTTCTATGCTCTGAAGAGGCTTCATTTATTACTGGGCACTCATTAGTTATTGACGGTGGTTTAAGCATTCAGCTTCAAGAAGACTTTGGAGTTGATCAAGCTAAATATGCCCAATCACATGATGTAGAGTTTCCTTATTAACTAAGCTAAAAATATAATTCCTGCACCTGCTAATAAGCCTGAAATGATCTTAATAAAAAGGTTTTGAAAATCTAATTTTTCAGTAAATTCTTTTTTGATCATCCCTGCAAGAAAAGCGCTGAGAATTACAGCAAAAATTGGCCTGGCCCCATTAAATGAATTTACTATTGAAATATCTAGTTTGGTTAGTGCTACAACAATCATATACATGCTAAGCAAAGGACTTAATGTTTCTGCTATAAATAAAGTTAATCCTCTCCTCTTATGTTTAAAAAACTTATTAAGATCTGAAACATTTTTTAAGCTAAACATAGGAATGCCTGCAGAAATAAATAATCCTAAAGCTCTTATACTAAGAACTTGAGTTTCTGAAAAATCATTACCATCTACGGACTGCTTTAAAAGTACACTTGCAATAGCAAAAAGAATTCCTCCTAACAAGAGACTGAAAATCGCGGTCTTATTTATAGGAGAAAACCTGCCTTCCCATCTTAATGAAGCGAAAACAGATGAAATAAATATCAATAATATCCCTAAGTATTCTGCATAACTTAAAGATTCCTTTAAAATAAATAATCCAGCAACTGGAACAATTATTGTATGAATTAAATAAATAGGCTCAACCCTTGATATTTCCTCCAAATCCATAGCCTTGACAAGGAAAATCAAGCTTAGCCCAAAAAAAATTCCGGACAAAATTAAATATAAAAAACTTGAATTAACTGTTTCAGAATTAAATCCAAATGGATCCAATAGAAACATGGTTATGCAAATTACCAATTGCATTCCACCGCTATACAAGCAAAAAGACTTAAAGTTTAAATTATCCTCGCCCTCAAGTACGAAGAATTTATCAACAACATTTACAGCAGCCATTATAAGAGCAGAAAACAATGGCAACAAAATCCATAATTCCATCTACATCTCGATTCTTATATAAAAATTAATTAAAATCCCAATTTGAGAAATTAAAGTTATTTCTATTATGATCTCTCACTCTATCTTTACTTTCCCTTATTTTTAAATCAGCATCAAGTTTATTTAGGTTACCTTTTTTTCCGAGCGCCAATACGAAAACTACATGATTATTATCAGGAATACTCACAGCCCGCTTAACTAATTCCTCATTCCATCCTCCCATAGGATGACTTGCTATTCCTAAAGATTCAGCCTGAAGCATCATATTTTGGCCGCAAAAACCTATATCTAAGAACTTTCTTTTTAAATTTTTATCGTCAGATATAGAGAATATAGCAAAAATCTCTGCATTCTTAGCCCAAATCTGATTCGAATCAGATAAAGAATCTAACACATTTTTATAGTTATCATGTTTTTTACTTACAAATATAACTTTCCATGGTTGCATATTTCTTGAAGAAGGCGCCCATTTTGTTGCTTCAATGAGCAGATCTATTTCTTCAAGTGAAATTGATTCACTAGAAAAACACACTGAGCTCTTTCTATTTAAAATTTCTGGGATAATTTTTTTATTCATAATTACATTTTATCAGTAATTTTTCCTATTATTTCATCAATTGATAATTTGCCCTCAGGAAGACCTTTTATTAATTCATAAATATTCCCAGCCTCACCATGAAAACCGCCTGTTAACCCAGCTTCCTTAAAGGTTGATGATATTTCATGCATTTCACCAATCCATCTATAAGCCTTGTGCTTAACATTTGAAATTTCTTTAGTTGCTACTCCGTAAAAATATTCGTCAGAGTAATCTAGTTCATCTATCAGCTCTTGATATACATTATTTCTTTTTGCAGTAATTAGTGCCCCTGCAACAAGAGCCCTTGACCCTTTGGTTATTGCAGCATAGACCATTTTAATAGCAGAAGCCTGAAAATCAGAGCCCTTTAAAATTACTATATTTATTCCTTTTCCAGAAAGAAAATTTAAGTTTTTAGCTTTTTTTCCAGATAAGTAAACCCTAGGGGAATAATTTTCTTTTGGTGGGCCTCCCACAATACTTCCGTCAACATAATTTACTTTTCTTTCACCAAGTAAATTTTTAACATCTTTTGCTGTCATTGTGGAAATCGCATTTAAATCACAATAAATTGGGCCATCATCGCTGATATATTTTGAATATTGATCAGCTGTATATAATGCTTTGTCTGGAGGTATAACAGAGATTATAATATCGGATTTTTTACTAACATTTTCAATTGTTAAAGCATCTTTGATTCCGTAGCTAATTGCTCTCTCTTTACTAGTTCTGGACCTTCCATCATATACAGAAATAACTTCAATTCCATTTTCAACAAAGGATCTTCCTATTTCAGACCCCATTTCTCCAAGTCCGATTAATCCTATTCTCATAACTCCTCCTTATACAAGTTATTATTTAGAAATTTTATATTTTTTTAAAAGATAAAAAAATGCGTCATTTGGATATAGAAATTTATCAAGATAATAAGTTAATATATATTTAGTGAACATCGGGGTGTTGTTAGTTAGCAGTAAATTTTTCCTCCAAGAAAAATATCTAATAGATAATACCCCAGATTCACACTTCACTAACCTAAATAAAAATTTCCTCAGATGATCCTATTGGGTCGGAATGAATTGATTTATTTTTAAGAAAATTTAATTCTTCATTAGAAATTTTCTTAAAATTTTGAGCAGCTTTTAAACCCATCTTAAATAAACTTTCATCTCCTGGTGGCAAAAATGAAACAACATTATTTGATAGAGTAAATTTAACAGCTAAATCTATCATTTTTTTATCATTTAGAGGCTTATACCAACATTTTTCATAATCTCTGATATTACTATCTTTCCATAAGGTGTCAGCCATAGATTTTAATGCCAGAACTGCAGTTTCAGTTTCATCAGCTTTCTTTAATACCTCTGGACCAAATCCAGCATTTAGTATCAAGTTCCAATTAACTGGAAAAAGTATTGAATCAAATTCGAAGTTATCTAAAAGCATATGAGCAACTTTAATGGAATGGCACGAAAAACCAATATATTTCACTTTACCTTGTTTTTTTGCCTTTATTAAAGTTTCTAAGGCCCCGCCTTTAGAGCTAACAAGTTCAAAATCTTTTTCTGATTTCATTCCATGAAGCTGATATAAGTCAAAGTGATTAGTTTTTAAAAGCTTTAAGGAATTTTCTAAATCTTGATCAGCTTCTTTTGATCTTCTATTTGATGTTTTACAGGCTAAAAATACATCATTTCTTATACCTTCTAATGACCGCCCCATTAGTTCTTGAGCATCTCCATAGCCAGGGGCTACATCAAAATAATTTACGCCATTGTCAAAAGCATAACGGACTAATCTATCTGATTTATTCTGGCCGGTATTTTTAATTGATATTCCACCCAATCCTACAATAGACAACATTTCATCATGAATACCGAATTTTCTTTTTTCCATTTTATGAAGATGGAGGCGAGTAGTTTGAAAGAGCTTTACCTGCTTTTTTAGCTATAGCATTAATATCTACAGTTTCAAATATATCTACTGTGCCTACACCTTGAGCTTCAACCGCCATCTTTACTGCAGCTACAGTTTCAAAACTATCAGCTTCTATAGTGACGATAAAATCATATGGCCCCCTTAAAAATTCTATATCTGAAAAAGACGCCCCCATTGCAGATGAAAGAGCATTAACAACTGCCTTTCTGTCTTGATCAGGATTATTTACAAATGCTTCAAAACTTTCTTCAGAATATGTTCCTAATACATAAAATTTCATAATTCTCCTTTTTAAATAAATTATTTCTTAATTATAAATTATCAAAAAAATATTAAATTTGTTTAACATCCTAAATATTTTAATAAATCATCAAGCAAGATAACTGGTATTAAATTTTTATTTGCAGAAACAATGCCTGTGCTATTGGGAAATTTAACTAAGTAGGCCAAAATTTCATTTTCTTTACTCAAAACAAAAATGGGATAATTATTAAAAGATTCTCTTATATCAGCCCCAACATCAAGGCACTCTGAATTAATATTTATACTTGGAAAGTTAATTATCTTTAATACTGGCTCCAATAATTCTGACTCTGATGGAGTGAATTGTTGATTAGAAGTTCTTCTATGCTCTACTAAAATCAAGTCTTTTTCCTTAAGATATAATTCAATTTTTTTAAGGTCTTTTTCAAGCTTAAATTCTGAAAATTGATTGTTGGAATTATTTGAACAAGAAATAATAAAAACTAAAAAAATAAAAGGTATAAGTAGTATTAAAATTTGAATTATCTTTTTCATCATATCTCAGCATTAAATATTAATAATATTAAAAAAATAAACATACCAATCCCATAAACAGTTATTAACCCAAACCTTAATTTTTCATTTTTTTCTCCAAATTTTGCTGCAACTATAAGTGGTATATGAATCATAAGCAATATTATAGTCATGTCCCATTCCCCTCCTGGCGCACCATGATTAAGAAAATTAAATTCTTTATTTGCTGCATTTACTATCAATGCGAATGATTATGTTTACTGATAGATTTAATTACTTTTACATCTGAATCAACTATATATTTTATTTCTAATCTATCACTTGATAATTGATGAGATATTAGGTGATCGTATGTGTAGTGCCCAAAATTATTTCCATTAGAATATAATTTTTCTATATTCCCACTATCAGACTCAATTTCAATGTATATAAATTCTCCAATTGTGCCTCCTTTTTTTATATCTAAGATTATTCCTTCAATTTTTCTTTCTGAGCTGGAACACGACATAAGCAATATTATTAAAAAGCATATTAAAATAATTATTTTATTCACATTAATTCTCAATTGGTAATGCACTTCCCTCTTCTTCCTTTGCCCATCTGAAAAATAAGGTTGTTAGGACTCCTAAAAATATAAAATTTCCTGGGAGCCACATTATTAATCCACCCCACGTTTGATCCTCTACATGAGAAAGCATGTTCCAATGCAAAGGAGTGGATTCATAAGCATATAGTGAGTCTCCAGAGAGAGTTATAAAAGCTGCTAAAGCTGCACTTGGAGTTACAGCCAGCAATAGATATACAATTTTTTGAGGATTTGAAAGATTAGACCTCACAGGAGCTGGGCCAATTATCGGCCACCATAAAAGTAGCGCCATAAAAACGAACATTGCGTGATTAATAAAATGAAAAGTATCATATTTTAGGGTCAGATTGTAAAAAAATGGTATATGCCAAATGTATAGATTTACAATATATAAAATTAATGAGTATCTGGGTTTGGTAATTACACTTAATAGCTTCTTTAGTTTTGATTCTCCAGCAAATGGTTTTGAAATAATTCCTCTAATTGGCTTCGGGGTCCCCCAAATAAAGACAGGCATTGCGTTTGCAGAAAGCAGCAGAGGCGCAATGACAACCATTAATGTTAAATGCTGAATCATATGTATAAAAAACATTTCTTCTGCAAAATAATCAATTGGCCCCTCTAAAACAAATACTAATAAAAACACAGAAACACTTATAAAAAATAATTTTGTTTTTGAAAAAAAAGGTTTCTTAATTAGCCTAGCTACACCTGTTAAATAGACCAATACAATCAAACTAACAAAGGCTAAGCTTATGAAGCCATTTATGTTTTCCAAATGAAGAAAATTCCATGAAGTTATAAAATCTAAAAAATTTTCCGCTGTCTCGGGGTGATCAGATCCATGATTAAAATAATTTAATGAAAAAAAATCTGCTTGTTTTAACAATTTAACTTTTACTTTCTGACTTTATTAATAATGTTTTGGACAAAATTATTTCCATCTTCAGTTGCCCACAAAACAAGACCAATTAAAGCTAGTATCAATATCGCGAATATATAATCAATCATAATTATAGTTTAGCAAAAATTGATAAATAAATAATACTTAAATTAAATTTACTGCCTCTAGAGATTCTGAAATTTTATACTTTATGTCTGATGGGATATTTATACTTTGATCTCTGCAGTTCATGCCTCTAAAACCCATTAGACTCAAACAATATTTAATTCCTGAATACAAGAAGGGAAGCATTAAGTTGTCGATATCTTTTATTTGATTTTGTAAAATTTTACCTTTTTCATAATCACCTGATATGCCAATGTTTAATAATTCCTTTAATGCATCAGGCCAAATATTTGAAAAAGCAGTTGTTGTTCCGTTGCAACCTATTAAAGTGCCTAAGAGGATCATGCTTCCATTGCAAATCCAAAACCTTTTATTTTCTGGTACATATTTCCTAACAGTAGACTCAAACCTCATATCATGTTCAGTTACATAGCCAAAAACATTATCCATTGATGCAATACTTCCTAATACCTCAGGACTAGATACAGGCTTTGGTGCAACCCCAAAATTTAGTGGCTCACCTTGATGCATTAATAAGACAGGTAAAGGGGTGTGTTTTAATACCTCTGTAAAATAACTTACAATTGATTTTTCGTTTCTAGGGTATCTAATTCTGAGCAAGGATGCGCCCGATTGAGCATATCTTTCCGCAAGCCTTAATGTTTCTTTTGGGGACGGATTATCAATTCCTGCTGCTGATATTTTATTATCAGTTAAAGAATTGGAAATCCTATCTAATAAATTAACTTTTTCATCCTCGCTCATCAATAATTCTTCCCCTGATGCAGTTCCAATAATAAATATATCTACTTCTGTTTTCTTCCATTTATCTAAATTGAAATCAGCAGCATCAAGATCTAGTTCTCCATTTAAGCTAAAAGGAGTTACCATTGGGAGGCCTACTAAAGGATCCTGTAAATCATATGCATTCATTTTTTAATTTTAATCATATTTTTTACCATCTCGCCAATAAAAAAGCTTTGCATTATTCCCCAGCCTCCTCCTCCAGTAGCAACGAATACCCTTGAATCTTTAATTACTTCATTTACTATAGGCATCCCATCTTTGGTTGCCGGACGTACACAAGCAGTTTGCCCTACTACTTGAAGTTCTTTAATACAAGGAACCATTGAAGCGGCTTTATTTAATAATTCTTTCTTAGATTTATTGGTTATATTTAAATCAAATTCATCTTCTTCATAAGTTGCTGCAACCCAAATAAGTCCATCTGATTTTTTAACAACTGAACATACTCCATGAATATGATAGTTAAGATTAAAACCATTAGGATCCAACTTAACAATTTCTCCCTTAGCTGGATACATTTCAATGTCTACACCAATACTAGAAACTAGTTTTTTGGTCCAAGGCCCTGCACAAACAATCAAATTATCATAATTTATTATTTTTTCAGATTTTAATTTTATTTTATTTTGATTCACATCTATTCTTTCAGCCAAATCATCTATGATTAAAGCACCTTTTATTTCTATGCTTCGCTTTAAGCAAGACAAGAACAAATCTGAATTTAAAAAAAGAGTTCCAGAAATTAATGCTCCACCATATATATCTTTTGAAACTTCTTTTTGATATCTGGATAAATATTCATATCCCTCTAAGAGTTTTACATTAAATCCGGAAGCCTTAATATCACTTACAGAGTTAGCAATTTGAGAAAATTCTTGTTCATCAAAACAAATTTGAATAGTAAGAATATCTCTAAGAAAATAGTCAATTCCAGATAAATTCTTTAATTTTTCATAGTAATCTTTGTGTTTTAAATAACTTTCTAAAGCTAACTTTTGC
>MDTG01037922.1_pt1 | contig 15998 bp, 13 predicted proteins | sample 811421 | NCBI WGS metagenome assembly MDTG01 (sample SAMN05326645, study PRJNA326480) | marine metagenome | isolation source: seawater | place: Pacific Ocean: South East | collected 2011 | reverse complement strand
TTAGAGAGTATGAATGTAAATTTTCTGCAGAAGACGTTTTAAATAACTGGCAAGAAAACAAAGAAATGATAAACGGCTTAAAAGAAGACAAGAAAAACGACCTTATCGAACAAATCATGGCATACCTCAAGAATAATCAAAATGAAATTGATCTACAACAAGTTAACAATGCCTCAGATTTTGTCAAAAACTGCCCTGATGAAATGATTGTTAATTTTTTCAACCTGATTATGGAAACAAAGGACGTAGAAATGATTAGAAAGTTCCATAAACAGTTAGGTAGATTAGTTACAGAAATCGTCAATACATCAAATAAGATTTAGTTCTATCTCATGTAGCATAAAAACTATCCCTATATAATAAAATAAAACAGGAGATACTACCATGAAAATAGAAGATATTGATACAATAGAAAATGTAACAATTAGTGATCAAAAATTTAACAAGTTGATGGTACAGTTTCTACTAGATGAGCCCTTTTTTGCATCGATTGTAATTAATCTTAAGAAGATAAAGACGCTTTCAATACCAACTGCAGGAGTGACTGTCAAAGACCACTCAATTGTGCTTTATTGGAATCCTGATTTTGTTGCATCTTTAACCCCTAAGAAGTTTTTTGGGCTGATGAAACACGAATGTTATCATTTGATATTCCAGCACGTTGTTAGTAGAAAGCAAGACCCACACCTTCTTTGGAATATTGCGACTGATCTAGCAATCAACAGTTTAATAGATGAAGATTACCTTCCTGACGGTGGCCTAATTCCTGGAAAGGCACTTAAAAGTTCAACAGAACCTCCGGTAATAGATGCCAAAACCCAAGAAAAAGCACAAAGTATTTCAGACTTTATTGCTAAGTTGCCTAAGTTTAAGTCTGCTGAGTGGTACATGAGCAAACTCTTAGAAGACCCGGATACTAAGGAAAACATTGAAAAAGTTTTTGGCAATGGATCAGGCGAAGATTGTGGTTTTGATGTGCATATTGATCCGGATAGCAGCATGAGTGAAGCTGACAAAGAAGTAATGTCAGGCAAATTAAAAGATATCATTAAGAAATCTGCAGACAGAGCTCAGAAAAATAACAGCTGGGGTTCAGTAAGCTCATCTACAAAATCTCAGATTATGGCAGCACTTAGTCAAAAAGTTGATTGGAAAAAAACTCTAGCATACTTTTGCGGAACAAAGCAAAAATCTAACAAGTCTAAGACATTCAGACGCATCAACAGGAAGTATCCGTATATCCACCCAGGAGTTAAAGTTAAAAGAACGAGCAGCCTCGCCGTATATATCGATCAGTCTGGTTCTGTAGGTAGTGACGGTCTCGAAGCTTTCTTTTCTGCCCTTAACAAACTAGCAAAGCACACAGAATTCAAGGTATTCCACTTTGACACAAAGGTTGACGCTGAGTCTGAATATGTGTGGCGCAAAGGAAAAAATTATCGAGACCCTATGAGGACTTTAACGGGTGGAACATGCTTTAATTGTGTAGAGGACCATTTTAGATCTAGAGCAGCAGAGTTTGACGGGTATATTGTTATGACTGACGGTGAAGCTCCAAAACCAAAAACTTGTAAATCTAAAAGATGTTGGGTATTATTACCAGGATGTGATCTGTATTTTGAAAAAGAAAAGAGGGACGCAATTGTTAAAATGGAGTATTAATGAGAATTATACATATTGCTGATGTGCACTGGCGTGGTCTTTCAAGACACGATGAATATGTTATGGCATTTAAAGACTTTTTTGAAAAAGCAAAAAAGTGTAATCCTGACGTTATATACATAGGCGGTGATATAGTTCATAGTAAGACACAGGGTATATCACCCGAATTAATTCAGTGTCTTTGTTGGTGGTTTAATAAAATGGCATCTATTTGTCCGGTTCATGTTATACTGGGCAATCATGATGGTTTAATACTGAACAGAGATAGACAGGATGCTATCACACCTATTATTGAAGCTATAGATAATCCTAACATTTATTTATACAAGGATACCGGAATATATGACACAGGGTATCCAGGTTATAAATGGTGTGTCTTTTCTTGTTTTGATGAAGAAAACTGGGGGTCGTTAACTCCGGATCCATCTGATATCAATATCGCACTATTTCACGGTGGTGTGCGAGGATCTTTAACTGACATCGACTGGCAGATGTCCGGAGAAGTCAATTTAAGTTTTTTTAAAAATTATGATTTTGCACTACTCGGTGACATTCACAAACGTCAATTCTTAGACAAAAGAAAAACAATTGCTTACTGCGGAAGCACCATACAACAAAACTACGGCGAGACAACTGACAAGGGTTTTCTTGTGTGGGATATACGAAGCAAAAATGATTTCGATGTCGAATATCATTCTGTAAAAAGCGTGCACCCATTCATCACAGTCGATTGGCAAGGTGACGTCAATTCAACACTCACAGAATGCAAATATCACCCTCGTCTTTCTCGTTTTAGAATTAGGTCAGAAAATTTTATATCTCAAGGTGACGCAAAAAAGTTAAGAAAAATACTTAAAAAAACACACAATGCCAAAGAAGTTGTGTATAAAATAGACTCCAAGTTTGATGCTGAAAACAATTTTGTCGACCAATCAAGCGAGGGAGCTCTAAACTTAAGAGATACAAATGTTCAGTGTGAATTACTTAGAGCGTATTATGAAAATCAAACTTTGTCATCCGCTGAATGGTCAACGCTAGAGACAATGACAAAAAAATACATTGATACCGTTACTAGGTCTGGAGAAGAAATTAGAAACAGTCGTTGGTCTATCAATTCTATGAAGTTTGGAAATACTTTTTCATACTGTGCAGACAATTACATTAATTTTGATAACCTACCCGGGATCACAGGTATATTTGGAAGAAATGCTCGAGGAAAGTCTTCAATTATTGGTACGTTAGTATATGGTCTTTTCAATGCTACAGATCGAGGAAGTATAAAGAATCTCCACATTATAAACACAAGATACAGTGACTGCTTCGCTAGTGTAGATATAAGCGTAAAAGGTATACCTTATAGAATACTCAGAGAGACAAAAAAGAAACAGACTAAGAAAAATGTTTGGGCACCTACAACTTTAAAGTTTTATCGTTTGAACCCGTCAGGCGATATCATAGAAGATCTTACTGAAGAGCAGCGCCGAGAAACAGAGAAGATTTTAAGAAAAATTATTGGTACTTCAGAAGAGTTTTTAATGACCAGCTTAGCATCTCAAGGTGAAATTAACAATTTTATCAAAGAAAAAGCAGCTGCAAGAAAAAATATACTTTCTAATTTTTTAGATTTAGAAATATTTGATAAAATTTGTGAATTAGCAAAGAAAGACTCGGGATCGCTTCGAGGTAAAATGATTGCGCTATCAACTGAGGACTGGAATCAGAAATATGAAACATGTCTAAATAAAATTGATGAACACATGCTTTCAAAAGTCTCACACGAAAACAAGATCGAGTATTTAAAAAGCAACGTCAGAGAACTTAGGAGTTCTGTAGACTCTGCTGATTCCTTGATTACACAAAGTGAAATAGACAAAAAACAGTACAGAATTAGAAAGATTAAAAAAGAAGTTCAGACAATTGAGAAAAAAAGAGAAGACTTGGTAGACTCAATAGCTTCCCAAACTGATAAAATCAAGAAAATTGAAAACTTTTTAATTAATTTTGATCTTTCTAGCATAAAAAAGAAAAGAGACTCAAAGAGAAAAATTAAAAGAAATCTGCTCGAGCTTAAAGGTAGACTCAACCTCGAAAGAAACGAATTGACTAACATAATAAAGCTAGATAAAAAGCTAGAACCTTGTGACTGCTTTGTACACAAACCTGATTGCAAATACATAAAAAAGTCAAACAAAAACAAAGAAAGACTAGAAAAACAAGAGAAAAAAGTAACCTTTCTTTCTGTTAAAGTTGATGATATTGAGTGTGAGTTGAACAACCTAACAGAAGATTTTGAAGCACAAATTGAAAAATTTAACTTAGTTGTTAATCGTAAATCAAAAATGGTTGACGAAATATCAGAAAAGAAAATTGAAATTGAAAGGTGTGTACAGAATATCAAAAACTTAAGCAAAGAGCTTAAAAAAGCTGAATCTGATTATAAGAACGCGCTAGCGCAATTTAATTCCCAAGATTCTAGTGCAAACAAAGAAGTTTTTGATAGAATCAACAAACTTGAAAAAGAAATAAAGTATCATTCATCACAAAGAGATTCTTCATTAAGTCATGTTGCATCATGGCGCGCAAAAAGAGATCTGTACAAAAAGAATTCAGAAGAATACAGAAGCATCAATGACCAACTTAAACTTTATGATATGTTCATACAGGCAACTTCAAAAAGAGGAATTCCAGTTCAGCTTCTCTATTCCTTATTACCAAAAATTAATTCAGAAATATCAAAAATATTACAGGGCGTTGTTGGTTTTACAATAGAGCTTGAAGCAGACTTAGACAGCAATGCAATGGATATATACATCAACTATGGCGATAGTCGAAGAATTGTTGAGCTAGCTTCGGGTATGGAAAAAATGATGGCATCTTTGGCAATAAGAGTCGCACTTGTCAATATTTCTACTCTTCCGAAGACAAACATGTTAATAATTGACGAAGGTTTTGGTGCACTGGATGAAACAAATCTTGAATCTTGCAGTAAACTACTCAAATCATTCAAGAAATGGTTTAAAAACATAATTATAATTTCGCATATCGATGCAATCAAAGACATTGTTGATAATTCGATTGACATAACAAAAAAAGGAGTCGATTCTCATGTCTTTCAGCCGTAAAATTGAATTCATTGGTGACGTTAGTGAAGAAGACTTTTTTTGCAAGCTTTGCGGTTTTGCATTACACACTTACGATGATTTTAGACGCCACAAAAAATACGGTTGTTGCACTGAATGTTACTTAACCTTTGTTGAGTCTCGCAGGAAAGAATGGGATTCTGGCTGGCGACCTAATAAAACAACTCTTGAAGAGTATATTTATAAACGCAAAGCTATACACGATCATCAGGAGAAAAAATGAATAGTGAAGAAATCAATATATTAAGTCGCGTAATCGACCCAACATACAAAGAAAGCTACGATTCGATCGGTTCTTTTAAAGTACTACCAAAGATCGTTTCTGAAAAAAGTATGGATATCACATGCATGGTTGTTGTTAATTTGTTGAACAGAGCAGAGATGCATAAAGCATCTGCAGATGCTAAATCTTCTTTAGACAAAGCATGTAATTCATGTTTAAAAGACATCAAAAAAGAATTTAAAAATCTTTCTGGAAAAACACTCAAGACAAAAAAGCTTGGCGCAGATTCCAGTGTCGAACTAATTAACATGTCAGCTTATTCTCCAAAAGGCACTGCCTTGGTTCGAACGGTGTACTCTTTTGAGATATCTTGATGTCAAAATCAACCCAGACTAAGAAGCAGCAAGTACAAGAAATTATTAAATGCGGCAAGAATCCCAATTACTTTTTTAAAAATTACTTGAAAATTCAGCACCCAGTAAGGGGTTTGATACCTTTTGATACGTATGATTTTCAAGATGATTGTGTTGATCAGTTCAAGGATAACCGGTTTAATATAGTTCTTAAGTCTAGACAGCTTGGTTTGTCTACACTAGTTGCTGCCTATGCAGTCTGGATGGCGATATTTCAAAAAGAAAAAAATATTCTGATTATTGCTACTAAGCTAGCAGTGGCACAAAATTTTATTACAAAGGTAAAGACAATGATAAGATCTTTGCCAAAATGGCTTTTGCTTCCTGAGATTGTTGCAAATAATAAACAAATGATACAATTTAGTCACGGATCTCAAATTAAGGCAATACCAACCTCTGAAGACGCTGGTAGATCGGAGGCACTTTCTCTGCTTATAGTTGATGAGGCAGCTTTTGTTAGAAATTTTGATACTATTTGGACAGGTATATACCCGACAATCTCCACCGGGGGTAGAGTTATTATTTTGTCTACGCCAAACGGCGCCGGCGGACAATATTATAAATTATTCACGCAGGCTGAATCCGGACTAAATGAGTTTAACGCAATACGATTGCCTTGGGATGTACATCCAGAGAGAGATCAAAAGTGGTTTGAACAGACAACAGCAAACATGTCTAAAAGGCAGATATCTCAAGAATATTTGTGTGATTTTACAACAAGTGGTGACACATTTTTAGATACTGAAACTTTAGACATTCTTAGGCAGACTATAGTCAAACCCATAGACAGAGCCGGCGAAGATAAAAATGTGTGGATATGGAAATACCCGCTTTCAGAACATGACTATATCATGTCCGCTGACGTGTCTAGAGGTGATGCTAAAGATTATTCAACTTTTCACGTAATTGATACCTCCACCGGTGAAGTTGTGTGCGAATATAAAGGAAAGATTAGACCTGATAACTTTGCTATACTTTTAAATGAATTTGGCATGAAGTACAACAAAGCACTCTTGTGTCCTGAAAATAATTCTTACGGATATGCAACTATACTAAAGTTAATTGAACTTCGATATCCAAGATTGTATTATAAAAAGAATAGTTCAACTGCATATGTTGGAAATTACATCCCCCCTTCCACACCAGATCAGGCAGGTTTTAACACAAATGGCAAGACAAGAGGTACTGTCCTGGCAAAACTTGAAGAAGTCCTGCGCAACAAACAAATAATTTCTTACTCTTCAAGGTTTTTTGAAGAATTAAAAGTCTTTACTTGGCAAAGTGGAAAAGCTCAAGCAAAAAGAGGTTTTAACGATGACCTTGTTATGAGCTTAGCAATATGTAGCTGGTTATATGATGCCAGTTCCGAGTATAGTAAAAATTCGAAAGATCTTAATTCTGCAATGCTTAACGCAATGTCTGTGCAGAGAAACGAGTATGACAAAACCCCGGACGTCGTATTAGAAGGAATGTCTGGCATGCCTATATTTAGATCTAACAATAATGACAGTCACAAAAATATAGTTAAATCTGACCTTAATAAGGCATTAAAACGCAGTAAGATTTCTAGTGACATGTTTTGGGTTATTAAGTAAAAGAGTGGTATATCATGGCAAAGAAAAATCCTAATTTATTTCAACGACTAACTAGGCTATTTAGGTCGGGCCCGGTTGTAAAAAGAAATGTTTTGCGTCAAGCTGACAACAAAACATCAACAGCTTTTGAAACGTTTAGAAAGAATCAGTCTCAAGTATATAGTGCTGCTATGTCTGCCTACGGAACATACGATAGGATGGCGAGATACTCTGACTTTTCTGAAATGGAATACACACCTGAGATCGCTAGTGCATTGGACATATATGCAGAAGAGTCAGTAGCCGCTGACGAAAACGGTAAAACTCTCCATATTTATTCAGAAAATTCAAAAATTAGAGAGATATTGACTGAGCTGTTTTATGATACACTTAATGTTGAATTTAACATGACTGCTTGGGTTAGAAACTTGGTTAAGTACGGCGACTTTTTCTTATTCAATGACGTGCATCCTGAGTATGGTGTAATTAATGCCTATCCTCTCCCAATATCTGAGATTGAAAGAGAGGAGGGTTTTGACCCTAAAGATCCAATGGCAGTCCGTTTTCGATGGGTGACCCAAGGAAATCAAGTACTTGAAAATTGGCAAATATCACATATGAGACTGTTAGGTAACGATGCCTTTCTACCGTACGGATCTTCTGTTTTAGAGCCGGCTCGTAGAATTTGGAGACAATTAATTTTACTTGAAGACGCAATGCTAGTCTACAGGATTGTTAGAGCACCTGAACGCAGGGTGTTCAAGATTGACGTAGGTAACGTTCCGCCTGAAGAGATACCCAACTATATGGAACAAGCACAAAGCAGCCTCAAAAGATCATCTGTAGTGGATAAAACAACAGGAAAAGTAGACCTTAGATATAACCCACTTTCTGTTGACGAAGATTACTTCATACCGGTCCGCGGCGCTGATAGCGGAACAGCAATCGACACCCTGGGTGGAGGAACCATGGCAGGGGAAACGAACGATGTTGAATATATTCAGAAGAAATTGTTTTCCGCACTAAAGATACCTAAGGCATATCTTGGATACGACGAAGGATTAGGTGCAAAAGCAACACTGTCACAAGAAGATATTAGATTTAGTAGAACAATTGCAAGAATTCAAAGAACAATATTAAGCGAAATGAATAAAATTGCAATAGTTCATCTTTACTGTCAAGGATATACAGATGAAGATTTGTTAGATTTTACATTGAAGCTTTCTAATCCTTCGACAATAGCGCAACAACAAAAATTAGAACTTTTTAGAACAAGATTTGAAGTTGCAACGTCTGCTTTAGGTACTCCCGGTCTAATCGATCGAAGATGGGTTCAAAAAAATATAATGAGGCTTTCCGACGAAGAAATTAAAGCAGTCAAGAAAGGTCTGCAAGAAGACAAATTAAGTGATTTAGAGTTAGAATCGACGCAAATTGGACCAACAGAAGGACCTGAAGTAAGTATGGGCGGAGCACCACCTCCGGCACCAATGCCTAGTTTAGATTTGTCAACACCAGGGACCGATCCAGGAGGCTTACCAGGCCTTAGTGAAAAATCATTTTCAATAGAAGACGAATTAGCACCAATCAGAGCTCAAAATGCGATTAACGCTAGCACGTCGATTCTTAATGAAGAAGAAAACAGCAAAGATAAAAAAGACAAGACAGAGTTTGAGAAGTGGCAAGAGGGAGAGGTGAGAGATTACAAAATTAAGAGATCAAAAGCAAAACACAAGGAAGACGCAGGTGTTGAAGATATTACCTCGTATAAAGGTAATAAAGGAAAATTCGACGTCTCAGGCATGCCGCGGCTGTACAGCGATCTAAACCTGTTAAAAAATCCGGTTAAAAATTTAAGCAAAACCGGAGTATTAAAAGAAGAAGATTTTGACATTACAGAATACTTAGATATGAAAGTAACTCAAAATGCCAAATTGACCGGTCAGCTTATGTCAACACTTAAAAAGTTTGATTTAGAATACGGAAAACCCTCTACGAAAGGGGTGATAATCTCTGAGAATAATTCATCAGAGGAGAAGGAATAAAATGCCCAAACACAATAAAAAAAGAAACATTGGAATTATATACGAATTAATGCTGCGACACATTTCCAACTGTTTAGTTGAAGGTGACATGAAAGGTGTTAAGTCAGCTACAAAAATTCTTGAAAAAAGGTTTAATAAGAATACTACCCTGTATAGAGAATTCAGGCTATTTAATGCTTTGGCAAAAAGCAATGTATCAAGTACTGAAATCGCAGCTGCAATACTTACAGAAGCAAAAGGCGCCGCAAGAAGAGTTGATGGCGTATCGTTAGATAGAGAAAAATCAGCCTTGATTAGAGATATAAATTACAAAGTAAAAGACAAACGTTTTTATTATAGAAATATTCCGCAATACAAAGATTATGCAAACATACAGAATCTAATCAATGAATGGCAAAAAGGGGATACATCTGATTTAAAAAAAGTTGTTGTATTAGAAAAGCGAGTTATTGATCTTTTACTAAGAGAAAAGAAAGAAAAAGACGTTTTTGTAGAAAAGAAAAACCTTGAATCATCAGATGCAGATCGTTTAGTAGTTAAGATTATGACAGAAAAGATAAACAATAAGTACGGTGAAATGCTTTCTGAACAAAAAGAGATCATTAAAAATTATGCACTGTATGGTAACGGAGACAATCAGGAAAGATTTACAAACTTTCTTAAAATTCAAAAAAGAAATTCATTAAAACAACTAGACTTATTCGAACGTTCAAATAAAAATGAATTTATAGCAAATAAAATTTGTAATGTCAGAAAAAAGATTGCTTTGCTTAATGAAAACGACATGTCAGATAAATCAATTATTAAATTTTTGACAATAACAAAACTTGTTTCAGAGCTTAAAGAGGTATAACATGAAAGCGAACATGAAGCTTTTAACTGAGTGGTGCCCGATCAACACTACAAAAGAAGCGATTAAAGAATCTAGGGAAAGATATGACGGAAAAATCATGCTTTCTGGTATTATTCAAAGAGCAAACACGCTAAATCAAAACGGTAGAGTATACCCTAGTTCAATCCTACAAAGAGAGATTATGAATTATCAGAAACTCATACAGGAAAACAGAGCAATGGGTGAGTGTGATCATCCCGATACAAGTGTCGTAGAACTAAAAAATGTTTCACACATAGTAAGAGAAGCAAAAATGCAAGGTGACGACGTGTACGGTACTATTGAAATACTCGACACACCGAGCGGTAAAATTATTCAATCTTTGATTGAGAGTGGAATTACACTAGGTATCAGCTCTAGAGGGGTAGGTTCAACTCAAAGAAAAGGCGATACACAAGTTGTACAAGAAGATTTTCAATTGATATGTTTTGATATGGTTTCTGAACCTAGCACTCCGGGTGCATTTATGCTAAGAGAGGGGAAAAACATTACGCAACGAGATCTTGACAAAACTTTTAACAAGTCGGACAAAATTAATAGAATATTCAACGAAATATTAAGCTGGGATGAGTAATTTAAGGAGCTCAGATGGAAAAAGTAACTAAAAATTTGCTTAAATCTATTGTCAAAGAGTGTTTAGTTGAAATATTGTCTGAAGGTATCGGTGCATCGTCAACGCAACCTTTGATTGAACAAAGCAAAAAAACAAACAAAAACAGAAGGCAGGCTAGAAGAAATCTGTCAGAAACTAGTTCAGCAAAGCCTGAAAGTAAGAAGAGAGCAAGAAACGAAGAAAGGGTTGTTAATACTGCTAGCAGTATCACAGACGATCCAATTTTAAGAGACATGCTAGTCGACACTGCCAGAACAACACTTCCAAATCAGTTAAATGCTGACAGAAGCACGCCTAATGTGACCCAAACCATCGCGGGTCGGCCAGGAGCAGATAAAGCTGCAGTTCTAGCTGAATCAGCTAATCCTGAGGACTTATTTGGAGAAGAAGCAGCTGGAAAGTGGGCTTCGCTAGCTTTTGGTGGTTAAAATAAAGTTTTGTTAATTTTGATTGTTAGTTAATAGTTATTTGTGTTTAGTTGAGTCACAATTATTACCGGAGAAATAGAATGAAAAGAGTCAAAAAACTAACCCCACGTGTACTTAAAACTATGATCGCTGAAGAAAGGCAAAAATTGGCCCGGACAATGAAGCAGAAAAAAACTCGATCAAGAAACACAAGTAGTAATCAAAAGCTAATCAATGAGCTGGCGCTTATTTTAAAAATTAAAAATGCACAAAGCAAAAAGATGAAGGAAATAAAAAAACTTCATGAAGTCAAAAAATTACTTAAGAAGCATATGCTTAAGCGAGTTTAATCATGGCTGAACAAAAACAAACTATAGTTCAGCCTGCAGCTGCTCCCAATAAAGCAAAAGGTGCAAGAAACCAGTCAAACCTCCAATCGATGTTTGCCTCTTCACCGATTTATTTAGGAGACATGTCAGACGAAGAACGAAAGAAGAGCTATCAAGCACTATGTCTAGACGGTGATGTCAACGACAGTGTTGAAGTTGCCGGAGTTGTTGTTCCTGGTGGTCAAGGTAACGGTGTAAATGCTTATAGTAGAGATTTTGGTGAAGCACCAGACATAAGTCAGGTTGAAACTGGGGGTGGCGGTTTACCTGCATCACCCTATATGCCAAACATCACTAGTCCAGGCCCGGGATCACTCAACGCAGCTAATCAACCAGAATTTAATGGCACGTTACCCGACGGTTCTAACCGTTCAAACTTTGGCTCTGGTTTAGGTGGATTAGCTCAGCCGGCTGAGACTGCCAAGAGTATATCTGAACAAACAATTCTTGGTGCATATATTAGTGGTAAATCTTTTCTTGGGTCAGACGGTAAGTCATAATGGGTACTCGGTCGTACACACATGCTCCGAACACAGGAACTGTAGGCTCTTTAGTTCCTACTGTATCAGGGCGAGGTGTTCCACGACCGGTATACCAATATGATTACGAGCAAGACGCTGATGATCTTGGGGAATATGAAGGTGACGATATTGAATTTGATGATTACGAAGCTTTGCATGCAAAGATCAACACAAGGACACTAGATCTAGCAACACCTAGACAGAGAGGATCTAGTCAATATTATGTCGGCGGAAACAATGTTTTTGAGTATGCTGGGGATCACATGAACTACGCTCGAAAGGGAATCTCACCTTTCAAACAACCTCCCCATTCCGGTCCACCTTTGGGTGGTGGTGGTTCTAATCAAGCGTTTAGAACATCAGGAAACTATATCGGAATAGGAACTCAGCACGGATCATCTAGGCCCCACGCGTTGCTAACAGACATAGACGATAATCCAGCCTATGAAATTGATGATTTGCCTGATCCCATGGAACGATCTTTTTTACGCCATAATAATCGTGTTAAAAAAGTATTATCTGTTTTAAAAGAATACTTAAATGATGAGATAATTTAATTTTTAGAGCATAATTAGTTAGAGAACTAGGAAATTAGAGGAATAAATATGTCAACTCAATTATTTGAAGAAGCACTAGCTGACGCAAAAAAATTAAAAGAGGTTGCAGAAGAAAACGCCAAGAAGGCAATTCTTGAGTCTGTGACGCCTCGAATAAGAGAATTTATAGAATCACAGCTTCTTGAACAGGACGAAGATGCCGAAATTTCTGACAAGGAAATGAAAATAATAGATGAGTTAAAGGATGAATTGGCATCAGCTTTTAAGAACGAACCCGGTGGAGATTTAGAATCACTTCAAAAAGCATTAAAAGCTGCAGATTTTACAAAAGTTATCAATAATCACATGCCTATGCCTAGGGCCGGCTTTAAAGATCCTAAAGCAGCAAAAATGGTTGTCAAGGCTATGGACCACGACCACTTACGCAAGATGGGACTAGAACCCGCAGCTGCAACAAAAGTTAGCAACGCAGTTAAAAAAGGTGAGCAAGATCCATCAGCAGCCTTAAATACATTAGGCAAGGTTCTTGGCATGGTCGACTTTCTTGGTATACTTGAAAAACAAATAGGTATGCCTCGCGTAGGTTTCAAAAAAGGCAATGAGTCTTCGGCCTCTTCAATGGACGAAGAGATTGTACTTGATGAAAATGCCATTGCATCTTTAATTGAAATGTTGGGCGGGGAAGGCACAATTAATTCACTATCAGAAAATAAAAAAATATTTAACGAATCTGTAAGACAAACGCTGGAAGGATTTTCTAGTTCAAAAAGAGAAAAAATTCTGCGCCTTGCTGATAAAATTAACGAAAGTGCTGATAAATTGAGCGCTAAGAACATAAATAATAATGAATCTATTCAGGAGAATGATGAAATGAGTAAAGAAAAGTTCTATGAGGTTGATCTCCAGGCACTTCGCGAAGAAATCGAAAAAGAAATGGAAGACATGACCATGGAAGATGTGGATGCAGCAGACGAAGGTGAAAGCCCGGAACTGTCTGAGTATATGTACGAAGAAGAAACCGATGAGATGGACGACATGCTAGCAGAAATTAAGTTGATGCTGGACCTCGGTGAAGACATTGAAGAAGATCAACTTCCTGAAGAGTTACGTGGTATGCTTATGCCAGAAGACGATATGGATGATCCGGATCTAGAAATGGCTGATGAAGATTCTGAGGAGGAGTCAGAAGAAGATTCCGAGGAGGAGTCAGAAGACATGGACATGATGGGTGGAGAAGGACAGATGGAAGATCCCATGGCAACTCCGGAAGATCTCAATGAAGTTTTTGAAATTGATCCTCGCATGCTGCAACAAGAATTAAATCGTGTTAAGCGATTGGTTCGTGAAGGCAAGATGGATCATCATTTTGGTGGTAAAGGCGGCGGCAACGCCGGTGTCGATGGAGCCTACGGTGGAAAAGGAAAGAAAAACGCCGGCGTTAAAGGCGCATTTGGAGGCGGATCCGAAGGACAAGATGCTTTTACCAACCCTCCACAGATTAACAAATTAAACGAAGCAATTCGTCAACTGAGACGTCAAAATCGAGCTCAGACAGAGAAACTGACCAAATACAGAAGTGCTGTACAAACTCTTCGTGAACAGTTGGAAGATCTCAACTTATTTAATGCTAAGCTACTCTACGTGAATAAGCTTCTTCAAAATAAAGGACTTACTGAATCTCAGAAAAAGTCTGTCATCAAAGCTCTTGATGAAGCCAGAAGCTTGGGAGAAACTAAGACATTGTATAAGTCACTTACAGAATCACTTGCATCTAAAAAGCCTCTTAACGAGTCTGCTAGATACGGTAGTTCTTCTCGCACAACAACTTCATCTTCAGGAAGAAACTTGAATGAAGCAGTTAGCGAGATGTCAAGATGGCAAAGACTTGCCGGATTGGAAAAATAGAAATCTTTTAATTAACTTAGACGTTTTACACACATAGGAGAATAACATGTCTAAATCATTTACTTTGGGTCAGTTGACTGAAGGCATTCGCGATAGAGATATCGGTGCTGAAGGTGGACGTCTCATTAACAAGTGGACTCGTACCGGACTCTTAAGAGGTCTTAACGAGCACAAGCGCGAAAATATGGCACGCTTGCTTGAAAACCAAGCAGCTCAAGTTCTTCGCGAAGCTAACACATTAGGATCACAAGGATCCGGATCCGTTCATGGATTTTCAAATATCGCATTTCCAATTGTTCGCCGTGTTTTCGGTGGATTGGTTGCTAACGAATTAGTTTCCATTCAACCTATGAGTCTTCCTAGTGGACTTCTTTTCTACTTAGACTACTCTTACGGTACAGATATCGGTGGTGACTTCTCAGGTGCAGGTAATGCAGCAGCAACAAGTGATACAGCTAATCCATCTGTTTTCAATCAAGGTAGCTCACTATACGGCTCACCGGACGGTCGCGACATTAGATTAGGAGCTGATGCAGTTGGTGGTATGTACGACTTAGCTGGATCAACTTACTCAAAAGCTTATCGCGTTTTGTCTGGTTCTGGTACAGGAAAAGCTGCAGGTACTACTCTTACCGCAGCGCAAATTGCACCAGCTGACGACAGCACCTCAAACGGTGTTGATTCTATCGGTGCTTATGACGCTAGTGGTAATTGGACTGCAGCTGCGCAGATTGAAACTACTAACAGTAAAAACTTGAAACTTTTGCAATATGACTCTCAAGTTATCAAAGAGATCAATGAAGGATCTCACGCTTTCCAATTCTTACTTGTTGAGTGCGGAGGTTTGACTAACTTGGACAAGACACAGGCAAAAGGTATCGGTCTTTTTGCACACGATCTAGATTCTTCCGTTGCAGGTTTATTAAACATGTCAACTGACGATAGTTCTGGTGTTCCTTATCAAGATGGTACCAAGATTCTTAATCTTAGACGCTTAAATCAGTTTGGTAGCTGGAATCAAGGTACTAACACTTTCACACCCGGTCTTACTGCAAATGACAATGACTTGCTGATGGTTGTGCGAGGAACTCACGCTGCTGAGAATACTCACCTCGACGGTGACTTTGATGCCGATATCTTCTGCTTAGCTTACCCTGAAGGTGACGTTTTATCTTCTATCTCTGATGCTGATTCAAATAGTGGCGCTGCTTTGACAATTCCAAGCTTTGAATCTAACTTTGATAACAACGGTACGCCGATCATCCCAGAGATCGACATCAAGATCGAGTCGATTGCTGTAACAGCACAAACACGTAAGTTAAGAGCTCGTTGGTCACCAGAACTCGCGCAAGATCTTAATGCTTATCACTCACTGGATGCAGAAGTTGAATTGACTCAAATCCTTTCTGAGCAGATTGCATTGGAAATCGATCGTGAAATTCTTAATGACCTCTTGGTTGAAGCAAAAGGTGCTAACTATTACTGGTCACGTATGCCTGGTAAATTCGTTAACAAGCGAAGTGGCTCAGTTCAAAACTTGGCTTCCACTCTTGCTACCGGTCCTCAGTTCACTGGTACAGTTCGCGAATGGTACGAAACTCTTGTTGAAACCATTATCGACGTTGCTAATGAGATTCACAGAAAGACTCTTCGTGGT
>MDTG01378638.1_pt1 | contig 15999 bp, 18 predicted proteins | sample 811421 | NCBI WGS metagenome assembly MDTG01 (sample SAMN05326645, study PRJNA326480) | marine metagenome | isolation source: seawater | place: Pacific Ocean: South East | collected 2011 | reverse complement strand
CTCTTGAGCAAGCTCAAAAGTTTTTTCTAAATTTTCTCCAAACGCAACTTGTCCGTGATTTGCAATTAGACATGCAGTTCTATTCTTGAGTGCTTTAATAATATTTCTAGAAAGATTTTTAGTTCCAAAAGTTGCATATTTACTGCATTTAATATCTTCTCCGCCAGCTATTGCAACCATATAGTGAAAAGCTGGAATACTTTTTTGGTGTGTTGAAACAGCGGTGGCGCAAGTTGAATGGGCATGAACTATAGCTTTAGCATCTTTTTTATTCACATAAATATCTTGATGAAATTTCCACTCCGATGATGGTTTGCCCTTTTTTTTGTCATAAATACCTTTCAATGAAACGAAAACAATATCTTTTGGTTTTAATGATCCATATTTTCTTCCAGTTGGAGTAATATAAAAACCGTTAACACCTTTTTCTTTTGTTCTAACAGAAATGTTTCCTGATCTTAAAGCAGATAAATTTGTTATATTCAATTTTTTAGAATATTTAATTACTTTCTCTTTTAATTTACTCACTTGAATAAACCTTTCAGTCCTTTTTCTGATGCTTCACAAATACCTTTCTCTGTAATTAAACCAGTTACTAATTTTGCTGGAGTAACGTCAAAGGCTAAGTTTAAAGATTTGCTTTTTTTTGGGTAAATTCTTACTTTTTTAATTTCATTATTTTCATCAATTCCCTCAACGTGAGTTAACTCCTCTGAATTTCTTTCCTCGATAGGAATTTGTTTATGATCTTTAATACTCCAGTCTATAGTTGAACTCGGTAAAGCAACATAAAAAGGAATATTATTATCTTTTGCAGATAGCGCTTTTAAATAAGTTCCAATTTTATTACATACATCACCATTGGATAAAGTTCTATCAGTTCCGACTATGCACATATCTATTTTTCCTCTTTGCATTAAAATACCACCTGCGTTATCAGTTATTACAGTATTTGAAATTCCTTCTTCATTTAATTCATACGAAGTTAAATTCGCTCCTTGATTTCTCGGTCTTGTTTCATCAACCCAAACGTGGACTTTAATTCCTTTTTGATGGGCATGATAAATAGGTGAGGTAGCAGTTCCCCAATCTATTGTTGCTAACCATCCTGCATTACAATGAGTTAGTATATTAACTGTATCTTTTTTTTTCTTTGAAATTGCTTCAATAATTTTAAGGCCATTCAAACCAATATTTTTACAATATCCTTCATCCTCTTCTTTTATGGCCTTTGCTTCATCTAAAGCTATGTTCAAAATATCTTTATCATTAACACCAGACAATCTTTTTATCATTCTATCTACCGCCCACTTAAGATTGATTGCAGTGGGCCTAGAAGCAATTAATTTTTCGCTAGAATTCTTCAAAAAAGATAAATCATTATTTTCTATTATAGATAAAACTAAGCCATAAGCTGCAGTAACGCCGATTAATGGTGCCCCTCTAACCTCCATTGTCTTTATAGCATTAATTGTATCTTTTACTGTTTTTAAATCTTTAATTACAAACTGATGTGGAAGTTTTGTTTGATCTATAATTTTCACTAAATTATTTTCAAACCAAATTGTTTTGTAGGCCTTTCCTTCAATTCTCATTTATCTCTTTCCATTTTTCTTAATCTTTTTTTTAAGAGAGGTGTTAGTGAATTAAACCATTTTTTTTCTTGTCCTGATTTTGGTAAAATTTCCCCATATTCGATCATTTGATTTGGTAGAAGATCTTCCAAATACACCCAAATAAAATCTTTTTTCAAACTAGTATTTTTTACTAAAATTTTTCGTAATCCTAAAATTAATTGTTTTTTAGCTTTTGATGTTCTTCCGGCTCTTATCTGTCCATTTAAGAAAATTTCTTTAGTTTTGACTAGCTTGCCTCCCATAAAATGAGCATTTTTTTCATTTTTTTGAAAAATTACTTGAGCGAAAAAATTATTTGCACTAGTGAATTTGCTATGTGTGCTCGTAATATCATTTGCGATAGAATTTTTTTGTTTTTGTGAAAGATTTATATTTGTATATCGAACTGTGTATGTTGGCATTGCAGTTTATTTTTTTTTATTTAGAACCCTTCCAGCAACATTTTTTAATTTTTTTATAGTTTTTTTTGTTCTTAACTTAGGATCGGTTATGATAGCAACATTTAAACAATCATTTGCAGGATCTTTTTCTACAGAATAATTTTTGAAATTTTTTATTATTTCTTTAATCATATTTTGTGCATTTGAAGCATTTTTCATCAAAGTTTGAACGACCATACTAACATCAACTTCATCATGTGCAGGATGCCAGCAATCATAGTCTGTCACCATTGCAACAGTGCTATACCTAATTTCTGCCTCTCTAGCCAGTTTAGCCTCGGGCATATTAGTCATACCAATTACATCTGCCTCCCAAGATCTATATAAATTTGATTCCGCTAAAGTGGAAAATTGTGGACCCTCCATTACTACGTATGTACCACCAACTTGGTGGCTGATATTCAACTTTTTTAGTGCAGCCTCGCAACATTTTGAAAGTCCAGAACTTGTAGGTTTTGCCATTGAAACATGTGCAACTATTTCTTCATCAAAAAATGTTTTTTTTCTTGAAAATGTTCGATCTATAAATTGATCTACTATCACGAATTTTCCCGGATTCAAATTTTCTTTTAATGATCCAACAGCTGATACAGAAATTATGTCTGTAACACCTAATTGTTTCATAGCATCAATATTTGCCCTAAAATTTATGTTAGTTGGATTAATCTTGTGCCCTCTAGAATGTCTAGGAATGAAACATATTTCTTCTTTTCCTAATTTTGCCAATAATATTTCATCTGACGGTTTTCCCCAGGGTGTATTTATTTTTTTCCATTTTGTTTTTTGAAAACCTTCCATTTTATAAAGGCCGCTACCACCAATTATCCCAAGCTTTCTTTTTTTCATTATTTAATTATTAATCTTTTTTTGTTAGAACTTGAAGCATAATAATTATGGATTTAAAAAAATTTATTAGATCTATCCCTGACTATCCTAAAAAGGGAATTTTATTTCGAGATATAACAACTTTAATTAAAAGTCCTGAAGCTTTTAAATTCACAAACGATAAAATTATCGAAATAGCAAAAAAAATTAACTTTGATAAAGTAGCTGCAATAGAGTCTAGAGGATTCGTTTTTGCTTCTACCGTTTCATATAGTTTAAATAAGCCATTTATTTTGTTAAGAAAAAAAAATAAATTACCTGCTGAAACTTTTTCTGTAGATTTCACGTTAGAGTATGGAAATGCTACTATAGAGGTTCATAAAGACTCGATTTCTAAAGGTGAAAAAATTCTTGTGATTGACGATTTAATAGCGACTGGAGGTACTGCTGAAGCTGCAGCAAAATTAATTAAAATATCAGGAGGAGAAGTAGCTGGATTTATATTTGTTATTAATTTATTTGATCTTCCTGGAAATAAATTGCTTGAAAAAAAAGGCTATAAAACCGAATGTCTAATAGAGTTTCCTGGACACTAAATATTCTTATTTAAAAATTCATTTATGTAATCTTTTAAATTTACTTTACCAAAAAATTTGTAAATTTTATTAGATAAATTTTTGTTCGTTAGTGCAGATACATATCTTTCTCCAGAACGTTTAGGTAAAAATTTTATTTTTGATTTAAATAAATTTGCTACCTCAATTATTGAGTAAGATCTTTTGGAAGCAATACTATAATGTCTGCATAAATTCTTTTTCCACGCATAATAACAAACTTCAACAGTATCATTGATATGTGTAAACCTTCGAGTTTGCGTTCCTGGCTTCACTACTGGTAAAGCTCTTTTTCTTTTGTAATGATCCTCAAATATTCCAATTACCGTTGACATTGGACCCTTCGAAATTTGGTATGGACCATAAACATTATAAAAATAAACGATCTCGTATTTAAAATTATACCATTTTTTTAAATTTTCTAGTAATTCAAGATTTTTTGATTTAGTAAATGCATACGGCGACAAATTCTTATCATTCCCTTTATTTCCTAAAGATGCAGAAGTAGCTGAATAAATTAATTTTATTCTATTCTTTAAACAAAAATTAAATACTGAATTTGATCCGATGGTATTAGATTCAATACACTCGTTCATATTTAGAAAGCTTTGATAGATTCTGGCAAATTCACCAAAGTGAAAAACAGAATGGATTTCTTTTTTGTTTTTTATAATTTTTTCTATATTTTTTGTATTTCCTTTAATATATTTTACTCGTGCATTTCTAATATGATTGAATCGTTTTCCTGAAGAATAGTTGTCAATACTAACGATTTTAAAACTTGTTTTATCTAAAAAAAACTTTATTAAATTAGTGCCAACAAATCCTGCGCCGCCAGTTATTAAAATTTTATTTTTTTTTGACATTAAATTTTCTCTCTTTAAACTTATAAATCAATCCAATACAGGACGATACCAAGATTTTTTTCCTAATATTGAGTTTAAAATTCCACTTAATCTGCAATGATAAATATTTCTTTTTTCTTTGTCAAAAATTACTAAGTAGAAAAAACTTTTAATAATAGATGAAATTAGTTTTGGAAACATTACAATTAAAGCCAAAAGAAAACCTTTATGTTTTTTGTGAAAATAAAAAGATGACCACATCCAATGCCAGTTTCTGCTTTTTTCAATTTCTATTTCATTAAAATTATCAACAGAGCTCGCTCCGTCATGTTGAATTGTTATACTATGATCTAAAAATATTTTTTCCCCTTTATTCCTTAGAGTTTTACATAGATCAATCTCTTCAAAATACAAAAAGTAATTTTCATCAAAAAATTCATTTTTAAACTTTGTCATATTAAAAAAAATTGCAAATCCTTTAAGATCATTTACTTCAATTAATTTTTTTTTTTCAAAATTCAAATTAACCATTTGATCATTTGCAGGTCCTAGTAGGCAAAAGTCTCTAATTTTATCTTTTGTAATAAAAAAATTTTTTATCGCATCAGAACTTAAAGTTGCATCGGGATTAAGCACCAAAGCATTTCTTGTTTTAACTTTTCTCAAGCCAATATTATTTGCTACCGCATAACCTTTGTTGTCACCAGTTAGTATGCATTCTACGTTTTGAAACTTATTTTCAATACTTTTTTTGAAACTTTCATTATTTGAATTTTCTACGATTATAACTCGAAGATAATCGGGAATTGACTCTACACATTTAAATATTTTAGCCTCACTTTTAAATGTAACTATAACTACTGTAAGATCTTTTGAGTCCATCTAATAATAATATTTGATTTTAAAAGATAATTCTTTTACTAATTTAACACATAGTACTTATTATTCTTAACTTAAAATGAAAAAAATTATAGTTACAGGAGGTAGCGGTTTTATTGGGTCCAACCTAGTAAACTACCTCATAAAAAAAAGATATTTTGTAATCAACCTTGATAAACTTACATATTCTTCAAACAGATATATAAATAAAATTAGAACTAAGAAAAATTATAAGCTAATTAAAACTGACATTAATAATAAAAAAAAACTTACAGAAATTTTTAAAAGATATAAGCCTAAAGTTGTTTTTAATTTAGCTGCAGAGACCCATGTAGATAGGTCTATTGATGGACCAGAAAACTTTATAAAAACAAATATTAACGGTACTTTCAATTTATTAGAGGTATTAAGATTTTTAAAAAAGAAAAAAATCAACATAAAGTTAGTGCATATTTCAACTGATGAAGTTTACGGTGATATTAAAAAAATGAAACGATCAGATGAAAATTATAAATATGAGCCAAGTTCACCGTACTCAGCTTCGAAAGCAAGTGCTGATCATTTGGTAAAATCTTACATAAGAACTTACGGTTTAAGTGCAGTTATATCTAATTGCTGTAATAACTATGGTCCTTATCAATTCCCTGAAAAATTAATACCTAAAATGATTTCAAATATTTTTAATAATAAAGAATTACCGATATATGCAAAAGGCAACAATTCAAGGGAGTGGATACATGTTAATGATCATTGTGAAGCCTTATTCACGCTATATTTGAAAGGTAAAAATGGGGAAAGTTATAACGTTGGTACAGGTTTAAATTTAAGAAATATAGATTTAGTAAAAAAGTTATTGAAGATTTGTGAATCAATAAAGATCAAAGTAGGTAATAAGGCTAAAATCAAATTTGTGAAAGACAGACCAGGTCATGATTTCAGATATGCTTTGAGCAGTAGAAAAATTTATAAAAAATTAAAATGGAGGCCGAAAATAAAATTTGAACAAGGCTTAAAAGAAACAATACTTTGGTATTCAAAAAATAAGAATTTTTTAAAACAAATTTCAAAAAAAATTATGAAAAAAGATTAGGTCTTAAAATATGATTAAAAAAGGAATTATTTTAGCTGGAGGTATGGGAACTAGAATGAGTCCCTTGACTAAAGCCGTAAATAAACAATTGTTGCCACTGTATGATAAACCATTAATATTTTATCCACTATCGGTCTTAATGTTAGCCGGAATTAAAAATGTTTTAATTATTGTAAATAAAGGTCAATTAAATCAATTTAGGAAAATTTTACCTGAACAAAATAATTTTGGTATAAAAATTAGCTACAAAGAACAAACTAAACCTGGAGGTTTACCAGAAGCTTTTATTATAGGAGAAAAATTTATAGAGAATAGTAACGTCGCTCTAATTTTAGGGGATAATTTTTTTTATGGCCAGAGTTTAACTAATAACTTAAAGAGAAGTATAAATTTAAAAGTAGGAGCAAAAATTTTTCTTCATCAAGTTAAAAATCCAAGTCTTTACGGTGTTGCAGTAGTAAATAAAAAAAATAAAGTTATTAAACTTATAGAAAAGCCTAAAAAAAATATATCAAATTTAGCTATAACTGGGCTGTATCTTTTTGATAAAAAAGTTGTTGAGTACAGCAAAACTTTAAAACCATCAAAAAGAAACGAACTTGAAATAACAGATTTACTAAAGAAATATAAAAATAAAGTAAGTGTTGACTATATTGGAAGAGGGGGGACTTGGTTAGATACAGGAAATATATATGACTATTACAATGCTGCTAATTACATTTCTGCAATAGAAAACAGACAGGGTCTAAAAATCGCCTGCTTAGAGGAGATAGCGCTAAATAAAGGTTGGATCAATAAAAAAGACATAGCTAAAGCAATACAGTTTTACGGTAATTGTGAATATGCAAATTATCTAAAAAATTTAATTTAAATCAAATCAATGTACGATTTCCTCAATAATTTTTTAAATTCAAATTATTTTGATAAATTGCCTAGATATATCAGCAGAAGAATATTCAAAATATTCAAAATTTTTTTTGTTGAAACAAAGTTAAAATCATTACCTGATAATAATCACCCAAATATAATTGATGAGGAAACACAAAATGAAATAGTAAAAAAAAATACTGAATTATTCAATAAACCTTTTAACACTTGCCCTTATTTGCTTGAAATACTTGCAGTCTATTATTCTTTTAGTGAAGAAATAAAAATTTTAGATTTTGGTGCGAATAATATTGATAATTTTGTATATCTAAAAAAGTATTTAAAAAATCTGCAATATTTTTATCACGACTTACCAGAAAACAACTCAATAATTGAAAAATTAATTAAAAAAAATAATTGGGATGATATCAAAGTTGCAAAAGATATAGCTAATATTGATCAAGATTTAGATTTTGCTTTTTTTGGTAGTTCAATTCATTATGTTAAAGATTATAAAATTATATTAGAAAAAATATTCAAAAAGAAAATAAAATACCTTATTTTTTCCCACACGCCATTTTATAAATCGGTTAAAAATGATAAGGACATAGTAATGAAACAAGTAAATATTCATCCAATTATAAATTATGCTTACTTGATTGAACTAAATAATTTTTTAAAGTTTATGGATGACAATGGATATAATTTAATTTCAAGTAGTCAAAATAATTTAATTAAATTTTTGAATTTCAAAAATTTTAAGAATTTTAATTATATAGGTTTTTTAGATTTAATTTTTGTTGCGAAAAAATAAATGAACTATGAAAATATTTAAAACAAGCTTCAAAGGTCTCTATATTATAAAATCACCTATTCACAAGGATAGCAGAGGGCATTTTAAAGAGGTATTTAAAAAGAATTTTTTTAAAAAACAAAAATTTGTATTTACTTGTGTTTCTTCTTCAAAAAAGAATGTGCTTAGAGGCATGCATTTACAAACAAAGTTTTCCCAAGGTAAATTTTTAAGTGTTTTAAAAGGTGAAATATTTGATGTAGTTGTTGACTTAAGAAAAAATTCAAAAAAATTTGGAAAGCATTATTGTATTAGGATGTCAGACACAAATGGAGTATCAATTTACATCCCACCTGGTTTTGCTCACGGTTTTCTAGGATTAAAAAAGGAAAATATAATTAGTTATCATTGTACTAACTACAGGTCTAAAAAAAATGAAATAGGTATTATTTGGAATGATAGTAATTTAAAAATTAAATGGCCAATAAAAAAACCAATTTTGTCCAAAAAAGATCAGAGAAATATATCCTTAAAAGAATTTTTAAAAAAAAATGCATAACTTAAAAATTTATTGTATGTGCTTAAATGATAGTTACTTACAAAAAGTAAAAAATTTAGATTATATTCCAGTAGGTTTAAAAAATAAGGATTTTTCTAAAGATTGGTTGAGAGATAATACTCTTGAAAATATTTCTCATAAAAATCCATTTTATGGTGAATATACATTTTATTATTGGTACTGGAAAAATCTACTAAAAAATAAGAGCAAAGACGAATGGGTTGGGTTTTGTTCATATAGAGAATTATGGGGTGAACATAAAAATATTATTGACAAACATTCTATTGACTCATTATTAAAATCTTTACCGATAGAATGGGAAGGTTACGATGCAATAATAGGTGAGCCAACAGTTTTATATAGACCAAAATTAACTAAGCTTGTAAAACACGGAAAAATTGCAACTTTAATGAATTTTAAAGAAATTTTTAATTCTAAAATCAGCATCAAGTATCATTTTGATTTATTTCATGGAAACGGAAACCTTGATAAAGCAATTAAGCTACTTCCAGAAAAAGATAAGAATGATTTCAATCATTTTGTAAAAAATAATACTTCATTCAATCAAGGTAATATGTTTGTTAGTAAGTCATCTGAAATTATAAATGAATATTTTAAAACAGTTTTTTCTTGGCTGGAAAAATGTGAACAAGTGTTTGGATTTGAGTTAAAAGGGTATAATCAAATAAGAATGTACACTTTTTTAGCTGAAAGATTTCTTCCTTATTGGTTTAAAAAGTATACTAATTCACTTGAGTGGCCAGTAGTTTATTGCGATATAAATACTTTAAAAAATGAAAAAAATTAAATTTAAATCCTATAAAAAGAAAAGTGGAACTTTAATTGCTTTTTCATTAGTTAGAGATTTTCCTATAAAGGTAAAAAGAATATTTGTAATCAATGGTAAAAAAAATTTTACTCGCGGCGATCACGCTCACAAGAAATGTTCACAATTTGTATTTCCCCTGCTTGGAAAAATTAGGATTGATTGTGTTTCTAAAAAAGGAAAAGCTAAAATTGTTTTAGATTTTAAGAAAAAAGAGGGTTATCTTTTAAAGCCTAAAACTTGGTGTAAAATTAAATTTTTGACAAAAAATGCAGTTTTATTAGTTGCTTGTGATATGGAATATAAATTTAGTGATTATATTGAAGATTATTCGAAATTTTTGAAAATAATAAAAAAAAGATAAAATGAAATTACTTATTACCGGTGCTTGCGGACACATTGGATCATATTTAGTCGAAAACATTAAAAAAATTAAAAAAATAAATGAAGTTATATTAATAGATAATTTTAATACTCAGAGATATAACGCTCTCTTTAATCTTAAAAAAAAAGTAAAGTTAAGTTTTTTTAATATCGACCTTAGTAAAAATAAACTTGATAATATAAAAAAAGTTAATTACGTGATACATTGTGCATCTCACACAAATGCCCAAGGCAGTTTTTCAATAAAAAAAGAGATGTTTAGAAATAATATATCCTGTATGAAAAATGTAATTAATTACTGTATTAAGAATAAATCGAATTTGATCCATTTATCTTCTACTAGTGTTTACGGTAAACAAGCAGAAATAGTTAATGAAAATGATATTCATTTGCTTAAACCTCAATCACCCTATGCTGAAATTAAATTAATTGAAGAAAAATTGTTAAAAAAAAATAAAAAGAAATTAAAATTTGTAACTTTCAGGTTTGGAACTATAGCTGGAGTTTCAAAAGGAATTAGATTTCATACAGCTATTAATAAGTTTTGTTTCAATGCAGCTTTAAATGAAAAAATTTTCATTTATAAGACTGCTTATAACCAGTTTAGACCCTACCTCTCATTAAAAGACTCTTTTAAAGTATTTAAATTTTGTATTGAAAAAAATATGTTTGATAATGAAGTTTATAATGCTCTGAGTGGCAATTTCACGGTTAAGCAAATTATTAGTATGATAAAAAAATATAAAAAAAAAATCAGATTAAGTTTTGTAAAAACAGCAATTATGAATCAATTAAGTTACCACGTTGATGATGCCAAACTACGAAATAAGGGACTTAGACTTAATGCGTCATTACAAAAAGATATAAAAGAAACTTTACTACTTTTTAAAGGAATAAAATTTTAATGAAATGTAAGATTACAAACAAAATGATAAACCCTTTTATGAGTTTTGGAAAAATGCCAATAGCGAATGGATTTATTAATAAAGATCAATTTTCTGAAGAATTTTTTTTTGAAATGCAAGTAGGATTCAACGAGGAAATTTCATTATTCCAATTGAATGATCATCCCAAACCAGAAAAGATGTTCAATAATAACTACCCATTTTTTACGAGTAGCTCAGATTATATGAAAAATCATTTTAGAGATTATTCAATGTTTGTGAAAAAATTCATAAAACCCGATTCTAATATTGTTGAAATTGGATCTAATGATGGCACTTTTTTAAAAAATTTCGTTAATGATAAAAATAAAATAATTGGATTTGAACCCTCTCAAAATGTAGCTGAGATTGCTAAAAAAAATAAAATACCCACACTTAACGAATTTTTTAATAAAAAATCTGTAGAAAATTTAAATGATTTTTTAAATAAAACTGATTTGATTTGTGCTTCAAATGTAATTTGTCATATACCAAATCTAACTGAATTGATTGAGTCAGTTGATATGCTGCTATCGAAAAATGGCACATTTGTTTTCGAGGAACCATATCTTGGATCAATGTTTGAAAAAGTATCCTACGATCAGATTTACGATGAACATATTTATATGTTTTCAGCTTCATCTGTATCAAAAATTTTTAAAATTTTTAATTTTGCACTAGTAGATGTTATCCCACAACCTACTCACGGTGGTTCATTAAGATATATTATAAAAAGAAAGGGAAATGAAGTCTCTAGTAACGTAAGTAAAATTATTGAATATGAAACTAAGATTGGTCTAGATAAATTGAGTTCTTGTTTAAATTTTAAAATACAATGTGAGGAATCGAAAAAAAAAATTCTTAATAAAATAAATTCGTACAAAAAAAACGGTAAATCTATATGTGGCTATGCAGCTACTTCAAAAAGTACAACCATTTTAAACTACTGTAATATTAATTCTAATCATATTGATTACATTTGTGATACGACCAAAGAAAAAATAGGAAAATTTAGTCCAGGTATGCATATACCAATAAAAGATATGGATTATTTTCACAAAAACCAAACTGATTGTGTTTATCTATTTGCTTGGAATCATAAAAAAGAAATTTTTAATAAAGAAAAATATTTTAAAGGAGAGTGGTTTTCACATGTTGAGCTATAAAGATAGAATTGTTTTCACTGGCGGATCCGGTAGATTTGCCAGTTCTTTTAAATCGGTTGAAAAACAAAGTAAATATAAATTTTTTTTCCCAAAAAAAATGGAATTAAATATTTTAAAGATTGAGACAATCAAACGTTATTTAAAATCAAAAAAGCCAAAGTACCTAATACATCTTGCAGGTTTATCAAGACCTATGGACATACATCAAAAAGATATTAAACAAAGTATTGATAAAAATATTATTGGTACTGCAAATATTACAAAAGTATGCTCTGATTTAAAGATTAAACTTATTTATGTATCCACTTGTTATGTTTATCCAGGTTCTAAAGGCAACTATTCAGAAATTTCTCCTCTAAAACCTATAAATAACTATGCTTGGTCAAAACTTGGAGGAGAATGTTCAGCTATGTTGTACAAAAATTCTCTAATATTAAGGGCATCTGTCACTGAAAAACCGTTTGTGCATAAAGGTGCATTTTATGATTTTAAAACTAATTTTATATTTCACCAGGATCTTGTACTGAAAATAATTAAAATAATAAATCAGAGAGGAGTAGTAAATATAGGTGGGAAGTCACAATCTGTCTATAATTTTGCAAAAAAGTATAATAAAAAAATTAAAAAAATTTCTGCAAAGAAAATTTTAGGTAAAAAAGCGCCATTGAATGTCTCGATGAATATAAACTTATTTAGAAAATTAATAAAATGATTAAATTTTGGTCGTACGAAAGAGAATATAATAAAATTAAAAATAATCTTTTAAAAAATTTAAATAAGACTATCAAGAGTGGAAATATTTTTTTTGGAAAGCAGCTTGAAAAATTTGAGAAAAAATTTATCTCTAAATATAAATCAAAATATGGAATTGCTGTTGGCAGTGGTACTGACGCATTGCTTATAGCTTTGAAGTCATTAAATTTAAAAGCTGGAGATGAGGTAATAACTGCCGCAAATACCGCTATACCAACAATATCAGCAATAATTAACGCTGGGGGAACTCCGCGTTTAGTTGATGTGGGGGATGATTATTTAATAAATGTAGATAAGGTTAAAAAAATAATATCCTCAAAAACAAAAGCAATTATTCCAGTGCATCTTTACGGTCAAATGTGCGAAATGGACACTATTAATAAAATCGCTAAAAGAAAAAAAATTACAGTAATTGAGGATTGCGCTCAATCACAGGGCGCAAAATATAAAAATAAATTTTCAGGAACTTTTGGAAATTTTGGTTGTTTTTCATTTTACCCGACAAAAATACTAGGCGCTTATGGAGATGGCGGTTTCATTTTGACAAACAGTTTTAAAGCGTACAAAAAAATAAAAAGAATAAGATTTTATGGTATCGAGACTGTTGAAAATACTCATTTCAAAAATAAGTACTACGCTAATGAAAACGGTGTAAATTCTAGATTAGATGAAATTCAATCAAGTATATTAAATTTAAAATTGGATAAAGTTGAGACTTTTATTAAAAAAAGAAAATTAATTGCAAAAAAATATTTAAAAAAACTTTCATCAACAAATCTTATTTTACCAAAGGAAAACATTAATTGTAAACACGTTTATCATTTATTTACAGTTTACCACCCAAAAGCTAATCTTATTAAAAAGAAACTTTTTAATTCTAAGATACAAACCAGATCTATATATCCTTACCCAATACATAAAATGAAAGCCTACTCTCATCTTATCAAAAATAAAAAACATCTAAAAATATCTGAAATGAAGGCTAAGGGAATTTTCTCTTTACCATTATATCCTGAATTAAAGAATACAGAAATTAACAAAATATGTTCAGAGTTGATCAAGATTTTAAAAAAAATTTAATTCAAAATTTATAGCCTAATTGATAATAATTTGATGGAAATATACATTTTTCTTTTATGATTTCTTGCCATTGATCTTTGATAAAATAGTCTTTTTTCTTATGAACAGAATAATATTTATAAAAAGAATTGGGCAAACCAGCGTATTCCCAGACTTTAAAAAATAAGCTATCAGATACTCTCTCAAAGTTAGAAATGTACCTTTCTACAGTTTTTGCTTCCATTTCATGTAAGCAATCGATTGCGATTGAAATATCAAAATATTTTTTTGGTAAGTCCTCTATTTGATGAGGAAATAAATAAATTATGTCATTTTGATCAAGTATTTTTAAAATTTCACTATTATTTTTGATATTATATGCAAAAGATATTTTTTTTTCTGGAAACATTTCTTTAATATTTTTGTATGACAAATTAAGAGCGGGTGGAATATCGGCAATCACATATTTAACGTTATCAACTAAAGAAAGAATAGTTTGTGTAGTTCTTCCAGCTCCTGACCCTATTTCTAAAAACCTTTTTTTTTTACTTTTTAAATTATTTAGCAAAAACTCAATTTTTTCAAATTCAAACAAAGAATTTAAATCATCTTGAGAAAATTCCATTTCGTTAATTAATAAGTTTGGTTTTTTTTGTGAAGATTTTTTTTTTCTATTTTCTATTCTTTCGTATCTATTAAAAATCTCTCTATTCTTTATATTCTCATATAATAATAAAATTATAATATTATGATTAATCGACTCTTCATAAGAAAAATTTTTTTGTTTTTTAAATAGATTGATTTTTAAATCTATGTTGTTTTTCTCAATTTTTTTACAAGCGTCTTTTATTAACGATTCGTTAAAATGAGTAAACGTAAAATATTCTTTTCCTAGTATATCTTCACTGTTTGTAAAGTTTCTATTTGAAATAAGCTGTAAATGATTTATTATAAGCCTTCTCCAAAATTTGGAGCTCCAGTCGTAACTTTTTGAATTTATAAAATGTTTTAATGTCTCGTTTAGTTCCTGCGGTATTCTTTTATTGTCGAAGTTCTCGTAAAATTTTTTTAAATTGTGTGTCTTCAGATGTGAATTTTTAAAAGTGCTCCACCAAGATCTTTTTTTTGATTGTAGATTCATAATTATGGTAGCGAGGGGCGGATTCGAACCGCCGACCCCAGGCTTATGAGTCCTGTGCTCTAACCAACTGAGCTACCTCGCCAGTTGAAAAGTTTATATTATATTTATTTAACTAAATCATTAGTTTAGTTAATGCCGAAAACTGTTGAGAATGAGTAATTTTAAATGGTTAATATTATGCCAAATACCGTGACCGCAGAAACCGCAGCGACTCCTAGAGCTAAATTTCTTTTCTTCTCAATTTTTTTCTCTTGATTAATACGTGTTAAAAGGTCGGTTAGTTTAACCTTTCCGCTGGAAGAAATCTCACTTTGAGTATGATTTTCGAACTTATATTGTGAACTCATAATCTTATTAAATCATAAGAGGAATTATTTTAAACATTATCTTTGATCAATTTGGTCTTGATAAGGTGATTCGACCCAAAATGAATTTAATTTCTGATTTTTAATGACTTTGGATCATGTAAAGGATCCTTCTCAAGACTAATTGGATATCTTTTGCCTTCTACTTCTAAATAAAGATCTTGTTTTTCAAAACCATTAACAATGTAAGCTAAAAATATATTCTTTTTATAATAAAAAGAATAGTTAGAACTGGTCGTGCTTCCAATTATCTTTTCCTTATAATAGATAGGTTCATCATGTAATAAAAGTGGTTTTCCAGGAATAAAATGATTTTTTAATGAAAAAAGTTGTAATTTTTTCTCAGAAGGTTTTTTTAAGATTTGTTCTATAGCTTCCCTGCCTATAAATTCATTTTTTTTGTTTAAACTAACTGCAAAAGATAATCCTGCTTCAATTGGATTATTTTCAGACGTAATATCATGTCCCCAGTGTAAGAATTTTTTTTCTAATCTTAGTATATCGAGTGTATGCATACCTGAATAACCTAAACTATAATTTTTTCCAAAATTATAAATTTTATCAAAAATTTTATTTGATATTTCTTTCGGCATATATATCTCCCAACCAAGCTCCCCAACAAAAGATAACCTTTGAAACCAAAGTTTTTTATTAAAAAAAGGAATAAATTTTCCTCTTGCAAACGGAAAAGATTCTTTTGAAAAGAAATCTCCAAATACATCTGACAAAAGTTTTCTACTATTCGGACCAAATATTCCAATACAAGAAAAATTATCAGTTACTTCTTTAAATTTAATTTTCTTGTTTATATTTTTAAGAATATGAGATTTATT
>MDTG01373105.1_pt1 | contig 15999 bp, 14 predicted proteins | sample 811421 | NCBI WGS metagenome assembly MDTG01 (sample SAMN05326645, study PRJNA326480) | marine metagenome | isolation source: seawater | place: Pacific Ocean: South East | collected 2011 | reverse complement strand
TGCCCAGCAAACCACTGGTGTCTACGTCGCGTCGAAAATTATCAAAGCCCTTCAACAGCGTGTTGCGGTCACCCAAGCGATCGGTCATCGCGCGATCCAGCGACACATCATCCACCTTGAAATTCGGCAAACTCGGGTCAGCGGAAATGCGGTAGGGGTGAGTGTGGCTGCCGAGATACGCGCTACCGAAGGCAAACGTGTCCACGCTGTTCACGCGTCCGTTGCCCATAACCACGTAATTCGGCAACCCCTTCGCATCCCGTTTCTCATCAAGCACCGCCGACGCCATCGATCCAACGCACGGCGTATTATTCAGCGTGCCGGTCGGCGTGGCCGGCTTGCGACCGGTAAGAAACCGTTTGTGACCGCCACCATGATCGGCAAAGCCATGATGGATCGAACGAATGATATTGTACTTGTCGGCGATCTTTGCGTGCCTAGGAAACAACTCGCACACCTCCATGCCAGGCACATTAGTCTTAATCGGCATGAACTCGCCTCGATACTCGCTCGGCGCCTCAGGCTTCATGTCATACATCTCCATGTGCGGCGGACCGCCCGGGAGCCAAACGAAAATCACGGAGGTATCCTTGCCAGACACACCCGGTACTGCATTCTTCGCCTGCGCTTCCAGCAAACCCGAAAGACCCAGCCCACACGCCGTCCCGCCGATCTCCAAAAAAGACCGCCGCGAAACCGGACCCGGACAAAATGCAGTTCCATCACTCATTGCTCTATATATTATGACACTTGATTTTGTTTTGGAATTCAAAAAACAAGAGGCTTTGACATCTTCGCCAACGTACTTAGGCTCAGGTCATGCGTCTGTTGGTTCTTCTTTTCTTGATCCATTGTTCGTTGCACGCAAGAGTCCCGCCGGCGCAGCCCAACTTCATTCTCATTATGGCCGACAATCTCGGCTACGGCGACATTGGCCCCTTTGGAAACAAATTAAATCGCACCCCAAATCTTGATCGTATGGCACGAGAAGGGCGAAAGCTAACGAGTTTTTACAGTGCCAGCGGGGTGTGCACCCCCAGCCGAGCAGCATTGATGACCGGCTGTTATCCTCGACGCGTGGGATTAGATTGGGTGCCTGAAGATGGACACGTACTCCGGCCAGTTTCACCCAATGGCCTGCACCCCAATGAAATCACAATTGCCGAAATTTTGAAGAAAGTCGGCTACGCAACCGCCTGTATTGGCAAATGGCATCTGGGCGATCAACCGGAGTTTTTGCCCACCCGACAGGGCTTTGATTATTTCCTTGGCTTACCCTACAGCGACGATATGACCCACGCCACCGGGCAACGCATCGGCGAGCGGCTGCGTGGCAACCAATGGCCACCGTTGCCGTGGATGGAAAACGAAAAGGTCATCGAAGCACCCACTGATCGCAACCAAATGACCCAACGCGAAACCGCTGCCGCGCTGAAGTTTATTGCCACCAACAAGGATAAACCGTTTTTTCTCTATCTGCCGCACAACATGCCCGGCAGCTCCCAGCAACCATTCTCCAGTGAGCACTTCCGCGGCAAATCCAAAAATGGCGCGTGGGGCGATGCAGTAGAGGAACTCGACTGGGCCGTTGGGCAGATTTTTACCGCGCTCAAAAAACATAAAATCGACGAACGCACCCTAGTCATTTGGACCAGCGATAACGGGGCCCCGCGCCGCAACCCGCAAAAGGGCAGTAACGGTCCGCTTGGTGGGTGGGGCTACACCACCGCCGAAGGCGGAATGCGCGTGCCGTGCATTATTCGCTGGCCGGGCTTTGTGCCTGCCAACAGTTTCAGTGATGAACTGTGTTCGCTAATGGACCTTCATCCAACTTTTGCCAAACTTGCCAACACGCAACTGCCTGCCCGCAAGCGTGACGGGAAAAACATCTGGCCCTTGTGGAGCCAGCCTAAGGCAAAAACTCCCCACGATTTCTTTTATTATTACCACAGCCGTTACCTTGAAGCGGTTCGTGACTCGAATTGGAAGTTATACTTTCCACACTCCCCGGATCAACCCGTGCGCAAAGGCGCAAAACGCAGACAACAACCGGTTCTTATTAAGGTTAAAACCGACATCGCTGAAAAAGAAAATGTCGCCGTCCAGCACCCCGAAATAGTAGAGCACTTAACCCAAGCCGCCCAGATCGCACGCTCAGATTTAGGCCAAGGAATTCAAAAAGGCACCAATGTACGCCCGGTAGGCCGAGTAGAGAATACCACTCCACGGATTAAATAAAAAAGCGGACCTGGAATGGTCCGCTGGTGAAAACTTGGCTTAAGAATTTCTACTTGGCCTCAAGCCGATAGATACGACCCCTGCCCTCAAAGCCGAGCATATACTGTTCCCCAGCTTGATCTTCGGCAAAGCTCGCAACAAAACGAATCGGGTTAGGCCCTACCACCTGACCGTATTCAGTTACCTTTCCACCACTCTGGCGAAACGCCCAGATTGTGCCGGTCTTATAGTCACCATACACGTAGGCGCCACGCAAAGCGGGAATATTCTTACCACGGTAAACATAGCCCCCTGTGATACTCAAACCATGGCCGTGTTTATTGAATTTTGATTTTGCTGCTTGAGCTGGAGAATGTGCATATTCAATTACAGGATCCAGAAGCTTCTCTGGATTCTTAATCTTACTAGGTGTGATTACAGAGCGGCTTTTGCTACTTAAACTCTCGTGAAAACCTTCACGGGTACGCCATCCATAATTGCCGCCTTTTACAATTAAGTTCACCTCTTCCCAGTAATCTTGACCTACATCGGCTGCCCAAAAGTCGCCAGTTTCCCGGTCAAAACTCATCCGCCAGACATTGCGTAAGCCGTAGGCCCAAATCTCACCACGAGCTCCCTTGCGGTCCAGAAATGGGTTGTCTTTGGGGATTCCATAGGCCTTCCCGCTGGAAACAGAATCTACATCGATTCTCATAATAGTACCTCTCAAAGTGGAAAGATCCTGTCCATTATCATGCGGGTCTTCTCTCGCTCCTCCATCTCCATGAGTAATATAAAGCTTTCCATCAGGCCCAAAGAGGATACAACCGCCATCATGGTTCCAAAAGGGGCGATCTATCGTCAGTAGTTTTCGTTCACTATCTGGATCAATTGTATTTTTATTATCTTTATGAACTCGGAACTCACTCACAATACTTCGCAGCGGATTGTGGGCAGAATAGAAAACGTAAAACTTTCCATTCTCAGCATGCTGCGGATGAAACGCCATGCCAAGCAGCCCTTCCTCATCCTTCACGTACGGCTTGCGCGCTTCGATATCAAAAAAGAGCCTGGTCTTTTTACCTTGGGAATTTTTCGGAAGAATATGAATCTTACCACGTTGCTCTAACACAAACATGCGGCCATCAGGCAACTGTTCCAGCCATAAGGGACGTTGAAGTTTTAGATTCGGGTATGCGTTTACCAGTTTTAACTTGGGCAACTCAGCTGATACCGTACCAACCATGGCCGAGGCTAGAAATACCGACAATCGTAACATCGCAGAAAAAAGGGATTTCATGTGCGTGATTCAAAGCCGCTTGTCCATCCTTGTCAATCGCCCTAACTCAAAAGAACTCCGAATAATTCGGCCATTCCAGTCACTAAAACTGGCAACCCAATCGGCCACGGACCGATTAATAATAACGACATACCTGCTATGACTAAACTAACCGGCACTACCGGAAATAACATCGTATCTTTCATAAAGCACAAACCCTAGGCGACATGGTTAGACATTTACTGTCTAATTAAGGTATTAATTCCGCAACCATAAATGTGCGTTTGCTCAACACCTTGGACAAATGCTACCGTATCTCCATGAAGACTCTTATATGGGCGAGTTTAACACTGATAGCGACTATGCACGCTTCAGAACCACGCTACCAATTACGCAGTCTAATTCAAAACGATGGAACCCTTCTCCACATCAGGCTCGATACTCAAACTGGTAAAACCTGGCGACTACAGAGAACCCTCAAAAACCCGCTGACAACAACCATTAAAGGTAAATTGAGTGCCCAAGCTCTTGAACGCTGCCAGCTTAATATTGGAAAATTAGATGGCTTCACCTTACAGGAAGTGGTGGAGGTGCTGAATAAAGCAATCACTGAAACAGGGAATAATAAACTACCAAAATTTACTTTTGCCATAGCGGTCAGAGAACCCACTGTTGACCCTGCTAAAAATAATGCACAACTAGTCCACCCATCGCGTCCTTTCGAGGAAACTCCCCAAGCGATCGACCCAAATACTGGCCTTCCCCAAGGCTCAAACACCCTCCAAATTCCATTGCCCCCCGGAGCGCAGGCAGGCACAGGCAGGCGGCCCACGAATCCAAACACCGGTGAGACAATTTGGATAGGACCGATTGGCGCAGTTATTGACCCGATCACCGGGTTACCTCTTCCCCCCCCTCCACGTTGGCAACCCCCGCAAAAAAAAGACCGCGTTGAACTTTTCCGTATTCACAATTGGCCAGATAAAAAGGCACACACAGCTCATAATCTAATTACACAGATTCTTAATTCCTCTGATTCGCCTCTTAGATGCATTATTGATGAACATTTTGTTTACCTCACACCTGAAGCAAGCCTGATTACTCTAGGCGGGGGAGGCATCTCTCGTCCTATTTACAATGAAAAATGGATCGAGATTCTCGATAAAAAACCATAGTAAATTCCTGTCAGTGCGAACAAGTCCGCGTTGTATGACTTTATGTAGAAGTGTTTGATCAATCGCAGAAGAAGGACAACCTTTGAACGACTGGAATATCCAATCCCGTGGGCATCAGTGCCACATCTGCCAGAAACCTTTTGAAGACAAAACTGGCTATCACACCGTGCTGGGCTATGAAAACAAGGAATATATTCGCCATGATATCTGTGAGCCCTGCTGGATCAATACATCTGAGGGGGCAACTGATCGTAAAGGATATATTTCGCATTGGCAGGGTACTTATGAGGCTCCTCCTCCCGCGCCACCTGAGGCAATCCAAAAGGATAACGCTGAGGGCTTGCTTCGGAAGCTCCTAAAAACAGACGATTCCCGTTGGCGCGAGGCAAGTTATATCCTTGCAGTAATGCTGGAGCGTAAACGCGTGCTTAAGGTGAAGGATCAACTCAAAGATAAGGGCGAGCGAATATTTATTTATGAAATAAGCAAAACCGGCGATATCTTCACCATTCCCGATCCGAATTTGAAGATGGAGCAACTGGAGCAGGTTCAAACTGAAGTTGCCGCATTGCTAGAATACGGCCTACCAGAGAAGGGGGTGCCATGGCCCCCAAAAAGGACAGAACCTGAGGGAGAAAACTCTGAAATTACCGAGAAGAATAATACGCCACCCTCTAACGAAGGCAAAGACGAGATGGAAACCACAGTTCCCCAATCAGTAAGCTAAGATTTCCATGGGCACACGGGGTCCATTACAAACACGAATTGGCTACACCTTTAAACAGGGCGAGCTCTTGGAATTGGCATTAACACACCCTTCAACCAGTAACGAACGTAATAAAAAACTGGCAACCAATCAAAGGCTCGAATTTCTTGGAGATGCCGTATTACAACTATTTATCAGTGCCGAACTTTACCGGCGATTTCCTAACCATGATGAAGGATCACTTTCTAAACTACGCGCTCTCATGGTCAATCGTGAAGCACTGGCTCAACGAGCAACAGCACTTAAACTAGGTAATGAGCTGTGTTTGAGTCGCGGCGAAGAACGCTCAGGAGGGCGCAATCGCCCTTCTGCATTGGCTGATGCCTTTGAAGCTCTGGTTGGAGCCATTTATTTAGATGGCGGCCTAAATCAGGTAAAAAAATTCATCCGCACGCAATTTGCTGATCAAATTGAGGGCGCAGACACAAATCCACATTGTGGAAACCCAAAGGGCGAACTACAGGAAATTCTACAAAGTAAAAGTTCTGTAGCACCGGAATACCGGCTTCTCGAAACTGATGGCCCAGACCACAACCGGTCATTTTTATGTAGTGTACGCCACAGCGGCAGTGAGCTTGCACGTGGAACCGGCAAAAGCAAAAAAGAGGCTGAAATGAATGCAGCTACCGGGGCCATTGTATCTCTTCGCTCCAAAGGCAAAGCCTAAACCCCTTTGAAATTGACCCATTGAGGCGGTTTTCGTAGGTTCACCGCGTTCTTATATGATGGCAGACAACAAAATTCAGAACAATTATTTGATCCCACATGTGGTGGAGCAAACCAGTCGTGGCGAACGAGGCTATGACATTTACTCACGCCTCCTGGTTGACCGTATCATATTCCTCGGTACCGCAATCGATGACGCGGTGGCAAACACAGTCATTGCCCAAATGCTTTTTTTACAGATGAGTGATCCCAAAAAGGACATTCACATATATATCAACTCCCCCGGAGGTCATGTTACTGCCGGATTGGCAATCTATGACACCATGCAATTTCTTACCTGTGATGTGAACACGTATTGTATTGGACAGGCCGCCAGCATGGGAGCAGTACTTTTAAGTGGTGGGACATCGGGCAAACGCTTTGCACTGCCGCACGCAAACATTATGATTCATCAGGTGCTAGGTGGTGCTCAAGGGCAGGCAACCGATATGGAAATTCATGTAAAACATATGCTGGATTTGAAAAAGACCCTCACAAACATCCTCTCAAAACATACGGGTAAGCCTTACGATGAGGTTTTCGAGGCCTGCGAACGTGATAATTTTCTCACGGCCGAGGAGGCTAAAGACTTTGGTCTTGTAGACGAAGTTGTTGCTTCACGTAAGGATGTAAAAACCCTACCCGATAAAAGTTCAGTAAACGAAAAATAAATCATGGCTCGTGCGCGCAATTTGACTCTATGCAGCTTTTGCGGCAAATCACATGCTGAGGTTCGCAAGTTAGTGTCCGGACCAGGTGTGTACATATGTGATGGCTGCATTGATACTTTCAAGCAGGTGCTCGACAAGGAACTGGCTGAAGAAAAGCCGGCAAACTCAACTCCGACCCTCACGGTTAAACAACCCACTGAGATAAAAGACGCGCTCGACATTCACTGTATCGGCCAAGACGCCGCAAAGAAAACCTTAGCGGTCGCGGTTCATAACCATTACAAGAGGATTTTGCATGAAACCGTCACAGCAGAAACTCAATCAGCAGAGACTCCCCATGCGGGAGTAGAAATTGAGAAGACCAACATCATGCTCATTGGCTCCACTGGCACGGGAAAAACACTACTTGCCCGCACCTTAGCCACGATCCTGGATGTTCCCTTTGCCATCGCTGATGCCACCACACTAACTGAAGCAGGGTATGTTGGAGAAGATGTAGAGAATATCATTCTACGCCTATTACAGTCAGCTGATTATGATGTAAAACGCGCGGAAGTAGGGATCATTTATATTGATGAAATCGACAAGATCACAAGACGCACCGAAAATGTGTCCATTACACGCGATGTCTCTGGTGAGGGCGTCCAGCAGGCCTTACTAAAAATTCTCGAAGGGACTGTTTGCAGCGTTCCCCCGCAGGGAGGACGAAAACACCCTCAGCAAGAATATATCCGGGTTGACACCCGAAACATTCTATTTATTTGCGGAGGCGCTTTTGTGGATCTGGACAAAGTCATCCAACGCCGACTAGGCAACCACGTTCTTGGGTTCGGGGCACAGGAAGAGCAAATTCAAGCCATGCACAAAGGCCGTAAAGCTCTTGAATACGTGGAACCAGAAGATTTACTTAATTTCGGATTTATCCCTGAATTCATTGGTCGCCTACCAATGATAACTGCACTAGAAGAACTTACCGAAGCTCAGCTTGTAACCATTCTTACTGAGACAAAAAATGCGCTCACAAAACAATACCAAAAGCTACTTTATCTTGAGGGTGTAATGCTGGAATTCACCCGTGATGCTCTTCAAGAACTTGCTAAACAGGCCATTAAAAAAGGTACCGGAGCACGCGCGCTACGAGGCCAACTCGAACGTTTGATGCTTGATTTAATGTATGAAATACCTGGCACCAACGATATAGAGTCAGTAAAAATCACGCGGGGCGCTGTACAGGGTAAGAGTAAACCCGTAATTCGGCGTAAACCGAAGCAAGCCGCCGCTTAAACCCTTCACGGTTTAAATTACTTGGCCAAAAAAACCTAACGTTTTCCGTTCCCCTAGATGCCCAACTCCAAACCCATTTCTGATCGAATTGCCGATCATGTGGCAGCCATTCCGCCATCAGGTATCCGAGAGTTCTTTGAGCTTGTGCAAGGGCGGCCTGACGTTATCTCGCTGGGAGTAGGTGAACCAGACTTCACAACCCCCTGGCACATTAGAGAATCAGCCATTTACGCGCTTGAAAGGGGTAAAACAAGCTATACCTCTAATTTGGGATTACTCAAACTACGTGAAGCCATTAGTGAATATACCTCTAAGCAGTTCGGTCCCTGTTATGATCCGGAAAACGAGATTCTCATCACAGTAGGAGTCAGTGAAGCTCTGGATCTTGCTCTACGTGCAATAGTCAATCCAGGTGATGAAGTCATTTATCATGAACCCTGTTATGTAAGTTATTCGCCTTCAATCGCTCTGGCCCATGGCGTGCCAGTTGCCGTGGAATGCACCGCTGAAACCGAATTTAGCGTAACGGCCGCAGCCATCGAGAAAACCATTACAAAGAAAAGCAAAATCCTAATCCTTAATTTCCCCACCAACCCCACCGGGGGCACCATGATGCTCAAGGAATTACAGGCCATTGCTAATCTTGCTATCAAACACAACCTTGTAGTTATAACCGACGAAATTTATGCCGAACTCACTTTTGAGGGGGAACATGTAAGTATCGCCAGCCTACCCGGCATGCAGGAACGAACAATATTATTGCACGGTTTCTCCAAAGCCTACGCAATGACAGGATTTCGCATTGGCTTCGGGTGTGGCCCACAATCACTGATTGGAGCCATGACACGCATCCATCAGTACTCAATGCTATGTGCCAGCATTGTCAGCCAAGAAGCAGCGCTCGAAGCCCTACGCAATGGCGAGGGGCCTATGATTGAAATGCGGGAAAAATACCGACAACGCCGCAACCTTATGGTGAAGGCCTTAAACGACATAGGATTAAAATGCCATTTACCTCGCGGGTCTTTCTATGCATTCCCTAACATTCAAACTACTGGCCTTGATGCCAACTCTTTCGCGACGCAACTCCTGGAAACTGAAAATGTCGCAGCTGTACCCGGTACGGCTTTTGGCGATTGTGGGGAAGGTTTCCTCCGGTGCTGTTTCGCAGCAGGCTTCGATCAAATTGAACAAGCTCTCGAACGCATCAAGCGGTTCGTCTGTAACGCAAAAAAAGGCTGAGGTTCACTCAGCCTTCATTAAATAAAACAACAACTACAAATCTTCTTCGATTAGCGGAGTAGTTGCTTCTCAAGATAGTGAACCGTCTGGCGAACATTAGCATCAATCTCCATGCGATCTTTCACTAATCGACACGCGTGAAGCACAGTTCCATGATCTCGTCCTCCAAACGCCTCCCCGATTGCACTTAGGGAATGCTCTGTGAGCTGACGGGAGAGAAACATCGCAATCTGCCGGGGGAAAGCAATATTTTCCGGACGCCGTTTACTTGTCATATCAGCCATACGAAGATCAAACTTTTCGGCCACCTTCTTCTGTATCACCTCAATGGTTATAGTATGACGTCCCTCTTCTTGTAGAATCTCCCGTAACAGGTTTTCCACTACGTCATTGGTAAGCTGTTTCCCTGTAAGGTGCGCATAGGACGCCACACGAATAAGTGCTCCCTCAAGCCTCCGAATATTCGTACGTATACGATTTGCCAAAAAAGCCAACACATCCTCCGGAATCTCCACACCCATGGTCTTCACCTTATTACGTAGGATAGCCAATCGGGTCTCTACATCGGGTGGCTGTAAGTCAGTTACCAAGCCCCATTCAAAACGGCTCACCAGACGGTGCTCTAGGTTTTGAATCTCACTGGCCGGTCGATCACAGGTGAGCACAATCTGCTTGTGGGCCTCATGCAGCGCGTTGAAGGTGTGAAAGAACTCTTCCTGAATTCGCTCTTTGCCAGCGAGAAACTGAATGTCATCAATCAACAGCACATCGGTCTGGCGATATTTCTTACGAAACTTCACCAGTTGATTTTCCTGAATAGCCGCAATGTACTCATTGGTAAACTTCTCAGAGGATACATACGATACCTTTGCTTCTTTCTTACTACCAACCACGTGCTGACCTACTGCATGCAATAAATGGGTTTTACCAAGCCCAGTGCCCCCATACAAAAAAAGCGGGTTGTATGCTTTTCCGGGTTGCTGAGCCACAGCCATTGCTGCGGCATGAGCAAAACTATTATTGTTACCTACTACGAAGGTATCAAACGTATTGCGGGGGTTAAAAACCAAATCCCCATCACTAACCTTTTTGGTAGAAGTGGATTTTCCCCGCGCGGGTTTAACAGGGGCCTGAACATCGCCACCGCTCTCAGCCACCTTGAATTTAATTTTCAGTTTACGACCACTAGCTGTGGCCAGCGCATCCTGTAACAATTCAAGGTAATTATCCTTTAACCAAACCTCAGAAAACTCATTAGGCACCTCAAGAGTAATGGAGGACTGGTTTAATGAGATCGGCTGCACCGTAGAAAACCACAAGTTGTACGTCTCAGTATTAAGAAGGGTACGGATTTGATCGGTGGTTTGGTTCCAAATTTTATCGACAGTCGCCTGCATCGTTATTGTTTAAGCATCAAAGTTGTAAATTGTTCGTTCTAATATCGTCCTAACGGACTCGCACCAGGTTGCCAGAAATTAACCGGCAAAATTCCCTTCTAAAGGGAGCGTCAGCAAAAGCCAACTAGATGTCCACAGGCAAAAACAAAAACCTTGCCAAGGGGCAACTCGCTTAAGCAAAGAGCAGCAAAGCTCAGAACTGCCGGGGCGTGGTGAAACGTGTACGGCAAAGCCAACACCCGTTCCACGTGAAGCTATTAACTTTTGTTCACGCATTGTTCACACAGCTTCTTACTACTTGACAGATAATCTTCATTCGCATCGCTGACTCTTTTATAAAAAAAATATTTTAAAATACCAAACACAAGTATCACTAAAGCTAACAATACTTAAACTGAGATCATACAATAGTTTCGTCGGCATAAATCATGCGTAAAGCGTTCCATCGCAAACATGCCTATTGTATCATTCACAATTTTTTTATTAGCTAGCGAATGCTCCATCACCTTCTCGCTTTTCAGTTCGAATGTTTTGATGACAGGACAGTGATTTATCATTTGTGTAACAGGTTGCAGGAGCATGTTAGCAATCTCTCAATGTGTGTCCACCGAGAATCCAATTTTTGGAAAAATAAATTTTGTTTTTTTTGTTAGATTTAGTTTTGACATGAATTGAATTGTACGCTCGACACTAGCACATCAAGACCCCTATATCAGAGACCCAATGGGTTGGATCTACCGCCAATTTCTTCGACCACTGCTTTTCATGCAGGAATCGGAAGCCGCACACAACCGTGTCATAAAAAGTCTCTCAGCGTGTGGCAGGTTACCCATATTCCCAGCTTTAACCGATACAATATACGGAGCCCCCGATTTACCGGTAAGATTTAACAATCTTAAATTCCCAAACCCGATCGGCTTGGCTGCTGGAATGGACAAATACGCTTCGGCGGTTCCCATGTGGGAACGACTTGGATTCGGTTATGCCGAATTAGGTGGAGTAACAATGCATGCTCAACCGGGTAATCCTGAACCCCGAATGTTTCGTGCAATCAAAGATCACGCCCTGATAAACCGTATGGGATTCAATAACCCGGGAGCGGAAGCTGTTGCCAAAGCGTTGTGGCAATGGCGAGACCTAGGCCTTTGGCCAACACACCCCATTGGAATCAATCTTGGAAAATCTAAAATCACCCCCATCGAAAAGGCCGCTGAAGATTATGCTTTTAGTTTTAATACCCTTAAAAATCTCGCTGATTTCTTTGTCATTAATGTCAGCTCCCCCAATACGCCAAACCTAAGAGAATTACAAAACAAGACCGAACTCGACAAAATCCTTAAAACCCTACGCAACGTTAGTGCCACTAGTACGCTTTTTATAAAAATAGCACCTGATCTCACTGCTGAAGCTATCGACGATGTACTGGAGTTGGCAATTAGTCATTCCCTTGCCGGTATCGTCGCTACCAACACGACCATTACACGACCTGAGTCCGGCAATACCCAATGCCAGAACGCTTACAATGAAGATGGTGGACTGAGTGGAGCTCCCTTAAGGAAACGAAGCAACCAGATCATTTCACACATCCACCGCGCTACCAAAGGTAAGTTACCCATTATTGGAGTTGGGGGCATTTTCAATTCCAACGATGCCTGGGAAAAAATTACCGCAGGTGCCAGTTTATTACAGATTTATACTGGTCTCGTTTATGAAGGCCCTTCAATCGCAGGGAACATTGTCCGGGGATTGAAAAAACGAATGGAAAAAGAAGGGGTAAAACACGTTAAAGACCTGATTGGAGTAGCAAATTAACCCGACTTCCTATTTTTTACCAAGGCAATGATCCGAGCGCTGGTTTCTTCAGGCGACTCTCCGGAGTTATTAATTACCATAGCTCCATCAGCCACAACTAAGGGAGCTGCCTTGCGGGTGCTATCACGGTGGTCTCTTGCGGCGAGATCCTCCTCAATTCCATCTGCATCCCGCCTTGCCTGTCGTTCATCAGCTGAAGCATCCAAATAAAACTTGTGTGGAGTCTCAGGAAAAATATTTGAGGTAATATCACGACCCTCCATAACGAGATTTCCAAAATCAACACAAGATCTCTGGCGCTCCTTCATCCACTTACGAACATAAGGGACTTGAGCCACATAACTCACAACCTTACTGACCTCGCTAGAACGAATTTCTTTTTCCGGAAAATATCCATCAACCTCCAGCCATATGCTGTTCTCACGTTTGACCAATTTTGCCGGCCATCCTCGGCACAAAGCCTCAACTGCTGGCGCATCCGTTACGTCCGTCCCCTTATTTAAGGCATACCATGCCAGAGTACGATACATGGCGCCGGTATCGACATAGACGTATCCCAACTTAGCCGAAATGATACGGGCATTGGTGCTTTTACCACTTGCACTAGGCCCATCAATGGCAATCACAATAGATTGAGCTTCACTCATATCGCAAATAGTTCCTCGCCAGATAAAGATCGTCCAGTACGATCCTGAATCACCACCCCCAGTCCTTTGGGTGGAGCAGCTGTAAATTTCTGGAAATAATTAGGGAACGTTTTTTTCACGCAAGCCGGATTCCGAAGGCGAATCCCTGGCACCTTAATTCCAAGCATTCCAAAACACATGGCCATGCGGTGATCATTATAGGTTTCAATTTCCGCTCCATGCAGCCCCGGTGAAGGCTCCACGTGCAAGGTCTCCCCCTCTTCGCGAATAAGGGCACCACATTTGGTTAATTCAGTACGTAATGCTGCAACCCGCTCACATTCCTGAACTCGCAACCGCCCAAGGTCTGTAAAACTAATGGGCCGATCAGCCAACGGAGCGAGAACTATTGCCGTCATTATACTGTCGCCCAAATCCGTTTGGCGAGAAACCTTAACACGTCCAGAAATAAACCGGGGAAACTCTGCATCAATTTGCCATCCAGTGGCGGGCCAATTAACCACCTCTAAATTTAAACCCAAGTTGTTTGCGCCGATAAAATAACTACCATTAGAAGCATCAGGTTCAATAGAAAAAACACCGCCAGACTTCGGGAACTCCTTTATGAGTTCCCGTGTCATCCTAACGTAAGACTCCTCATCCGGGTTCGCTCCAGCAAAATCCAATGACCAACCACCAACGGAACTACAAAGCAGCAGAGCACTGGCAAATTGCGAACTTTCCCGTAAGCTCACCTGACATGAAGCCCTACGCGGACCGACTCCATGAATAATTGCTGGCAATTTGTCATCATCAGCTTCCACTTGATAGCCCAACATCCGCAATGCCTGAAACAGCTCAGACTGAGGACGCTCGTGCATACGCTCTATGCCGTATAACCTAACCGGTCCATTCCCCAAACAGAGAAAAGCTGCCAAAAAGCGTGCTGCAGTGCCTGCGTTACCCACAAAGACTTCCTCGGGGATTGTTGGGATTTGGCCACCTTCTCCCTTCACAATAATGGTGCGATTACACCGCTCATGCGGGTCATCCCTAACACTTACTGAAAAACCCATCTTATGCAGAGCTTCAACCATAATTTGCGTGTCTTCACTCCAGAGAGCTCCAGTAAGAGTTGTTTCCCCCTTAGCCAATGCAGCAAGGATAAGAGCACGGTTGGTAATACTTTTGGATCCAGGTACGGTAATATGTGAGGCAACCGGGGTAGTCTGCGGTATAATTTCAATTAGCTCTGGCAACGGCATTATTTTTTCCCCTCACCCTCCAGCCACTGATCGCGTGACGTTTTGCTTTTATCGAAAAAATTCTCCAAAGCATCCGCCTCCTTAATAGCCAATACCTTCTTCAATCCGATTAATTCAGTTTGCAAATCATCGATAGCCTTTTGAATCGCGACAGAATTAGTGAGTGCAATATCACGCCACATTGTTGGCGAACCAGAAGCCAGCCGAGTAGTATCGGCGAACCCGGTTCCAAGAAAATCCAATTCTCCCGCACATGGCTTGCACAAAACGGCGTTTACCAAGGCACTGGCCACCACGTGCGGCAAATGACTTGTACGAGCAACAATGTCATCGTGCTCCTCGGCAGTGAGATTTACTAATTTACCACCGAGTGCACTCCAAAATCCATTCACTTTATCTAGAGCCTCAGGGTCACTTTGCTCTGTAGGGGTGACCGCGCAAGTTGCACCCTCAAAGAGATTTGCACTAGCATTAGCAACTCCTGTCTTTTCAGAACCACATAGCGGATGACTCCCAACGAAACGCGATAGGATCGGCTCGACACCTTGAATGACACTAGCTTTCACACTGCCTACGTCAGTAACCACTGCTGCAGGGGCAAGATAAGGCTTAATTTGTGAAGCGATACCTTTCATCTCACCAACAGGTGTGCATATTATAACCAATGAAGCTCCTGCTACTGCTTCTTCCAGATTTTGCGTAGCCTCATCAACCGCCCCAAAGGCAAGGCACTCATCTATGGTTTTAACCCGTCGGACAAATCCGGTAACACAACCTGCTAAACCGATTTTTTTAGCAGCCATGCCCACCGAGCCACCCAAAAGGCCTACCCCAATAAGAGTTATTTTCGGATATTCCACTGGCGGGGATAATGCGGCTACCTAGGACTTTCTCAAAGCGGAAAAGTTACTGAGCCGCCTCACGAACGCGATCCAATACCACTTCGGGCAGGTTGGGTTCATTACCAATTGCCTTGGTATACCAAACCAACTTACCCTTTCGCTCAGTTGGATTACGCCAAGTTGGTTGATTCGACTCTATTCGCGCTCTAACACGATTAGCGGGCTCTCCCAGCAGAACGGGGATATCCTCAATGGTATGTAATCCATCAGAAATAAAGAAGGGAACGATGATTACATATCTAGAACGGGCAACCTCAAGGCATTCACTAATCAATGGGGTTTCCTCCATAAATGCCGGTAATACCTCAAAATAATCATTTCTAGCGCGAGCCAATTCAACCTGATCTTCAATGGCCTTACGTGAGTTGGCACTCTGCTGCGTACCATGTCCGGCGATAATCAGGGTGGTTTCCTCAGATCGAGGCATATTTGGAAACGGATATTCTCTCACAATATCAGCCGCCTTGGAGAGAATAACGCTCGTCATTGACGAATGAGTGCCCACTGGCTTGCAATATATGAGCTCTTTTCCTTTTATTTTTCCTTTTCTGGAATATTCAGATTCAGACTCATTACGCAAACCCAAACGCAAGGGAACGATTTCCTCGGTAAATTGCCCCTCACTTATACTGACTGGCACCGCGAACACCCTCTGCGA
>MDTG01237158.1_pt1 | contig 15999 bp, 17 predicted proteins | sample 811421 | NCBI WGS metagenome assembly MDTG01 (sample SAMN05326645, study PRJNA326480) | marine metagenome | isolation source: seawater | place: Pacific Ocean: South East | collected 2011 | reverse complement strand
CGACACAGCTGTCATAATCTGCCACGTTCCACTTGTAGGTTTTAATACCAGTTTCTTCAGTAAATTTTGCAGCAGCTTCGTCGTTTCCAGCATAGGATGCTGCTACGTTGTAACCCTCCGTTTTCAGTTTCATTGCGATGGCCGCGCCTATGCCGCGGGACCCGCCAGTTACGAGTGCAACTCTTGCCATTTTAAAGCTCCTTGATTTTGTTAGTTTTTTGGATTCCCTTGCAGCGTGGCGGGGCACAGTCTATCATGGGCGCTCAATACACATGGCAACGCCCATACCTCCACCGATGCACAAAGTTGCGAGACCCTTTTTTGCATCCCGACGCTGCATTTCGAATAACAATGTGTTTAAGATACGAGCGCCAGATGCACCGATTGGGTGGCCAATTGCGATTGCGCCGCCGTTTACGTTTACGATTGAAGGATCCCAACCCATATCTTTGTTTACAGCACATGCTTGTGCTGCAAATGCTTCATTTGCCTCAATCAGTTCAAGATCAGAAACGGACCAACCAGCCTTGTCGAGTGCTTTGCGCGATGCGTATATCGGGCCAACGCCCATGATGGAAGGGTCCAGGCCCGCCGTTGCATAAGACGCGATGCGTGCGAGTGGCTCAATGCCACGCTTCTCAGCCTCATTAGAGGACATTAGCAGAGTTGCAGCGGCGCCGTCGTTTAGGCCTGACGCATTCGCGGCTGTGACCGAACCATCTTTTGAAAATGCGGGTCGAAGTTTCCGCATGGCGTCTATTGTGGCGCCGTGGCGGATGTATTCATCGCTGTCTACTATGATGTCGCCTTTGCGCGTTTTCACCGTAAACGGTACAATTTCATCTGCAAATTTACCGGCTTTTTGAGCAGCTTCAGCTTTGTTTTGTGAATTGACAGCGAATTCGTCTTGCATATCGCGAGAGATTTGCCATTTGGCAGCTACATTTTCTGCGGTTGTGCCCATATGGTAGTTATTGAACGCGTCCCAAAGGCCATCTTTAATCATGCTGTCAACAAATTGAGCGTCACCCATTTTTTGACCGGGACGCATGTTTACTACATGTGGTGAAAGGGACATACTTTCTTGTCCGCCTGCAACCACGATGTCAGCGTCGCCAAGTTGAATGTGTTGCGCAGCCACGGCCACAGCGCGAAGGCCGGAACCACAGACCTGGTTAATACCCCATGCGGCGGCTTGTTGTGGAAGGCCTGCGTTGATGTGGGCTTGGCGTGCTGGGTTCTGACCCTGACCGCCTGTGAGAACTTGGCCGAGGATTGTTTCCGACACATCGGCAGCGTTTACGCCAGCGCGATCGAGAACGGCTTTGATCGCAGTCGTGCCGAGGTCGTGCGCGGGTGTGTTAGCAAAGCTGCCAAGGAATGAACCGACGGCGGTTCGAGCAGCGGAGGCTATAACAACTTTAGTCATAGTCATTTCCTTTATGAAAAGGCGCGCCAGACTAAGCATTGAACCCAGTACAAGTAGCAATTGCGCGCAGTTAGTTCCAAGGTGTTTTGGGACGTTTTAACCACGCTGCAGCGCAGCGCAAGGGTTATTGTGTCACAATAATCGCATCAATTATGTAAAATTACTTTTTTTTATACCAAATTGTAATTAAATTATAAAAATAATATTGATTAAGACTTAAATGTACTTTTTAAGTCAGTTTTGTTTTTGTAGTATAGGCTATTTTCATGGCATCAACGAATCTGGGCTTGTTAAATTTTTGCGCAGTAGAAAAGAATGTAATCAACAAAAATTGGTTTATTAGATTCTTCCTGATGTTGAAAACAAACTGTCCTTAAATTTTAACCATGTCTCGTTGAAAATTCCAAACGAAACTGAATGCGGATTAGAACGCGCAAAGAGTTACCAAGTCCTAAAGAGATGCCGCAGTGGATTAGTATTAAATTTATAAGGGATTGATGACTTAGTGCATTAATATATCAATCACTTAACATAGTTTTTGCATTTGGATTTTCGCTTTGGATTTAAATTTTCTTTATGAAATAGCTAACACTAAGTGGATTTCTCGATAATGTTTAACTTCGTGTTAACTTTTTACAGACATCATAAAACGTTTGTAAGATTGGTGGTTTATGGAAAATATACGATGTGAGTGGTGTGGCTCCTTACCAATATATGTAAATTATCACGATGAAGAATGGGGTGTTCCTGAATACGACAGTCGTGCGCTATGGGAAAAACTGATTCTTGACGGATTTCAGGCGGGGCTAAGTTGGCTGACAATTCTAAAGAAAAGAGATGCGTTTAGGATGGCTTTTTCTGGGTTTAACCCTGAAAAAGTGGCTGCCTTTTCTGATGCCGATGTGCTTCGATTGCTAGGGAACGTGGAGATCGTGCGGCATCGAGGCAAGATCGAGGCAGCAATTAAAGGGGCGCAGGCTTGGATTAGTTTGGAAGAAAAGCAGGGGTTCGACCAGTTCATTTGGGACTATGTGGATGGAGCGCCTTTGATCAATAAGTTTGAGACACAAGCGCAAGTCCCAACGTCTTCAGATATGTCGCTGCGAATTTCTGAGGACCTGAAGAAGGCTGGGTTTACGTTTTGTGGTCCGACCATCGTATATGCTTGGATGGAGGCTACGGGTTTGATTAACAATCATTTGGTAACTTGCCATAGGCATGAAGCCGTGCAGGAGCTAGCTCGTTAACGTTTGCACTGTGGGGTAGGGCTTTTAGAGAAAATAAATCACTGAGAAGCTGGATGAGTATGGAATGGTGCAGAATATTTCAGGTTTTTAACAAGATAATACTCTTGGTTTTGAAAACGATATTTAATCAAATAAAAAACGTTTGACATTGTTGAGTATTTTAGTCAGGCTAATTTTAGCCACTCTGTTTGTCATGAGAAGCCGTCAAAGAAACCTGATGGAGGCTTTTATGGCCAATGAAAAAATGCAGTCTTACCCAACCGCTTGCCGTGATCAATGCCATCTCACATATTTGGACGCTGGGAGGCAATTTGAGGCGCTGTGCCCAACTTTGGGATTGGGTTTTGAGTGGCTGTTTAACGATTTTTCCCTTAATAAAGAGGACTGATTTATGACCTATCAAACACCTATACAATTGTTCGAGGGCGTGCCAATGGCTGCAGGACAGGGACCTGTCTATTTGGCCAAAGAGCTAACGGACAATGGGAACTTGGCACAGATCGCACATAACGGGCAAATGTATACGCTTCGAATTACCCGTAATGGCAAATTGATCCTGACAAAATGACCCACCCAACACCCCCTCGTGGGGGCGCGCCAGTTGGGTTTTTGACTGAATTACCCCAGGTTGAAGCTGCCGCTGTCTGTTTTCTCAGACACTGGTGTGAGAGCTCGCAAACGCAGAAGCAAGTGATTCAAGATTTGAATCACTTGTTGGGGCCGACCCATGGTCCCATCGCGATAGACAGTTTAGGCCAAATGTGTGCTCTTTTTTCTCGATTTGCGCGCCGTCCCTTGATGCGACATCATTCTGGGTGTTCTTGCCTTGGCGCTGATGAGGCTTGTTTTGCAAATCTAGTTGCAGATGCTACTGCAGGACATCGAGAGGATGCTATGTTGTTTGCTATGCTTATAGTGCGCGCGGACTTTGCGCCCGCATTAACTGGGCTGGCAGAGCAGTTTGGTATAGCGCTGTCAGTGCTTAATCGTAACGTTACATCGTCTTCGTCTGAGCAGGTGCCAGCGGAAGCAACTTTGCACTGACTTGGTTAGGCTAATTCTTGATGAATTTTGCATTGCTCAATATCTTTTTGCAGGCTGATCCAATTTCTAAATGCGTAAACGGTTGGACAGGCTGAATTGGTGCCTATGCTGAATTAACGCCTGTTGACATTTGTGCCTTCAAGCACGGATGTAAAAAGGGTTTTGCAAATGCTAAATTTGACCGAATCTCTATCAACGCCACCTGATAAACAAGGAATTACCTTGGCATTTTCAATGCATAAACTTACAAATATTATTTGGGAGATTACCGTTGGGCTGAATTTAACTCGAAAAGTCCAAAGTTTTGACATAAAGCTGGTTTTTTCTAAGGGAGACTTGTTGCTACCTTAAGTTAACGCAGGGCAATGAGGTTGATCAAATGATCTTCGCACACGCCGAAGAATCACCTTTGCACGGCGGTGTGTGGGGCGGATATTTTAGAACAGATTACGACGTTCATTATGCCCCGCTTCTGTGACGTGTATTCGATAGCTTAAGTTTCGGTTGGGCTGGTCAAGCGGTCAAAGTCATACGCTTGATTTTGGAAGCGGTTTCCCGCAGGACGAGAGCTCATTTTGGGTGCCAAGATGTTGTGTGGGTTTATTACCATCCAAATAGGCAGCAAAATCAAGGGAGAGTAATCCTGCGTTGAATTATCGGTAAAGGGAGAAAAGGCCACTTCGTGTAATTTAACTTAAAATGTTTTTCGGAATTTGTCGCCAGAATTATAAGGGGTGGGCAACTGGGCTAACTACCTTCTGAGGCGACAAGCGCACTAATGATGGCAAAGGCGTTTCCATCGGACCACTCCGCGTCCCCGCGCAAACGTGCGATCTCGCGACCGCTTGGGTCAAGTATGACCGTTGAGGGTAAGCCAAAGATAGACATTTCTTGTGCGAGGTCTTGATTTGGATCGAGCAGGATTGGCAGGTTTGTAATTTTTGCCCTTTCGAAGAAGTTCTTGATTGCAGGCAAGTGGTTGTGACCAGTGGCAATTGTGACGACCTCGAAAGTGTCGCTACCAAGTTCTTTTTGTAGTTCGTCGAGTGATGGCATTTCGCGACGGCAAGGGACACACCACGTGGCCCAGAAGTTTACTAGTACGTATTTTCCTTTGTAATCGGAAAAGAACTTATTGTTTTTTGTTTCATCTATAAATGGCGTTTTTACGAGGGCTAAGGGCTGAGGTGCAAAGATTAATTTTTTCATGTCGCCTTTGCGCAGGACGTTTATTTCTGACCTATTGATCGTCGGGTGTGATTGCTGATTTGCACCCAGATGAAAGGTTGCGTATACGGCGCTTAAGAGGGCGATGATCGCACCACCAAATAATAAAGGGCGGGAAAAGGTCATCAATGCGTCTCCTCAATCTAGTTGTTCAACCCGAAGGTAAGCGAATGTCGGACAAAAAATCATCCTCAAATGAAATGTGGGGTGGACGTTTTGCCAACGGTCCTGATTCCATAATGGAGGCAATTAACGCCTCTATCAGTTTTGACAAGAGAATGGCACGACAAGATATTGAAGGGTCGCGTGCGCACGCAGCGATGCTCGCAAAGCAGGGCATCATTTCGGATGGTGATGCAGAAGCGATACGAGAAAGTTTGCTTACGGTGCTTGCAGAAATCGAAGCGGGGACGTTCCATTATTCCAATACTTTGGAAGACATTCACATGAATGTGGAGGCACGACTTAAAGAAATCATTGGTGAACCTGCGGGGCGTTTGCACACGGGGCGGTCGCGCAATGATCAAGTGGCAACGGATTTTAAGCTTTGGGTGCGTTTGCAGTTTGACGCGGCCATCACCGGTTTGGATTTGTTGATTGGGGCGTTGCTAGATCAGGCCACAGTGGGTGCCGATATGGTAATGCCAGGCTTTACCCATCTGCAAGTAGCGCAGCCTGTAACTTGGGGACATCACATGATGGCATATGTAGAGATGTTTGCACGGGATAAATCGCGGATGATGGATGCGCGCGTGCGGATGAATGAATCACCACTGGGTGCGGCAGCATTGGCAGGCACGTCTTTTCCGATTGATCGAGATATGACAGCGCACGCGTTGGGTTTTGATCGGCCAATGGCCAATTCGCTCGACGGTGTAGCGGATCGTGATTTTGCGTTGGAGTTTTTATCCTGCTCGTCAATTTGTGCGACGCACCTCAGCCGTTTTGCTGAAGAATTGGTAATTTGGTCGTCAGCGCAGTTCCGTTTTGTTGTGATTTCTGATCGGTTTTCTACTGGGTCAAGCATTATGCCACAAAAGAAAAACCCTGATGCGGCGGAGCTAATCCGAGCTAAAGTTGGACGGATCAATGGAGCACTGGTAGGATTGTTGACTGTTATGAAGGGGCTCCCGCTTGCATATTCAAAAGATATGCAAGAAGATAAAGAACAGGTTTTTGACGCCTCTGATAGTCTGATGCTGGCATTGGCGGCTATGGCAGGTATGGTCGCGGATATGCGCCCTAATGTCGAGAATTTGGAATTGGCTGCGGCGTCTGGATTTTCCACTGCGACAGATTTGGCTGATTGGCTGGTACGATCATTGGATATGCCATTTCGTGATGCGCACCACGTGACAGGCGTGTTGGTGAAAATGGCTGAGGATCGCGGTTGTGATCTACCCGGTTTGACGCTTCCAGACATGCAATCCGTGCATGAATACATCACTGAAGATGTGTTTAGTGTGCTGGGGGTTCAAAACTCTGTCGCCAGTCGTACCAGCTATGGCGGGACCGCACCAAGTAATGTGCGTGCGCAGATCAAACGCTGGCGCGAGGCTTTGGCATGATAAAAATCTTAGTGGTGATAAGTGCTTTAGTTTTGAGTGTCTCTGCGTGTGGCGTTAAAGATGATCCGCTGCCAATTGAGAAAGAGAGTAAAGATTGAGCTCGCAGCTTTGAGGTGTGTTTGCCATCGTTTGATTTACGTTAGTATGATTAAATTTGATGATTCATGAAAGCTTTTGTCATTTTTGTCTGACTATCAGACTTGTAGTTATTTAAATTAAACAGAATTGAGGGCACTTGGCTCACGTATTCTGATCAGCATAAAAGCATTTAACTTGTATCAAGTGGATTTATAAAATCGCACAGGAGTACGCCTCGTGGGTTGTCGTAACTAGAACTTAGTGAGCCAATCTTTATCGGTGTTGGTTATGTTTGAAGTTCTGCTTGCAGTAGCATTGACGGTAATCGGTTTTGACATCTTGGTTGCAGAACTGGTCGACGTGCTTTTCTAAGCTAAGTGCATGCGGTGTAGATAGGGCGTGCCCTCGGGCGCAAATTTTTGATTGAAAGTACAAGTCATGACAGTTTTGCGGATTATTTATTTTGTGCTAGTTATTGCAGGCATTGTAATGCCATTCCGATATTTCATCCCTTGGTTGCGTGACAATGAATTTGATATCATGCTGTTGGTTGAGGCTTGGCATGTTAACAACGCAACTTCTGGTTTAGTTTGGGACCTGACTATAGCTGCTATTGCGTTGGTGGTTTGGATGGTTGCCGAGGTGTATCAGCGTAAGGATTATTGGTTGCTGATGCTTTGCATTCCTGCGACCTTCGGTATTGGCGTTAGCTGTGGCTTGCCACTCTACTTGCTTCTTCGCCCGCGTTCGATTTTTTAGTCCAATTTACTTTGCTCAAGATATTACAGGTAATAGCTCAGAGGGGTCCTCTGCAAGGATATTTTGGCTAAAAGAAGGCTGGTTTGGTGTTGGGAATCGCTTTAAGCGATAAGGCAACGATTTAGGGTTTGATAATGGATCATTTTTTATATCGCGATGGGGTTTTGTGTGCGGAAGAGGTGCCATTGACCGAGATTGCTGCCAGTGTGGCCACGCCATTTTATGTGTACTCAACTGCGACGCTGCGACGACATTTTACCGTGTTTGATCAAGCACTTTCGGGGATGCCGCATTTGGTGTGCTACGCCATGAAAGCCAATTCGAATTTGGCTGTTCTTAAGTTACTCGCTGATTTAGGCGCAGGCATGGATGTCGTATCCGTTGGGGAATATATGCGCGCCAAAGCTGTAGGGGTGCCGGGTGACAGGATTGTTTTTTCTGGCGTTGGTAAAACTCGGCCTGAGATGGAGCATGTTTTAGCAGGTGGCATTCGACAGTTTAATGTGGAGAGCGAGCCCGAGTTGCAATTGCTCTCTAAAGTAGCTTCGGAGATGGGCGTCGAGGCGTTCATCGCCGTCCGGGTAAATCCTGATGTGGATGCGAAGACCCATCCTAAAATTTCCACGGGGATGTCAGATAATAAATTTGGTATTCCAATCAGCCGCGCACGGGATGTCTATGCTCTAGCAGCCTCTCTGCCAGGGATTAAAGTGGTTGGAATTGATGTGCATATCGGGAGCCAGTTGGTGGATTTAGAGCCATACCGTGATGCGTTCCTCAAGGTTGCTAAGTTGACAGATACGTTGCGTTCTGATGGGCATGAAATCGTGCGGCTTGACCTTGGGGGTGGGTTGGGCATCCCCTATGAGCGGAGTAATGCTAATCCACCTCTGCCGTCAGATTATGGTGCTATTGTGCGTGAAACTGTTGGGCATTTGGGCTGTGAGATTGAGATTGAGCCCGGCCGTTTGATCGCTGGGAATGCTGGCCTGATGGTGAGTTCAGTGATCTACAACAAGTCGGGTGATGGGCGCGACTTTTTGATTGTGGATGCTGCTATGAATGATCTCATCCGGCCTGCCATGTACGACGCGCACCATGATATCGTTCCGGTAATTGAGCCTGCTTTAGGTGCAGTGGTTGCGCCAATTGATATTGTGGGGCCTGTGTGTGAGAGTGGTGACACGTTTGCCAAACAACGACGGATGCCATCAGTGGCGGATGGGGAGATGATCGCGTTTCGATCTGCGGGGGCGTATGGTGCTGTAATGTCGTCCGAATACAACTCGCGGCCAATGATCCCTGAAATTTTGGTGGATGGGAATCAATTTGCTATCGTTAGACCGCGCCCGACACTTGACGAAATGTTAAGCCGGGATAAAATTCCTGAGTGGATGCTGGGCTAATCCCACATCGTAAGCCCTTGCGAGGCCGAATGGCTGAGTTTGAACAAGACAATGTTAAGTTAACGGGTGAGGTCATGAGGTCGCTAAAGTGGCGGCTTTTGTTGACCCTTGGGTCTTTGGTCTTAGAGCGTGTGGCGTGGAGTTTTTGGCCTTTTATTTCTTGGATTCTGACCTGTATTGCTATTGCTCGGTTGGGTTTATTAATGGGTGTTTCTCAGTCATTAGCAATTGCTGTTTTGCTTGTAGGTGCTCTGGGGTTTTTGTGGTTGTTCGCAACAGGTGCGCGCAGCTTTAAATGGCCAACCTTGGCGGAAGCGAAGGCTAGATTGGATTTGTCGTTGCCGGGGCGCCCGCTTGAGGCGCTAGAAGGTGGGCTTTCGATTGGGTCAAACGATGCAGGTACATCGTTTTTGTGGGCGCGACATCTTCAAAATATGGCGTCGGTTGCGCGGGGAGCAAAGGTGTCGCAACCTTATGTGCGTTTGGCTGGACGGGACCCTTGGGCGCTGCGCCTGATTGCTGTGCTTTTATTTGCAGGGGTACTTTTTTTTGGGCGCTTTGACCCAGTGGAGTCTTTGGTGAATGTGCCAATTGCAGACCTTGGCCCGAGCTGGGAAGGTTGGGCGGAGCCACCTGCTTACACGGGTAAACCTGCGGTTTATTTGAGTGATGTGGGCATGGGGGCAGCATTGTCTTTGCCGAAAGGAACGCTGATTTCATTGCGGGTTTATGGTTCGCTTGAAGGCATGGCCTTTTGGGAAACGGTGTCTGGTACTGATGTGACTACTTTGAATGCTGATGAAAGTGGTTTTGCGGAGGCAACGTTTAAAATTGCGAAGACTGGTAAAATTTCGCTGGAGCATTCAAAAGGATTGAATTCACATTTTGATATAGAAATGATTGAAGATGTGGATCCACAAGTGGCACTTACAGATGATATCAGGCGAACAGTACACGGTGCGTTGCAGATGCCTTTTAAAGTACACGATGATTATGGCGTTATTGGCGGGGCTGTAACAATAGCGCTAGCGCTCCGTAATGTTGACCGCCGTTATGGTTTGGCTTTGGAGCCTGAGCCACGGGATATGATTACACTTGATCTGCCGATACCACTCATGCGCAACAAGGAGGCGTTCGAGGAGACATTAATCGAAGATTTGGCGGAGCATCCTTGGGCGGGTCTGCCCGTGAGCATTAGGATGACGGTGCGTGATGAGATTGGTCAGACTGGTGACGTTGTGCCTGAAGTTATGCCGATGCCAGGAAAGCAGTTCTTTGACCCCTTGGCGGCAGCCGTTGCTGAACAACGGCGTGACCTGTTGTGGAGCCGTATGAATGCGGCGCGAATCGTTATGATTTTGAAAGCGGTGACCCATGATCCAGAAACTGCGTTTGAACGGTACGGTGAGAAGCCTTATTTGATGATCCGCACAGCGGTGCGGCGTATGGAATACTACGCGGATGATCTTTTGACAGATGAAGTGCGTGACGAGGTGGCTGACTTGTTATGGAAAGCTGCATTATTGATTGAAGACGGTGATTTGACGGATGTGCGTGAGCGTTTAAAGAGAGCACAGGATCGATTATCAGCAGCGATGAAGAACGGTGCGACTCAGCAAGAAATCGAAGAGTTAATGAATGAACTGCGACAGTCAACGCGGGAATACATGCGTCAGTTGACCAAAGAGCCGCGCGACAACTCTAATAAGCAGCAAACCCAGAATGACGAACAGCGAACCCTTTCACAAGATCAGTTGCGAAAATTGATGGATCGTGTCCAAGAATTTATGGAGCAAGGTCGTATGGCTGAAGCGCAGGAGCTTATGGATCAGCTGCGACAGATGATGGAGAACATGCGTGTCACTGAAAGTCAGAACAGTGGAAATCAAGAAGCGATGCAAGGTCTGAGCGATACTTTGCGCGAGCAGCAAGATCTAGCTGATGATACCTATCGGCGGTTACAAGAGTATCACGAACACAACAACCAGAAAGGGCAGCGAGAAGGACAAGACCAGCAAGATCAAGGCCCAAACGGACAGGGCCAAAGTAGTCAGAAGATGGTTCCTGGTCAGCTCGTGGATCGTCAACGCACATTGCGTGAGATGTTGGAACGCCATAAGGGCGATTCTGGTCTGAACGTTGGTAAAGGGTTTTCAGACAGTGTCGGTGAAGCGCAGCGCAAGATGAAAGAGGCGGAGCAGAACTTAGAGGAAGGGAACCCCTCTGGCGCACTGGATAACCAGGCAGATGCGATGGAGGCTTTGCGCGAAGGTCTGCGTCAATTGTTAGAAGCACAGCGTGAATTGAGATCCCAGCAAGGTACACAATCTGGTCAGCCGCGTGATCCACTTGGGCGGTCGTTGTCGCAGGGCGGCACTGTAGATACCAATAAACCTCTAGCCCCAACGGAGGATCAGTACCGCCGCTCACGTGAGGTGATGGATGAGATCCGTCGCCGAACCGGTGATTGGGCGCGGCCTTCGATTGAACTTGATTACTTAAAAAGGTTGTTGGATCGATTTTAGGTGCCAGGCTTGCTTTGAAAGAAAGGGTATGGCTGAACAAATTATGACGGTGACAAGGTCTTTTGAGCGACTTGCAAAACAAAAGACCAGATAATTACTTTTTACACCCATGTGCTTCCCATTTGTTGATGTTTTAAATTACTTCGCGATGAGCGAGGCTGAGTTGCAAGCCCACAATGTAGAAATTCACATAGTTAACACCAAGCGGACTGCATTTAGTTAAAAAATTTGGGATTTGTGTACGTTAAGTATTTGGCTACAAATTTGGACACACTTTTGTTGGCACTGTCGCGAAGCATGTACATTTTGATTGTGCATGGTATGGCTTTTGACAAGAGATGTGATTTAGTATCCAGAGTCATTTATCATAACCCGAATGTGGTCGATTGCGTTGGCATAAGGGTCGAGAACCATTGCCGTCGGTGGTAGAGCGGCCACCAATTGTGGGTGAAAAACGTAGATTATGATTAATAAAGCAATAATGAGGAGCGTCCAAATAAAGGCTTGTTGGAAGCTGCCTTCGCTCATGTTGGTTGCATCATCCTCCTTGTCTTTAGCCATTTTCGTATCGCGGTGGTGACGTTCATCTTCCTCTGAGCGTGTAGAGACATCGTGCTCTTTTACATTGGGCGAAATCACTTTGTTATTAATGTGAGCATCAGGGTTTGGGTCAGCTTTCTGACCCGTATCTAAAGCTGCGGCCATGTTCTCTTTGATTCCTGGCGGGTCAATTTCATTTGCCACATCACCTTTCTTATCTTCGAGAGTATTGACGACATCCGCCATAATTTTGCCGTCAGCTCTATCAGTGTGGTGTTGGTCGTTGTCTTTAATGCCACTGACCACACGGTCCACCTCCATTTCGTACATAGTTGTTGGGGTAGGCTCACCAAATTCACGTTCCGGCTCATCATTACTAAGTTTGTCCGCCACTACGACATTCACTTGATTGCGGGCAGACGAAAAAACTGCTTCGGAGCGTAGGATTTCAACGACCTCTTCGATTACGGGAGGTGTAGTAATACTAGTTTCAGGGGCATCATCTTGATGACCTTCGTTAGCTGTACCTATGTCATTATCATCAAACGCATCATCTACTGACTCTTCCAAATCAATAGTCATGCTTCTCTTCGAATGAAAGCTCGCTTCAGATTTATCATCAATATTACCACTAATTTGACGATCTTTGTCTTTGGATAAGTTTATGGATTCCGCTGTGGGCAGCATTTCGACAAAGTCCTGGAACCAGATGTTCTCACACTCCGCACATTGAACCTCACGGCCAATTTCTGTAATAATACTCTCATCTACTTCGTACTGTGCGACACATCTTGGGCATACTATTCGCATGGCACTCTCTCGCTCGTTTTTACTACCAGCTACTCACCCTTAGCGAATCAGCATTTTTTAGTCTTAGCGGTGGTGGGCTGTGTTTCCAAGCTTCCGTTCTTCTCTGTTGAGATTGCATGTTTTTGTTTGATGCGCGAAAAAGGTAGAAATTAAGCTATAAAGTGAAAGGTAGCACAGAGTTTGATCGAGTTAAAAAATGTTAGCTTTAACTATGGTGGATGGGACGTTCTGAGTGAAATAAATCTGCAATTGCAGCGGGGTTCATTTCATTTTCTGACGGGGCCGTCGGGCTCTGGGAAGACCACACTGTTAAATTTATGCTACCAAGGGTTACTGCCTACGACGGGAATGGTACGGATTTTTGAACAGGATGTGTGTGAGATGACCCGTGATGACATTGCCACAATGCGCTGCCGTATTGGCGTGGTTCATCAGAACTGTCAGTTTGTGGATCACTTGAACGTGCGTGAGAATATTAGGTTGCCACTGGTTGTCTCGGGATGTGAGGATGAAATTACCCTGTCGAACTTGGATGATCTTTTGGCTTGGGTCGGCTTAACTGAGCGGGCTGATGCGCTTCCTGCCGAATTGTCTGGTGGTGAGCGGCAACGTGCGGCACTAGCCCGAGCAACTATTATGTCCCCCGATCTAATCCTTGCGGATGAACCAACGGGGAATGTGGATTGGGAAATGGCACAGCGATTGATGGCGTTATTAGTGGAGTTGAATAAGATGGGTAAGGCAATTTTAATCGCAACCCATGATCTGAACTTGATCCGCACGGTCAAATCCGAAGTGCCAGCGCGCGTTCTTCGGATCAATAACACGAAGTTGCAAATGCCAGGTGCAGATCTGTAATGAAAATTTTTCGCGTAATTTTGGAGGTATTAAGTGGTGACAGTAATGCTGACCGTGTTGTTCCACCAAGTGGATTTACGGCACGGCTGACCACATTCAGTGCGGCAGCGATGGCTTTTCTTATTGTGTTTGTGCTTGCCTTATCCCTTGCGATGGGTCGTTTGGCGTCCCAATGGACATTGGAGCTGGCTAATACCTCCACTGTTCGCATTTCAGCGCCAGAAGGTCAGATGGTACCACAGTCTGAGGCTGTCTTAGAAGTGCTAAGGACAACGCCTGGTATTGCCAGTGCGCGGGTTATTTCAGACGCAGAGCAGCGCAAGTTGTTGGAGCCTTGGTTTGGACCTGATCTGCCGATTGATAACCTGCCCATACCTCGTTTGATCGAAGTGCTGGAAGAAGGTAGTGGACCTGATTTTTTTGGGTTGAAACTCCGCCTTTCGGCAGAAGCACCAGGTGCCGTCCTGGATGATCACACACGTTGGCGGCGTCCACTAGTGATTGCGGCGACGCAGCTGCGGATCCTTGGGCTGGTATCGATATTGTTGATTATGGGGTCTATGGCAGCAATGATCACACTGGCGGCGCAATCGGCCTTGGCGGCGAATGGGCAGGTGATTGATGTGTTGCGACTACTCGGGGCCCGGGATGTTTATATTGCGCGGGCTTTTGTGCGGCGGTTCACTCTGCGGGCGATGTTTGGCGCTGGTGCTGGAACTGTGCTTGCGATGATTGGGGTTTTGGTAATGCCTGATGCAACTGAAGAAGGTATGTTTTTGATGGGGCTTGGGTTTCAAGGCTGGCACTGGATTTTACCATTCCTGATCCCACCTTTGGTCGCATTTATGGCGTTCTGGGCTACCCGCTGGGCTGCGTTTCGCACCTTATCGAGGGTAGGTTGATGTACACGATCCAATGGCTGCGCAGTCTGTTTTTCGTTGGACAAATGTATCTGATGATGTTTGTGCTCGCACTTTATTACATTCCACGTGCGATTTTGAATAATGACTATGCTTTCCATGCAGTGCACAGCTACTGCCGTTGGGTGCGGTGGACAGCGTCATGGATGGTTGGTCTAAAATCGGAAATCCGTGGTGAAGTGCCCACGGATGAGGTTCTGATTGCATCTAAACACCAAAGTTTTTTTGATATAATATTGATTGTCTCAGTTGTGCCGCGACCCAAGTTCATTATGAAGGCGATCCTGAAATATGCACCAATCTTGGGCTGGTTTGGACTAAAAATTGGCTGTGTGCCTGTGGAACGTGGTAAGCGCGGTGCGGCCATTAAGAAGATGGTGGAAGATGTGAAGTCAGGCCGAGCAATGCCCGGTCAGTTGATTATTTTTCCACAAGGCACGCGTGTCGCAGCCGGTGCTCATCTGCCTTATAAGGTAGGTGCTGCCGTATTGTGCAAGGAAACGCGTCAGCCAGTTGTGCCCACGGCAACTAATGTTGGCGTGTTCTGGCCACGGCAAGGGATTTACCGCAAACCTGGCTTAGCCGTTCTGGAGTTTTTGCCAGCTTTACAACCAAATGCTTCTGCTGATATGGGCGCAACTGCATTTACAGCTAAACTTGAAGAAATCATTGAACCCGCTTCAAACGTTTTGATGGAGGAAGCTGGGTTCACGCTACCAGTTTAAAGAAATTTTCCCATTGCAACAGCTGTATCTGCCATACTATTGGAAAACCCCCATTTCATTGTCATACCAAGACAGCAAACAGCCCATACAGCCCTGAGTTTGTGTTTCTCGACTTGCGATGATGGAAGACCTTGGGTCGTGGTTCAAATCAGTAGATTCCAAGGGCAGATTTTCTAGGCCAAGAATTCCTTTCATAGGTTCTTCGGCCGCTGCCCTTAATGCGTCTGTGATTGCGGTAATAGATATTGGTTGGACTGTATTAAGGTTAAAATCTGTACAACTCACGTTTGGGGTGGGAACGCGAATTGCAACACAATTCAATTTGCCGTTAAGTTCTGGCAAAACCAATCCGACAGCTTCTGCAGCGCCTGTTTTTGTTGGGATTATTGAAAGTGCAGCTGCATGGCCCTGTTCCCAATTTTTGTGGCCAGCGTCTAGTGTGTGCTGGCTATCTGCGTAGGCGTGAACAGTGGTGATCAAACCATCTTTTGTTCCAATAGCATCGTTTATAACCTTTGCCATTGGCGCAAGGCAGTTGGTTGTATAAGGCGGGTTTGAAACTATTATGTTTTCAGCCGTCAATTTTGAATGGTTCACACCGTAGACGACAGTTCTGTCTGCGGTTTTGCTGGGTGCGTAAACAAGCACGCGCTTTCCGCCAGCTTGCAAATACATTTGTACTTTGTCGTAGGATTTGAAAAAGCCTGTGTATTCCGTTGCGATATAAACGTGGCTCTAATTTAGTTGATTAGGATCTTTATGAGCAGAAATATTGATGGGCTTACCATCAATAATCATTGCGTTTTCAGAATGTGAAACATCACGTGGCAAAATACCATGCGTGCTGTCGTACTTGAACAAAT
>MDTG01377179.1_pt1 | contig 16000 bp, 14 predicted proteins | sample 811421 | NCBI WGS metagenome assembly MDTG01 (sample SAMN05326645, study PRJNA326480) | marine metagenome | isolation source: seawater | place: Pacific Ocean: South East | collected 2011 | reverse complement strand
GGTGCACCAGCAGGGCGTCGACGAGGCCCCGGCCGAGGAGGGCGGGCAGCCACGACGGCGCTCCCGGCGCTCCCAGTTCCGGGCGGAGGAGCCGGCCCCCGCCGCGGAGGACGCCCCCCCCGCCGCCGATCCCGAATCCGCGCCCAGTGCGCCCAGTGCGCCCGAAGTGCCCGCGGCCAGCGACGGCTGAGCCGGGCGACCGACCCCGCACCCCGAACCGACCGCCCGGGACCACCCCCCGGGAACGAGCACACCCCTGACACGAGCACACCCCTGACACGAACCGCTGGACCCACGGGCCAGCCGATGGAGCAAGCAAGACAATGTCGACCGCCAAGATCAGCGCCAAGGACGTGATGGCCCTCCGGCAGAAGACCGGACTGGGCATGATGGACTGCAAGAAGGCACTCGTCGAGGCCGAGGGCGACCTCGCCGCGGCGGAGACCGCGCTTCGAGCCAAGCTCAAGGGCAAGATGGACGAACGCACCGACCGCGCCGCCGGCGAGGGATGCATCGCCATCCAGGAGGGCGGCGACCGCGCCGCGATCCTCGAGGTCCGGGCCGAGACCGACTTCACCGCCCGCAACGAGATGTTCGTCAAGATGGCCAACGACGCCGCCACCATGGCCCTGGAGCAGGCGCCCGGCGAGATCGAGTTCACCCAGCCCATGACCGACGCCCTGGACAACGTCCGCATCACCACCGGGGAGAACATCTCCTTCGCGCGCGGCACGGTGGTCGAGGGCAGCCACTTCGGCCGCTACGTCCACCACGACGGGAAGCTCGGGGTCCTGGTGGTCTTCGACGGCGACCCCACCCCGGAGGTCGCGCTCGGCATCGCCCAGCACGTGGCCGCCCACGTCCCGACCCCGATGGCGGTCGACGAGACCGGCGTTCCCCCCCACCTCATCGAGGCCCGGCGCAACGAGGCGGTCCAGGAGGCCCGCGACCTCGGCAAGCCCGACGAGATCGCGGCCAAGATCGCCGAAGGCAAGATGCGCAAGTTCTTCGAGGAGGTCACCCTGGTCGGACAGAAGTACGTCCGGGACGACTCCATGCAGGTCGGTTCGATCCTGCCCGACGGCGTCAAGGTGACCCACTTCATCCGGATGCGGGTCGGCGAGGGCGAAGCGACCGAGTGACCCCGGTCGACCGCCGCCCCTCCGGCGGCGCGCGATCATCCACCGAGGCACCAGTGAATCAGGGACCCCCCGGCTTCGGTCGGGGGGCTTTGTTCATGTCGGGCCGACGTCTTCCGCGAGGTCCGTGGCCCCCGGCGCCCAGGAGGGCCGGCGCAGCGCGTGGATGAGGAACGGCAGCACGGTGAAGAACACGAAGCCGACCAGGACCACCAGCACGTAGGTCGTGCGCTGGTCCGGCTCGACCAGGTCCGGCGGCAGGAAGCCGAAGGCGATCGCGACCAGGCCCGCGGCGGAGCCGAGCGCGGCCAGCAGCCAGATGCCGAGGTTCCCGAAGGGCACGCGGTATCGACGGGGGACCGCGGGGTGGGTGTAGCGCAGTCGGACCGCGGCCGCGAACATCAGCAGGTACATCACGATGTACAGCAGGGTGGGCACCACGTTGGTCAGCCAGAAGGCGACCTGGACGTCGCCGATGAACAGGAAGATCGAGGAGATCAGGGTGACGATGCACCCCTGCATGAGCAGGATCGGCTGCTGGGCGGCGAAGCGGTTCTCCCGCTGCCAGATCGGGGCGAGGGCCCCGTCGCGACCCGCCACCAGGAGGCCCCGGGTCGGCGCCGGGATCCAGTTGTTGACCTCCCCGAGCATCCCGAGGGCGATGATCAGTCCCGCCACCGGCACCAGCCCCCCGATCCCGTTGGAATCCAGGAGGATGGTGATCGCCTGCATGATCCCCGCATCCAGGTTGAGCTGCTCCTGGGGGACCACGATCGCGATCGCGAGGCTGATCAGGGTCACCAGCACCAGGGCGATGGCGGCGGAGGAGATGATCGCCACCGGGTAGTCCCGCCGGGGGTTCCTGGCGGAGGCGGCGTTGGACGCCGAGGCCTCGATCCCCGCGAAGGTGAGGAACGCCCCCACGATGAAGGTCAGCTTGTCGGTCTCGCCGAAGTCCGGGACGAGGGTGTCCCAGCTGAAGGTGATCTGGGCGGGGTTGCCCCGGTTCACGAACAGCAGGGCGAGGCCGAAGAGGAAGATGATCGGCAGGATGCGGCCGAACACGGTGCAGATGATCGCCACCCAGCTGCTGGTGCGCATCCCGAAGAGGTTCCCGATGGTCAGCGCCCAGAAGAGTCCGTTGATCGAGAGGAAGATGAACCAGGGATCCTGGTTGAGCCCGGGGGCGAACCCGTAGGTGGCCACCACCACCATCACGGTGAGGATCGAGGGGAACCAGATCACGTTCTCGATCCACTGCTGCCAGACCGCGACGAACCCGAGGCGCTCGCCGAACGCGGTCTTCACCCACACGTAGACCCCCCCGTCCTCGGGCCAGCCGGTGGCCAGTTCGGCGGAGATCAGCGCGGAGGGCAGCAGGAAGACCACCGCGACCAGCCCGTAGATGAAGATCAGCGAGAACCCGTACTCGGCCATCGAGGGCGCCCCGTGCACGCTGGTGATGATGCCGGTGGTGATCATCACCAGGGCGAACACCGTGAGGCTCTTCTTGGGTCGGCTGGGCTCGAGCATGGCTCGGGGGATCTCCGGGGGACGGGACGGGCGGGGCTGCGGGCGCCGTCGGAGGATGGCCGGGTGCGCGGCCAGCCTAGCATCGAGCGGGCGGGCGAGGGCCGGGTGCCCGGGACCGGTGCGGGGATTGACGGCTTTGCGGCGATTTTGGCCGTGGACGCCCACAAGCGGCGAGTTCGCGTGCAGAATGGACCGGGCGTCGACCGATGGAATCATCAGCGACGATCCGGCCCCGAGGAGGACCCCGATGCACGCGACTACCACCCTTGGCACCCGCCACTTACGACGCGTGGGCGTGGTGGTCGCCCTGTTCGCGATCGCGCTGGCGGGCCTCCCGGTGGACGCCGCGGCGGGGTCGCAGCTCGAGGAGCGGATCCGTTCCGCGATCGACCGGGCCGGACTGCGCAGCAGCCCGGTCGCGGTGAGCGTTCGCGACGTGGCGACCGGCCGGGAGCTGGTGGAGATCAGCGACCGGACGCCGATGCTTCCCGCGAGCAACATGAAGCTCTACACCAGCGCCGCGGCCCTCCAGGTGCTCGGGCCCGACCACCACTTCCACAGCTCGGTGGTCCTCGACGGCGACCGGCTCTGGGTGATCGGGGGCGGCGACCCCGGGCTGGGGGATCCGATCCTGCTCGAGGAGGCGGGATGGACCGGGACCGACGGCAGCGCCCGGAGCGGCCAGGGCGTCGAGGCGCTGCTCTCGGAGATCGCGCGGGCGATCCAGGACAGCCTCGCGCCCCGGGACGGGGCGGACCCGGTGATCCGGGAGATCGTGGTCGACGACCGGGTCTTCGATCGGGAGCACGTGCACCCGGACTGGCCCCGGGACCAGCTGGACAAGCGCTACTGCGCGGAGGTGGCGGGGGTCAACTTCGGACTGAACGTGCTGCACCTCGAGCTCGGGCCCGACGCCCGGGGCAGGCCGATGATCACCCGGATGGTCCCCCGCATGCCGTGGGTGGTCCCCGGCGAGGAGCTCTCGACCTCCCCCGGCCGCAACACCGCGATCGGGGTGCGCCGGTCGCCGGGACGCAACGACCTGGTCATCTACGGCAACGTCACCGAGCCGGTCTCCGCGGACGTGACCCTCTCCAGCATGCCGATGAACTTCGCCCGGCTGCTCGCGGATCGACTCGAGGCCCGGGGGATCGCGGTCGGCGGCTGCCGGGTGGTGGACCTCGAGGAGGCCGCGCCGGTCGCGGGGACCGACGGGGCGGAGGAACTGCTCAGGATCCGGACCCCCCTCGCCAGCGTGGTGGAGCGGTGCAACACCGACAGCCAGAACCTGCACGCGGAGTGCCTGCTGAAGTCGGTCGGTCACTCGGTGGAGCTCGAGCCGGGGTCGTGGGAGAACGGCTCGCGGGCGGTGCGGATGCTGATGGTCGAGCGACTGGGGTCGGACCACGCGCGGGAGTTCGTGGTGGCGGACGGGTCCGGGATGAGCCGGTCGAACCGGGTCACCGCGGAGACCACCACCGCCTGGCTGTCCTCCTTCTCGGAGGACCCCCGGATCGGGGCGCTGTTCGTCCGGAGCCTGGCGGATCCCGCGGACGCGGGCACCATCAAGCGCCGGTTCGACGGGCTGCCCGCGGGGGTGCGCCTGGCCTGCAAGACCGGGTACATCCGGGGGGTCAGCTGCCTGAGCGGGGTCCTCTCCGCCGAGGATGGCCGGACCTACGCCTTCAGCATCCTCTGCAACGAGATCCCCTCCGCGGTGGGCGTCTCCGGGGCCAAGCGGCTCCAGGAGCGGATCGTGGACCTCCTCGCACGCGACCTCCTGGGGGGGTAGGCGCCCCTGGCGGCCGGGAAAGGCGGTCCCGGGGCCCCCGGGACGCCGGATGGTGGTTGCCGACTTGTCCCGGAACCGAGGATTCGGTAGGCTTCGCGACCCCGCACCAAGGGCCGTCGGTGACCGGATTCCCCGGGCGCCGCATGGAGTGCGCAACCAGCGGCTATCGCGCACTGCAGCCTGGCGGGTGTGCCGCGGCTCCCCCCGCGTGGTCCGAGTGACCACCCGGCCGGAACCGCATGCACGCGGTTCGTCGGAGTCGGCGCCAGGCGCCCCCCCGCGGACGACAATTCGGAACGGGCCACACGAGCCCTGCGCAGCGGCTATCCTGATCCCGGGTGGCAGGGGTCCCTCTCGGACCGCGACGCCACCCACCGCAGACGCGCAACTTCACTCGCATGGCCCATGGTGTAACGGTAGCACAGCTGGTTTTGGTCCAGTCGGTCCTAGTTCAAATCTAGGTGGGCCAGTTCCCGACCCCCCCGGGTCGAGGACTCGAGAGCAACGAACGAAGAGCGTCATGAACACGGTTTCCCACGAGCAACGAACGACTTCCGCGGTGATCCTCGCCGCCGGGCGGGGTACGCGCATGCAGTCGGACCTTCCGAAGGTCATGCACCCGGTGGCGGACCGGCCGATGCTCCACTGGGTGGTGGACGCGGTGCGCGAAGGACCCCTGGCCTGCGATCCTGTCGCGGTGGTGGTGGGCCACGGACGGACCCACGTCGAGGACTCCTTCGAGGGGCGTCCCGAGTGGCTGCACTTCGTGGTGCAGGAACCGCAGCTGGGCACCGGCCACGCGATCGACATGGCGGCCCCGGTGTTCGCCGACCCCGACGCCCGGGCCCGGACGGACGTCTTCGTCCTCTGCGGTGACGGCCCGCTGGTCCGGCGGGGCACCCTGGAGGCGCTGCTCCGACGGCACCGCGAGACCGGCGCCGCCGCGACCCTCGCGACCGCGACCATCGAGGACCCCGAGGGCTACGGGCGCATCCAGCGGGACGCCGGGGGCGGCTTCGACCGGATCGTGGAGCAGAAGGACGCCGACGAGGACCAGCGCTCGATCCGGGAGGTCAACCCCAGCTACTACGTCTTCCGGGCGGACGCGCTCTTCGAACGGCTCTCCCGGCTGAAGAACGACAACGCCAACCGCGAGTACTACATCACCGACGTCTTCACGCTCCTCCGGGAGGACGGCCTGGGGGTCGAGGTCGTCGACGCGGCGGACCCCTCGGACGTCCTGAGCATCAACGACCCCACCCAGCTGGCGGAGGTGGACGGCATCCTGCGCCGCCGGCTCGCCGGCCGGGACCACATCGCGATCGGCGAGGGAGGAACCGCCTGAGATGAGCGCCAACGACCGTGAACACATCAAGATCTTCGGATGCTCCGCGGGCCTGCACCTCGCCCGCGAGATGTGCAACCACCTCGAGCTCCCGATCGGGGGCGGCAAGGCCACCCGCTTCCCCGACGGCGAGATCATCGTCAAGCTCGAGGAGGACGTGCGGGGCCGGGACTGCTACATCGTCCAGTCGACCTGCGAGCCGGTCAACGACAACCTCATGGAGCTGCTGATCTGGATCGACTGCCTCCGTCGCGCCTCGGCGAGGCGGATCACCACGGTGATCCCCTACTTCGGCTACGCACGGCAGGACCGCAAGGACGAGGGGCGGGTGCCGATCACCGCGAAGCTGGTGGCGAACCTCATCACCGCCGCGGGCGCGGACCGGGTGCTCTGCCTCGACCTCCACGCCGCCCAGATCCAGGGCTTCTTCGACATCCCGGTGGACCACCTCTCCGCGGCCCCGGTCATCGCGGAGCACTTCCTCGAGCAGCGCGACGGCTTCGGCAGGATCGCGGTGGTCTCCCCGGACGTCGGCAACGTCAAGGTCGCCAACATGTACGCGGACCTGCTCGAGTGCGACCTGGCGATCATCGACAAGCGCCGGCACAACGGGGACCAGGTGACGGTCAAGAACCTGATCGGCGAGGTGGAGGGATGCACGGTGCTGATGTTCGACGACCTGATCTCCACCGCGGGCACCATGTGCGAGGCGGCCAGGCTGGTCATGGAGCGGGGCGCGGTCGACGTGGTCTGCGCGGCCACCCACGGGGTGTTCGTCGGCATGGCCCTGGAACGGATCCAGAACAGCCCGATCAGCCGGATGGTGGTCACCGACACCATCAGCTGCGAGGGGCGATGCGACGTCATCAAGGACCAGCTGGTCGAGCTTTCCGTCGGGAAGCTGCTCGGCGAGGCGATCCACAGAATTCACCACGACCAGTCGATCTCCGCGATGTTCAGGACGATCGTAGGAACCAAGCGTTGAGCGAACGGCGAAGGCCGGAGGAGCGAACCAGATGAGCAACGACACACCAACCCTGCACGCGACGATCCGGGAGAGGAAGGGGACCCGGTACGCCCGGAGGCTCCGTTCCGAGGGGCGGATCCCCGCGGTCATCTACGGACAGGGGAGCGACCCCCTGTCGATCAGCCTCGACCACATCGAGACCCTCCGGTACCTGAAGGCCGGCAGCCACGTCTTCGAGGTCGACGTCGACGAGCGGAAGGGCACCGAGACCTGCCTGGTCAAGGACCTCCAGTTCGGGTGGCTCGGGGACGACCTGATCCACCTCGACCTCACCCGGGTCGACCTCGACCAGCTGGTGGAGGTGAAGGTCCGGCTCCACTTCGTGGGCGAGCCCCCGATGCTCGGCACCACCACCGGCGGGAGCATGGAGTACGACCTCAACGAGATCGAGGTCGCCTGCAAGGTCCGGGAGATCCCCGAGGAGGTCACCGTCCGCCTGGAGAACATGTCCGGGGACACCCTCACGATCGGGGACCTCGAGCTGCCGGGCGGCGTGACGCCGACCGCGGAGCCCTCCGAGCGGGTCTGCCAGATCGTCGTCCATGACGACGCCGAGGCGGAGGAGACCGGGGAGGCCGGCGGCGAGGACGCGGCCGGGGGCGAGGCGCCCGCGGAGAACACGGAGGAGGCCGGGGATTCCTGATCGGACCCGGACCAGTCATGACCCCCCCAGGACCAGGCCACCCATGGAACGAGCGACCGGATGAAGCTGATCGTCGGACTCGGCAATCCAGGGCCCGAATACGAGCGCACCCGGCACAACGTCGGGTTCGTGGCCCTCGACCGGTTCGCCCGTCGCTTCGCGGACCCGGCCTCGGGGGCGCCGCGCGCCCGGTTCTCGGGACTCCTGCTGGAGGCCGAGCTCCGGGGGGAGAAGCTCCTGCTCCTGAAGCCGACCACCTTCATGAACCTCTCCGGCACCAGCGTGGCGGAGGCGGTGCGCTTCTACAAGCTGAGCCCCGAGGAGGACGTGCTGGTCGTGGTGGACGACATCGCGCTTCCCTGCGGCTCGATCAGGCTCCGGGGGGACGGCGGGGACGGCGGCCACAACGGCCTCTCGGACATCCCCCGCAGGCTCGGCACCAGTCGATGGGCGAGGTGCCGCATCGGCATCGATCCCCGGGGCCGGATCCCCCAGAAGTCCTACGTGCTCGGACGCTTCACCCCCGAGCAGGCGCAGGCCCTTGAGCCGGCGCTGGAGGACGCGGTGGCCGCGATCGGGCACTGGGCGACCAACGGCATCGACGAGACCATGAATCGATTCAACAAGAAGAACCCGAACCACGTGAAGAACGAACCCGCAGAAGACTGAGTCCGGAACGCCGGAACACACCCAACAGGAAACACCATCGGTGGCATCATGAACGAACAGACTACGAGCATCTACGAAGGCCTCTTCCTCTTCCCCCAGTCCGCCTCCGCCAGCATGCAGCAGGCGGTGGACCACGTCAACACCCTGCTGGAGCGCGCGGAGGCGACCGTCCTCGCCTTCTCCAAGTGGGACGAACGGCGGCTGGCCTACGACATCCAGGGCAACAAGCGAGGGGTCTTCTTCCTCGTCTACTTCGAGGCGGATCGGGACCGGCTGAGCAGCCTGGAGCGCGACTGCAACCTCTCCGAGCAGCTCCTGCGCTCGATGATCACCCGCGCGGACCACGTGCCGACCGAACTCGTCGAGGGCTCCGAGGGCCGGGCCCAGCTCGAGGACGAGATCCGGATGCGGGCCGAGCCGGAGCACTCCGAGCACGGTCGATCGGTGATCGAGCGGGCCGGGACCGCGGACGCCCCCGCCCCGGAGGCCACGGCCACCGCGGAGGCCCCCGAGCCGGAGGCGGCCCCGGCGGCCGAGGAGGCCCCCGCCGCGGAGGCCGAGGCACCCGAGGCATCCGAGGCACCCGAGGCGCCCCGCACCGACGCCGAGGACGCCTGAGCCCGCAACGACAGGTCATCCACGAATTCCAGCGGTTCGGTCAGATCCGGGGACCCGGTCCGTACGAACAGGTAGACTTCGAGTGCGGTCCCGTGGACGGTCGCCGCACGCCGATTCAACCGTACGAACGTACCAAGGAGTTTCCATGGCCAACTTCAACAAGGTCCTCCTCGTGGGCAACCTCACCCGGGACCCCGAGCTCAAGCACACCACCTCCAACCAGGCGGTCGCCCAGATCGGGCTCGCGGTCAACCGGCAGTTCAACACCAAGGACGGCGAGAAGCGCGAGGAGACCACCTTCGTGGACTGCGAGGCCTGGGGCCGCACCGCGGAGGTCATGTGCCAGTACCTCTCCAAGGGGCGGCCGGTCCTCGTCGAGGGCCGACTCAAGCTCGACCAGTGGCAGGACAAGGACGGGAACAACCGGTCCAAGCTGAAGGTCGTGGTCGAGAACTTCCAGTTCCTCGGCGGCCGCGGTGAAGGCGGCAGCGGGGGCGGCGGAGGCCAGTCCTACGCCGGCAGCAGCAGCGGCGGCGGCCAGACCGGCGGCGGCGGCGGCGGCGGCGGCGGGGACATGGACGATTCGATCCCCTTCTGAGCCACCCGGGGGCTGCCGGGGGCGGCGCCACCCCCCCTGAACGCACCCAGGCCCCGCTTCGACGCCCCCACCACCCAGGGTGAGGCCGACCACCGCTCGTGGACTTGATCACGGGCGGGGGAGCTGTCAGAATGCGCTGCTCACCATTCGCTGGGGCCCTCCCGACCGGACGGCTCCTAACTTCCCCCTGAAAGGACAGCGACCGATGGCCGGCAAGAAGCAAGTCGAACTCCTGCTCAACGAGACCGTGGAGAACCTCGGGATCGTCGGAGACGTCGTGAAGGTCAAGCCGGGCTTCGCCCGGAACTACCTCCTCCCCCTCGAGATCGCGGAGATCCCCACCGAGGAGAAGATCGAGGCGCTCAAGGAGAAGCGGGCGACCGCGAAGGCCCAGCTGGAGGCCTTGCGGGCGCAGCGCGTGGAGACCACCGCCAAGCTCGAGGGCATCTCCCTGAAGCTCACCCGATCCTGCAACGACCAGGGGGCCCTCTACGGCAGCGTCACCCAGCGGGACATCTCCGATGCGCTCGGCGAGAACGACCTCATGGTCGAGGAGCGCGCGATCCGGCTCAACCAGCCGATCCGTCGGATCGGCAGCTACGGGGTGCTGGTCCAGTTCGAGAAGGAACTCCGCGTCGAGATCACCATCGAGATCCTCCCGGATCGCACCCTCGAGGAGCTCGAGGAGGAGGAGATGGAGTTCGACGAGGAGGGCGAGCTGATCGAGAAGTCGCCCTCCAGGGCGACGGCCGACGAGGCGCCCGCGACCCCGGAGGCAGGCGAGGAGCCCGCGGAGGAGGGCGGGGACGCCGAACCCGCCGAACCCGCCGACGGCTGAACGACGGAGCCCCGCGGATCGAGACCGGGGGGCGAACCGGGACCGGGGTTTTTCTGTGCCCCGGGGCCGGGACCTACCGATGATGATGGCAGACCCCCTCACCCCCATGTCACCGTATTGCTGGATCATCGACCATGCCCGACGTGCTTCCCGACCCCACCCTCCCCCGCAAGGTCCTCCCCCCGGTCCGGAACTCCATCACCCACAAGTTCTGGATCAACGGCCACGAGGGCTACCTGACCATCGGCCTCTTCGAGGACGGCACCCCGGGTGAGCTCTTCATCAAGATGGCGAAGGAAGGCTCGACCCTCTCCGGCCTGATCCAGGGCTTCTGCCGCGCCTTCAGCCTCGCGCTCCAGCACGGCCTCTCGGTCGACGACGCGGTGGAGCGGTTCGAGGGAATGCGGTTCGAGCCGATGGGCGCGACCCGGAACCCCGAGATCCCCGAGACCTCCTCGATCCTCGACTACGTCGCCCGCTACCTCCGGACCCAGTACGGCAGCAGGTGACCCGGCGCTCGGCGCGCCCGCTCAGCCGGTGGGATCCTCCGACCGGCCGTGCAGGCCGCGAAAGGCGAGCGCGGCGAGGAACGCCGCGGCCACGTTCCCCGAGATCACCACCAGTCCCGGGGGCGCGCCCTCGATCGCCATCGTCCAGAGCCCGACCTGCACCGCGGGGTTGAACACCGCGCTGGCCACCGGCCCCATGGTGAGGATGCCGGAGACCACCGTCATCGACACCACCAGCCCGAAGTACTGGTTGCCGGCCTGGGTCCGGGTGGTGGCGACCTGCAGGGTCAGGAAGATCAGCGCGAAGGTGAAGGCGATCTCCGCGGCCAGCACCCCACCCAGCCCCCCCATCGCCACCACCGTCTCGCCCGCCTCGACCGCGACGGCCTCCGGGGCCACGGCGGGGGCGAGCAGCAGGCTCTGGAACAGCACCGCGAGCAGCGCGCCGAGGCACTGCGCGATCGTGTAGGGCAGCAGCTCCCGGAACGGGGTGGTGCCCCGGAGGCAGAAGCCGAGGGTCATCGCGGGATTGAAGTGGGCCCAGCTGTGGGGACCGATCGCGTAGACCAGGACGAGCAGGATCGCGCCGATCGCCAGGGCCGCCTCGAGGGTCGTGGCGCCGTGCACGGTGACCGTCGCGATCACCAGCATGAGCAGGAAGGTGCCGATCGCCTCCAGGACCAGTCGGGGAATGAGTTGCATGGTGCGACCTCCAGGTGGGGAGCTTACACGACCTCGGGGGCCTCGGGGTCCAGGCGACGGCCCAGCACCCCGAGCAGGGTGGTGGGCACGAGGTGACTCGACGGGGGGCGGTAGTACAGCTCCCAGTGACCGGAGACGTCGCGGGACCCGACCAGCCGGAGGCTGCCGGGGGCGCCCGCCATCAACTGCTCGAGGCGTCGGGGCTCGCTGGTCCGGAACACCACGTCCTCGTCGCGGAGGATGATCGAGCGGATCCCCGCCGAGGCCGCGAGCAGTCGCAGGCGCGCGAGCTCGATGAGCTCCGCGACCTCGGTGGGCGGGGTGCCGTAGGCACTCTCGAGCTGGCCGCGGGTCCGCTCGAGGGAGTCCAGTGAATCCGCCTGGCCGATCCTGCGGTAGGCCTCCATCCGCCGGTTGTCGGAGGGGATGTACTGGCGGGAGATCGACCCGCGGGTGCCGATCTCGATCGTGGTGTCGGTGCCCGAGAGGGTCACCTCCTCGCGAAGCCGCGCGACGGACTGCTCCAGCAGCTGGCAGTACATCTCGTAGCCGACGGCGGCGATGTGCCCGGACTGCTCGGAGCCGAGGAGGTTCCCCGCCCCCCGGATCTCGAGGTCCCGCATCGCGATCTTGAAGCCCGCCCCGAGCATCGAGAAGTCCTCGATCGCCTTGAGGCGCTTCATGGAGTCCTCCGCGACGGTCCGGTCCGGCGGCAGCAGCAGGTAGCAGTAGGCACGGTGCTTGTACCGACCGACCCGGCCGCGGAGCTGGTGGAGGTCGGAGAGCCCGAAGTTCTGCGCGTTGTTGATGATCATGGTGTTCGCGGAGGGGATGTCGATCCCGCTCTCGATGATCGAGGTCGAGACCAGGATGTCGGTCTCGCCCCGCACGAATCGGAGCATCACCTGCTCCAGCTGGCGGGGGCTCATCTGGCCGTGTCCCCAGTCGACGCGCGCCTCCGGGGCGAGGGCCTGGATGCGGGCGGCCACGTCGCCGAGGTCCCCCACCCGGTTGTGCACGAAGAACACCTGCCCCTCGCGGGCAAGCTCCCGCGAAATCGCCTGACGGATGCGCTGCTCGTTGTAGGCGGTGACCTCGGTGACGATCGCGCGGCGGTCCAGGGGGGCGGTGGTGAGGGAGCTGATGTCCCGGAGCCCCAGCATCGCCATGTGAAGGGTCCTGGGGATCGGGGTCGCGCTGAGGGTGAGCACGTCGGAGGTGGTGCGGAACCTGAGCAGTCGCTGCTTGTGCTCCACCCCGAAGCGCTGCTCCTCGTCGATGACCACCAGGCCGAGGTCCTTGAAGCGCATGTCCTTGGAGAGGATCCGGTGGGTCCCGATCACCACGTCGACCCGTCCGGCCGCGATGTCCTCCACGATCTTCCTCGCCTCCCCGAGGGTCTTGAACCGGGAGAGCGACTCGACCCGGAAGGGGTAGGTCCGGAAGCGATCGGCGAAGGTCCGCTCGTGCTGTTCGGCGAGGACGGTGGTGGGGACCAGGACCGCGACCTGCTTCCCGTACTCGACCGCCTTGAAGGCGGCCCGGATCGCGACCTCGGTCTTCCCGAAGCCGACGTCCCCGCAGAGCAGGCGGTCCATCGGCCGGGGACCGGTCATGTCGCGCTTGAGGGCGTCGATCGCGGCCAGCTGGTCCTCGGTCTCCTCGTAGGGGAACTCCGCCTCGAACTCGCGCTGCCAGGAGGTGTCCGCGGGGAAGCGGATCCCCGGGGTCGCCTCGCGCGCGGCCTGCACCCGCAGCATCTCCGCGGCCAGGTCCTGCACCGCCTCCCGCACCTGGTCCTTCTGCTTCTTCCAGCGCTTGCCCCCCACCACCGACAGCCGGGGGCGCGCACCGCCCGCGCCGATGTACTTCTGGACCAGCTCGATCTTGGCCGCGGGCACGTGGATCTTGGTCCCGCCCTCGAACTCCAGGGTCAGGAACTCCTCCTCCCCCACTCCGTCCTTGCGGTCCATACGCTGCAGCCCGAGGAAGCGGCAGATCCCGTGGTCCCGGTGCACGACGTGGTCCCCGGGCTCGAAGCGGACGAAGACCTCCCGTTCGCGCCCTCCCGCCACCCGCGCCACCCGGCGACGGGTCGCGTAGCGGTTGAGCAGTTCGTGCTGCGGGACGAGGGCGAACCGGGTGTCGCCCGCCCAGCAGAACCCCCGGTGGAGGTGACCGAGCAGCAGGGTCACGGGCGGGTCCTCCCGCAGGTCGCGCAGGAGCTCCCCGGTCCGGGCCAGTTCCCCGTCGTTCTCGCAGAAGACCAGGGTCCTCCGTTCCTCCGAGAGCTCCAGCAGCTCGGCGAACGCGGCCGGGGTCTCCTCGTCGAAGGAGGGCAGCGGCTCCACCGGCAGCGGGACCGCTCGATCCGCGGCGACCCCGGGCGAGAACTGGTTCACGTCGAGCACGCTGCGGCAGCGTTCGTTGATCGCCTTGAGGACCGCGGGCGGTCCGAACACCCCCCGGGCGTCCCGGATCCGGTCCCAGTAGCCGCGCGCCTGCTCGGTGAGTTCCGCGACCTCGCAGAGGACCGCGATCGAGTCCCGGTCGAGCAACTGCGCGCACTGGACCGCGCCCTCGTCGGTCTGCAGCGACTCCAGGGTGGCGCCCACCAGTTCGACCTCGCGCAGGCGACGGTCGGAGGCCTGGGTGGCGAGGTCGATCTCGAAGATCCGCTCGACCTCGTCCCCGAAGAGGTCCAGGCGGAACGGCGCGGCCCCGCTGGGCGGGTGCACGTCGAGGATCCCCCCGCGCATCGCGAACTCGCAGGGATGCTCGATGGTGTCGGTCCGCGCGTAGCCGGCCTCGGTGAGCCAGTTCATGAAGCCGGGGAGGTCGAGGGTGTCGCCCTCGCGGATCTCCCGCAGGAGCGTCCCCAGCCGCTCGGCGGTGGGCACGCCCTGCATCAGCGCGGCGATCGGGGCGACCAGCACCGGGGGGGACCCGCCCGCGTGGAGGGCCCGCACGATCGACAGGCGCTGCGAGAGCAGCTCGAGGCTGATCGCGGTCTCCCCGGGCAGCACCTCGAGGGCGGGGAAGACGCGGGCGTCGAGCCCGAGCGACTCGAGCTCGTCGACCGCCTCGTCCGCGTCGTCGATGTGGGCGGTCACCAGCACCGTCGGGCGGCCGGTGGCCCGGTGCAGGGCGGCGGCGAGCCAGCAGGTGCTGGACCCGGAGGCCCCGCGGGCGGAGCACGACCCCCCCGCCTCGACCATCCGGCGAAGCGAGGCGAGCGCGGGGTCCTGGATCATCGCATCCAGCAGGGAGTCGACCGGGGTGGGCTCGGCGGGCACGGCTCAGGCTCCCCCCCGACCCTCGAGGGCGGCGCCGAGCGCGCGGATCCTCGCGGGACCGATCCCGTCGATCGTCGACAGCTCCTCCAGCCGGTCGAGGTCCCGGCAGCGGATCTCCCGGTGCAGCCGCCGCGCGAGTCGTGGCCCGATCCCCGGGAGCAGGCAGAGTTCCGCGGGCGAGGCCCGGAAGGGATCCAATCCGCGAGGACCCGGCGATGCCGACCCGGGCGCCACGGGGTGCGGGCGGGTGGTGCCGACGGGCAGCGACCACGGCGCGCCGAGGAGGGTGATCGAGGCGATGGCACCGAGCAGCCACCAGCCGGGACGCGTGGGGCTCATGCCGGCTCCGTCCCCTCGGTCCCCGTGGAGGCCGGGGACTCGGCCGTCGGTCCGGACCGAAGCGGACGCCGCAGGGCGTGCCGGACGGTGGCCAGCTGGGTGAGGATCTTCCGGGGCGAGCCCGAGGGGCCGACCAACCCGGTCGGTTCGACCGGCCCGTCGAGCAGGTCCGACCAGAGCACGCCCTCGTAGGCGCCGATGGGCCGGGACCGGGCACTCTCCCCGCGCACCGTCATCTTCCCCAGGGTGATTCCCATCATGGAGGTCCCCCACTGGGCCTGTCGGTCCTCGGACCAGTCGGTGTGCCAGCTCCCGCCGAGGAGGTCCCCGGATCGCCGGGGGGCGGAGAGCCCGGTCACCAGGAGGGGGCGTTCGAGTCCGGCGAACCGGTCGAGGGCGTCGCTGAGCGAGAGGAGGTCCCGCACCTCGCCGCCGCCCTCGGGGAACCCGCAGCGGAGGTTCAGGCCGAAGCAGTCCACGTGCACCCCCTCGTCGAGGGTCCGGGTGGCGAACTCGTAGGCGGGGACGGAGCCGGGCCGCAGCGCGACGTCGTCGTCGAAGGGGTGGAGCAGCTCGACCAGGACCTTCGCGGAGCGGTCGACCTGCCGGACCAGCACGCTGAGGCGACGGGTGAGGTCGATCATCTGCTCGTCGGTGAGCGCCAGCAGACGGGTGACGTGGATGCCGGAGCTGACGCACCAGATGGCGGCCCCCGCGTCGTAGCGTTCCAGCAGCCGCTCGGCGTGCTCCCAGATCAGGGTACAGAGCTCGGGGTAGCTCGTGCAGCGCTCGCGGGCCCAGTCGGGGAGGACCTCGGGGCGGAGGTCGAGCACCGGGCCGAGGATGACCGGGAGGCGGTGTTCCGCGGCCCACGCCATCCATCGATCGAGGGCCTCGAAGCGGTACTCGCCGGGGCGGGGCTGGAGGAGGTCCAGCGGGGTCTCGATCATCG
>MDTG01279267.1_pt1 | contig 16007 bp, 10 predicted proteins | sample 811421 | NCBI WGS metagenome assembly MDTG01 (sample SAMN05326645, study PRJNA326480) | marine metagenome | isolation source: seawater | place: Pacific Ocean: South East | collected 2011 | reverse complement strand
TGGGTTTCATCAGGAAGAATTGTCACATTTTATTGTGAAGCGGGACATTTTTGGTGGAAAATGCCAAAGGATTTTGATGCACAAAAAACCCATTTGGATTTATACAGAGTTGCTACATTCGCCTTACTTTCTCCTTGGGTTGGTGGAATTCTGGAGAATTGGGAACCAAGTCGCTTACATGGCAAATTTCCTGGGCTCTCATTTTCAGGAGGCATAGATTCTACGGCCTGTTATATTTTGATGCCTCCTGATACTGTTTTACTACATCACCGCCGTTCTTTCAAATCATTGCTGAAGCACAATGGTGCCGATAGATTGTTCAAACACATAAAAAGAGAGACAGGTAGAATAGTCCACAGTATCCCATCAAATCATGAAAAAATAAGGGTAAATTGGCATAAACCAAATGGATTTTCTACCGATATAGCAACGGCGGTACATCTGATATTATTGGCTGATCATTTTGATTTACGTGGGATTGCTCTTGGAATGCCAATTGATAATACATATCTTTGGCATGGGCATCGAAAAAGAGATTTTTCGATGACAACATGGTGGAAGAAATGGTCATCTTTATTGTCGAGTATTGGCTTAGACTTAATTTTGCCAATAGCCGGTATTTCTGAAGCAACGGCTGTTCATATTGTTGAAAAATCAGGATTGCGCAATATTGTCAGTTCTTGTTTGAGGGCAAAACATCCTGGTTGTGGAGATTGCTGGAAATGTTTCCATAAAAATGGAATGTTGGGACATCCTTACAATATTCAATCTAGGGAAATACAGAAATTTCTCAATCAACGACCGATTAAAACCTCTACTCACGCTCTATGGTGGGTAAATGAGCAAGATCATTGGGACCAAATTCCTGATTTATTATATCTCAAGGAACTAGATTTTTCATGGTGGACTAAACACTTCCCTCCTGCGTTTTCTCTTCTTCCTGAATGGATTAGAACAACTATCCAGATTCAAATCGAAGGATTAACTGATCCTATACCCGATGACTCATCATTCCATTCTTGGGATTTATTTCCCGAGGCTCCTTAACTATGGGAACCCAACTCCGGTGGCATTCCAACCAATGGAGCGTAAATAATGAATATCTGTTACTCTTCTACCATCGTAGAATAATCCTAATTCAGATACTTTCCTAAGTTCTACCCAATCAATTTCGAGCACTTCTCTGTGAGCGGTACAAAGTATCACGACATCTGCGTTTGTATCAAATGGTGAATTCACCCAAATACCCGGAGAGTCGGCAAAATCGTGTTTTTTGATGAATGGATCCCAAACATAAACCTTGGATCCTTCTTCGATGAGCGATTTTGCAAGTGGTTCAGACGGAGTTTCTCTTACATCTGAAATACCTGGCTTGTATGACCAACCAAGAAGTAAAATTTCTAGTTCGCTAGGAGTTTTTCCGAGCCTGGCAGCATGATGAAGTACTCTGGTTGCTACTTGTTTTGGCATATTGGCATTAACTGACCTTGCTGATGTAATTAGATCAACAGGAGCTCCTGCTAATCTTGCCTTTTGTATCAAATAGTATGGGTCTACAGGAATACAATGTCCTCCAACTCCAATACCTGGACTGTAACGGTGAAAGTTCCATTTTGTCGCAGCAGCAGTCAAAACTTCTTCGACATCTAATCCTAGTTCTGGGAATATTAATGCTAATTCATTTACAAGTGCAATATTCAGGTCTCTCTGGACATTTTCAACAACTTTTGCTGCTTCAGCCACCTCAATAGAAGAGACTGGATGGACTCCTCCAATTGTCAGTGTATTGTACAAGTGTGCTAAGGCAGAACAAATCTCCCGATCATTTGCTCCTACCACCCTGGGTACTTGTCTGACGCCGTGTTCTGGGTCACCAGGTACAAACCTTTCTGGACAATATGCCAAATCAACATGTTCTCCTTCAATTAGGCCCTTTTGTTTTAGTATCGGACCCCAAACCTCTCTTGTAACTCCTGGATAAACGGTTGATTCCAGAATTACGACAGGTCTTTTTTCTCGATCAATATTCTCAAATGTTGATTCTCCTGCAAACTTAACAAATCGTAAATCTGGACGATGGTCATCCAAGACAGGGGTAGGTACAGTGACTATGATTACATCACAAAGTGGTATGCCTTGTTTAGGATCAGTTGTAACACTCCATCTCTCATCCTTAGGAATTACATCATCAAATGCAGGATCGTCCCCTGGATTTTTTCCTTGTTGTAATAAATTGACAACTCGTTCTGAAATATCAAGGCCGACAACTTTGAATCCAGCATCATGGAATCCTAGGGCGGTAGGTAATCCCACATAGCCCAATCCTACAACCCCAATTGTGAGATCTCTATCGTCAACTCGATCAACAGTAATCATGTTTCTTTACTCCTTTTATCATTTGAGGAAATGTTTGCAAGACTCCCATATGCCGAGACTAATTTTTTTGCCTCTGATGACCAGTCCCGTTCCAGTTTGATAATATTATTCTTGCTTTCCAATTCTAAAATGGCGGCTGTTAATCCTTTGACATCTCCGGAATTAACAGCTGTTCCTATTTTTTCTTGTACCGCTACGTCACCCATCAAACAATTTGCATTAACGATTGATGGTCTCCCGTATATGGCTGCATCGAACATTTTGGTAGGTAATGCTCCATCTAAAATATTGCCTCTGCCAGTGGGGTATACCGCATACATGACACTCATTTTTGCAATAATTTCTGGGAGTTCTTTTGTTTGAAATTTCCCCACGGTTTCTGTTTCTAAAGAAGATTTTTCTAATAATTTATTCACCTCTCTGCCTGCGGTTCCGTGACCTGCAATTATCAGCTTTGGATTGATTGATTCAGGAAGATTTTCTACCGCTTTAATGAGTGTTTCAAACATGGTTTTTTCCCTTATTTTCCCTGCATATCCAATAGTAAATCTTTCAGGTAAGGCATAGGTTCTATCTGTGTTAATGGGTCGATTTTCTATCACAACTAAATTTGTGTTTTTCACTCGTTTTTGAATCCATTCTCTCAATCCTGGATGCGAGCCTTTTGATATCGAACCAGAACTAGTAATTATCAAATCACAACTTTTTACTCTACGAATTAGCCTTCGTTCAATTACTAGTGCAACAAATCTTCTAATTATTGAAGATGGTTTTGTCATTCTTGCCCAAGTATGCGCTAAATCGTGCATATCGAAAATACATCTAGATTTATTTCTGGATTTCAAAATCAAACCTATTGCTAAGGTGTCGGCATCATGGCAATGAATAAAATCAGGTGGTGAATCTACAAGATTTCTGGCTACCTCTTTTCTAAATTTCTTCAATCCTAAAAGTACCTTCAATCCAGTAATCAATGAAGGTGCACCTGATGGGGTTTTGCCTACCCTGTATCTTTTGATTGCGATATTTTCTAAATATGATGTTTCTTCATACTTTTCCTCTCTATCAAAAGCATGAATTGTCACCTCATATCCTGCATTGGAAAGTGCTGTTGCCTCTTTTTCGACCCTTGGGTCAGGGTTACAGGGGTTACTAACAACCATTGCCACTTTTGGCATATTATTCCTCCTCTGAAAGAATCCGTTGATATGCCTGAATTGCATTGTCTACGCCTTCTCCAGAAGTTTGAATTTTGCCTTCATGGATGCATATTGCCCTATCGCAGAAACTTTTGACAGTAGACATATTGTGACTTACTATCACTACGGTTGTATCTCCACTAACCATCTGTCTAATCCTTTCTTTACATTTCTTTTGGAAGGCCGCATCACCTACTGCCATTACTTCGTCGATGAGAAGAATTTCTGGTTCCAAGTGTGCAGCTATTGCAAAACCTAAACGAGCCTTCATGCCCATCGAATATGTCCTGATAGGTTGATCAATAAAATCTGGAATTTCTGAGAATCCAATGATTTTATCCATCCGGTCTACAATCTCGTCATCAGATAGACCCATGATACTACCATTTAATCTGATATTTTCTCTTCCAGTAAGGTTTGATTGAAATCCTGTTCCAATACCTGCTAATAACACACATTTACCTCTGGTTTTTACAACTCCTCCATCCGGATAATATACCCCTGCGATAACTCTCAGTATGGTTGATTTCCCAGCCCCATTAGGACCAATTATTCCAAGAATCTCACCTTTTTTTATATTTAGATTAACTTTGTCCAAGGCCCGCAGATGAATTCTTCTCCCTTCTGTTTGGAATCTTCCTGTGATTTGCTCCTTAAGATATCGTGCGCCTGTTTTCACAGGGAAGTCAATAGTAACAGAATCCAGTTCTATTGTGTTCATCCTGATACCTCACAGTAATTTTATTGCTTGTGCCTCATGACGTACGAAAACAACACATCCAATTAGCAGTGAAACGAATGAAAATCCGATCGCTTGGATAACATACGATGTCTGTATAATTTCGAAATTTCCCGTTGCCAAGGCTCGACTCAATTCTATGTATACTGCTACAGGGTTTAAGGCGAATGTATCATGATAAGATTTGTCAATATGCTTCATCCCAAAGAAAACTCCTGACAAAAAGAATCCAGCAGTAGTGAGAATAGAAACCACGTGGCTAATATCTCTAATATGAACATGTAAAATAGTGAAAAACATACCTAACCCTATCGCAAGTGATTGAACTCCTATTATCATAAATGGGAGACATAAAAGTGTCCAACTTAGTTCGATATTCCAAATTATCAGTAGCGGGGGTAGGATCAGTAGAGATAATAGGAAACGGAGAGATTGAAAACCTCCTATCGACCAAAGAAACACTTCTCTGGGTATTGCTACTTGTTTGATGAGTCCGCTATTGCCTACAACAGCCGTTGTTGTGCGTGATAATGTCCGCGAAAACATCCCGTAGATTAACACTCCAAGAAGAATTTCTAGTACGAATGTGGGGTCATCATTTCCTCTGAGTAAAGAGAAAACCAACCAATATACTGCAGTGAGTGCCAAAGGTTCCACCATTGTCCATCCCCACCCAATCAATGTTCCATGATACGTGACTTTCATATCTCTAAAAATTAGGTGTTTAACTAGCCGTCTGTGCTCTCTTATTCTTCGGAAAACTGTAAATGGTGAACCAAACAAACCGGGCCTTTCACTGGTAAGGACTACAGTAGAAGGGTCCGTAGCCATATTCGTTTTTCTACACGATGAGGTATGAATCGTTCCCTTAAATTACCTATTTCCTCCTATTTCTTTGGTTTCTTGACCGGCACCATGATATTCTCTAAGAGTATGTGTGACACGATACAGATGAGGGTCGCCGTCAGTTCACCAGATGAGTTCGTTGCTCCTTACCTATGCGATGCCTTGGGAGAGGCCCTAGTTACAATCCCACCCGAAGTGTTGGAACCTGGCCAAGAAATGATGCTCGATGCACTTCTTGTTCCTTGTACTACATTAATTCATTTTAATTCCACAGCATCTGATTCTGGGCGCGATGATCGTTCATCTCTTCTTGCTCTACGGGAAGCCGCTAAACCCATTCTTAGTGCTGTAAATCGACACCAAGGGTTACATCTAATATTAGTCGGATCTCTGCGTGTACATCCCCAAGCAACCCCTTCAGATCCCTTTTATTCTGGAGGGACGCGTCTAGCTCCTAGGGATCTGGCTGCTGAAGGTCAGATATGGGTCGAAGAATCAGCGTTAGAACATGCTGAACCGGATCGTCCGGTTTCAATTATCAGGGCATCTAATGTTCAAGGTTCTCTAAAATCAGGAGGTGATGGTCATGGACTATTGCATGCATTGGCAAGAGATTCAATTTTTGGTTGGGTCTCAGTTCCCGGTAGCCAAGAGAATAAATTCCCGAAGGATTTTTTGCATGTTCGGGATTTGGTGGAATCAATACTAGCGGTAATGCAATCTCCTCCCCCAACCCGTGAGGCAATTGCAATAGGAACTGGAAGGGGAGTTTTGCTAAACGACGTGGCTCAAATTTTTGCTTCTCACACAGGTGCTGAGCCGGTGTTTGGAAATGATGAATCTCAGGAAGTATATGGCGTAGTTGACGTTTTAGAAGTTGAACACAGATTAGGTTTTCGACCCTCGATTACTCTGGAACAGATGATTTCTGAAGCTGTTCAGAATGTAAACTAACAGTCGGAATCTTGATGCCAAGCAATGGAGTGTAATGACTCATGCACCTCTGCCCATTGGACTATCGGTATGGTGATCAATCGTTTAAGAGAATCTGGTCAGATGTGGGCAGACATGAAAGACAATTGGAAGTTGAACGTGCGTTGGTTTGGGCTCATCGAGAATTAGGAAGAGTTTCAAATGAAGATTATGAGATAGTTGCCTCAATTTCCAACCCTGATAATGTTACGATTGAGAGAGTTGCAGAGATCGAGGCGGAGACCCGACATGATATCATGGCTTTGACAAAGGCAATGGCTGAAGCAGCAGGGGAAGCTGGTTGGTGTATACATTTAGGCGCAACCTCGAATGATATAGTCGACACTGCAGTAGCATTACAGCTCAGGGACTCAATTATCTTACTACGGTCTGCTCTTTGCGATTTGATTGCTGTTACCGCAAATTTAGCAGAGAAAGAACGAGATACAGTAATGCTTGGGCGTACACATGGTCAAGCAGCCGTACCGATCACATTTGGATTGAAGGTCGCAGTTTGGTTAGATGAATTACGTCGACACCTTATTCGTTTAGAGGAAGCAACACCTCGAATAGCGGTAGGCAAGTTTCTCGGAGCAGTAGGAACTGGAGCCGCCCAAGGCGAGCATGCAAGAGAATTACAGCATTTGATTCTCACTCACCTCGGTCTCGGCGTCCCTCTTGCCACCACCCAAGTAGTCGGCCGAGACCGTTATGTCGAGTATGTTTCATGGTTGGCAAATGTTGCAACAACTGCTGAGAAGGTCTTGCAGGAAATCCGGAATCTGCAACGTTCAGAAATTGCTGAAGCTGGGGAAGGATTTGATGTTAAGAAACAGGTAGGTTCGTCGACAATGGCTCACAAGAAAAATCCAATAAAGTCAGAAAACGCCAGTGGTTTATCTAGGATTGTCCGCTCCTTCATCATTCCAACGTACGAGAATGCCCTTTTGTGGCACGAGAGAGATCTTGCAAATTCTTCCTCAGAGCGATTTACACTTTCTCATGCCAGCACATTGTGCCATGATGTGATGCAGAAAACGTCTCAGGTTCTAACGAATCTCTGGGTTGACGCTGATAGAATGATGTTGAATATTGAATCTCAGAATGGTTTAGTTATGGCTGAAAAAGTAATGATTGATCTTGTTGGAAAGGGAGTTGCTAGAGATGAAGCACACGAGATTCTCCGAAAGGCATCATTCCAAGCTGTTGAAACAGGAGAACATCTGAAAGAAATTTGTATGAAAACTGAAAAATTGATGGAAGTATTTTCTGAAGATGAAATGAATATTATGTTTGAACCGTCATCACATCTTGGAGTTTCAGGAGAGATTGTTGACGAAGCTGTAGCACTAGCCAGAGTCGCAATCGAAAGGTGAATCGATGTTACGCCCATTTCATCTAGCATTCCCAGTTGATGATTTAGTAGAAGCGCGTGCATTCTACACCGAAATTTTAGGGTGCACAGTCGGAAGAGAAAAACCCGAATCTTGTGTATTAAATTTCCATGGTCACCAAATCGTCGCACATTTGGTTAGTAGTATGCCTGATTTAGTAACAAATCCAGTTGACGGTAAGCAAGTTCCTTCCATGCATTTTGGAATTGTTTTGGAATGGAAAAAGTGGCATGAAATACGAGAAAGGTTGGAAGAATTATCTCTGGAATTTGTTATTGGACCATATGTTAGATATGAAAATCAACCAGGTGCACAAGCTACAATGTTCATTAAAGATCCATCTGGTAACCATTTAGAATTCAAATCGTTTCGAGATGACGCTAAGATTTTCGACGCATCTTGGGGCAATGTAGGCCAACCATAAACAAAAATCCAATTCCTTGGCTCAGTTTTCTATAGTTCCTACCTCTTCCAAGGTTTGTTAACATGGCTAATGACAAGGAACAATGGTGGACTGACAACCATTCTGAAGAGGAAAGTCTTTCTGAAGCGTTTGCAGATGCTGCCGCTGAAAAGGTGAAGCAAGAAGTAGAACTTGAAAAGGCAAAACATGCTCTTGAGTTGGCAAAGATAGAAGCAGAAAAAGCTAAAATTTCTGGAACTTCACAAATTCCTTCAATTTCATCTAATTCCTCCCAACCTACAACCAATCCTGTCACGGAATCTAGTCAGAACTCCGGTTGGAAGGGATTTTGGTGGTTATCATCAGGGGAGCTTGCCGCAGTGATGATTTCTACGATTGTTTTTGTTTCAATAGTAGGTCTGTTAGCAATGCAAGCATCTTCTGAGAAAGATTGGCCAATTGTTCAGGGAACAATTATCGGTTCGACTGATACTACCATGATCCATGTTAATGCTACAATTTCTGGGAATGGAGTAGATAATGGAACAGGGTGGTTTGAGAATTGGGAGGAAATTGAGACAGAGCATCGAAATGAAGATTGTTACTATGATGACTACGGGGATCAATATTGTGACGTATACTACACGTATACCTATCATGATGAATATACCTGTTTTGCTGACGTGTATCTCACTTGGGAAGTAAATGGGATAAATTATACTGGTTGGGCTGAATCTCCCAGTTATACTTCCAGAGATTTATGTTTTGAGGAAATTAAGGCACATTATCCAATTAATGGTTCAATGTTCATTGAAGTAGATGAAAGCACGCCTTCTGATTTCCAAGTATTTACAATTGAACATGGTTCTACAACAAAGTGGATTGAACAACAAACACTGGCAATGGATTCTGTAGGGTTTTACGACCTCTACACTTGCTATTACATTCCTTCATTTTCCTACCAATTTGGCTCTTCAGAATATACTGGGTCATTCACTCGAACGCAACTTGTTAATCTTGGTGAGAGCGAATGTTTGAATTCAGTAAAAAATTCAAATGGCCCTGGTTCTAAAATTACGGTATATGTCAATCCTGACAATCCAACAGATGTCCGTTCTACTCAGATAGAAAAAGGTGCAACTGCCGCTCTGTTTATGTGTGTTCCAAGTGGATTATTACTTTTGGTAATACTATTCGTTTTTGTTAGATTCAATAATGTAAAGCCTGGAGCATATGTCACTAGATCTGGGGCAATTCATCACCATCGAGGCTATCATCCAGATAATGATGTGGTAGTAATCAACAATAATTACGGCAGTCGTCATGGGTATACTGGGCCAATATATCATCGACATAGAAATCATCGTTCTCACAGAACTAGATCCAGTTCTACTTCTCGAGTTTCTCGCTCATCATCCAATCGCTCAGGAGGTGGAGGAAGATCGAGGGGTGGTGGCCGTTCTGGCGGTGGTGGCCGTTCTGGCGGTGGTGGCCGTTCTGGCGGTGGTGGCCGTGGGCGTCGTTAATTCGAACAAATCATGGGAAAAAGTGGTCCTATTTTCATACTAGGAATACGACGCAGAATCATGTCGGAATATCTTGAGTTTACCTCCAGATCCCCATTTGAAATCCACCACATTCTCACTGATTTAGAAAACACTCCTCAAATTACAATCGGCGCAGAACTTTTTTTCCCAGATGGCGAAGGACCTTTTTCTTGCGTAGTTGCTCATCATGGAAGCAAAGGTTGGGCTGCCCATCATCAAGATCACATTGAATGTTGGATTAGTGCTGGCCTTGCAGTTTGCAAAGTAAATTCTTTCTCATCAAGAGGTATTGATTCGACCGTTGATGACCAACTTTCAGTAACTCATGCAATGATGCTCGTCGACGCGTTCAGTGCTTATTCAGCATTATCTCAGGATACTAGAATCCGTAAGATTGGTATTGCAGGTTGGAGCCTTGGTGGTACGGTTGCCTTGTATTCTGCTTGGAAGCCCATTATCGATGTTTTTGGGTCTAGTTTCGATGCACATTTGCCATTTTATCCAGCAGCTCATATCCGACCAGAAATACAAGATTGGTCAGAGTCACCGATTTTCATTCTACACGGAGAAATTGATGATTGGACCCCAATTCATCTCGTGGATCAGCTAATCAATCAAATCCCAAATGTCACCTTACGCAGGTATCCAGATGCTCATCATGGATTCGACAGTAAGGATGAATTAACTTATCTTCCAAACGCGGTACGTCTAAGAAAAAGAACTGTAAAAATAAACAAGAAGGGAAAAATGTCAGGAGAATTATTTCCTGGGATAATCTTGCCCCTAAATGAGCGTTGGCAACGAAGGTGGATTATCCGGATTTTAAGAAATAGGGGTGCGCATGTACAAGGTAATCTCTCTGCTAGAGAAGATGCATTAGTGAGCGGAACTGAATTTTTAATCTCTAATTTGGTTAATCAATTACATTCGAGTGAATGATCCATCAGCATTCATTCTCCACTGAGATGAATCGGGTGCGATGTATATCGTCGCTCCATCATATGCTTGATCATAATGCCCTCCACCAGGAAGTCCTGTGTAGTCTGCGACAGTAACTGGTTGGACGGGTGCAAAACCTGGGGGTGGTTGCAGAGGAGAAGATTCTCGCATTTTAGTTCCATAATCCAAAGGCATTGCGGGAATTGATCCTACATTGTCATCACTTTTCAGAAGGAAGAATCCGATTGCTCCAAGAAGCGCAATAATAACAACTGCACCTATTCCTATGAATAATCCGTATGCCTCCATTTGAGCATCAAAGTCTCCCATTGACAATCTTTGTTCAAGAGTACATCCGACTCTTTCACCCTCGGTTTGAACTTCTTCATTTGTGGCAGAATCAGGACATACGTCTACATCATTCATTATTCCATCTGAGTCGAAATCTAACTGGTTATCTGCACATCCCATAATTTCGGAATCCTCTTCATTAACATCTAAACCTAAATCAGTTTCAGGACACATATCAAGGTAAGCGAGAATGGAGTCACTATCTGAGTCCCCATCTCCCAACCAACATCCTATCGCATCTACTGCACCGAATGAAGTGTATTCTGGCATCATTCTGATTTCTCCACTAGATGTGTTTGGGCACGCATCTGGGGACATGATGACATCTCCTATTATTCCGTCATTATCCCAATCATATTCTGCAGCACTACATCCGAATTCGTCTACAACCGCATTTACTGGTGAATCAGGACATTGGTCCAAGTAGTTCTTTCTGTTATCGCCGTCACGGTCTAGCTCCCCAAGCCAGCATCCTGATACATCAATAATTGTCCCCCACTCATACGTCAAACCATTTGCTTCTGATGTACGATTTTCGAAAAGAACCCTGTCTGAATCTGATGGACTATTTAGACAAGCATCATTAATGTCGTATATCCCATCCTGGTCGTCATCTTGTTGTGTATTATAGCCGCACCCTACATTATCAGATGCTTCACCTAGGGGGGTTTCAGGACACACATCAAATTGATCTTCGATTCCATCTGCATCATCATCTGTATCCTCTGTATCGTCTTTACAACCGTCACCATCTGCATCTAATTCGTTTGATGCAAACCACCCAGTTTCTCCCCCTGCACAGGCATCATTATTGTTCGGGACTCCGTCATTGTCGTTGTCATTATCCTCATCTGAATCCATACATCCGTCTCCATCCACATCCAATAATGGAGAAGAGGTCCATCCCACCATTCCTGTTGGACAGGAATCAGCCGAGTCTAAAACTCCATCATCATCGTCATCATCATCTTCAGTAGCATCACGACATCCGTCTCCATCGTGGTCATTTGATGCAGCGCTGGTCCAATCGCCATCACCATCTGGTGTGCATTTATCATTGATATCCAAGACCGTATCTCCGTCATCATCTGTATCTTCACCATCATCTCTGCATCCATCTCCATCTCGATCTGTGGATGGGCTTGAAGTCCAACCTAGGTCGCCTTTCGGACATTGGTCTAATTCAAGATCATCGAAATCAACATCGTTCATTCCATCATTGTCATCATCATCATCTTCACCGTCGTCGGCGCAACCATCGTTATCGTGGTCGGTACTTGGGGAGGTTGACCAGTTGAACCAACCTCTAGGGCATTGGTCATCGATATCAGGAATTGCATCGTTATCATCATCATCATCTTCTTCAGCATCATGGCACCCATCAGAATCGTGATCTCGAACACTGTTGGAAGTCCACCCCATTTTATCTCCAATATCGTCACACAGGTCGTCAAAGTCATTTATGCCATCTGCATCATCGTCGGTATCTTCAGTTGAGTCCTTACATCCATCCTGATCTCGATTAATTGTGTTATCAGTCGGATCCCAATTTACCTCAGGGCCGTTGGGACAGTTATCTTCTTCATTCAGTAGACCGTCTTGGTCAGCATCAGGATCGCATTCATCACCCATGCCATCCGTATCAATATCTGACTGAGATGGATTGTACAGGCTTGGACAGTTATCATCTACATCTGGAGTTCCATCAGAATCGGAGTCAGGCTTGAGCGACCAAACATAATATGCAATATTTTGGTAAATCTGGTAATTTTGGTCAGTAAATGCATTACCGTTTCCTATGGCGGTTCCACTTCCTAGAGTTAATGTGTAGGTCGATCCTATATTCGTTGGACCACCTGACCCAAAGGTTCCTACTCCAATTATTTCGCCAGTCGGTGCCCACATTCCCGCGATTCCATTATCATTGAAATCACCAGCACCCGAATCTGCAGAAATCCAATTTCCAGAAGTATCCATTGTAGCGTGATATGGATCGAAGTAGGTCGATGGAAGGGTAACTGTGCCGAACGTGGCGCTTCCACTTTGTGCCAGAGATCCTCCTGTCCCGGTCCATGATACAGTTGCAAATGAACCCGAAATCAACAATATTCCAGATGGATTGATGTCAAACCCTCGAACCTGATGGTATCCAGTTGCTGTGCTAATCCAGTCCCATTGATTGTTTGATCCTCTAGATGCTACAAATGTTGAGATGTCTTGTCCATTGCTAGATGACATAACTTGATTCGTGTCAAAATTTACAGTCCCTTGTACCGTTCCGGTAACGTAGTCTACTCCATTTTGGTGAACTACGCCGAAAGGTTGAGCAATGCCTCCCGTGCCTCCTGCTTGACTAGCGTTAAGGAATCCTAGGCCAGTTGTAATGTCTGCCATCCACAAATCGAACGAACCTATTGCCTGCATTTGTTGAGTACCGAATGTAATCGTACCGCTAAAAATGCCTACAGCTACCATTCCACCTCCTCTCCAATATATCGAATATCCTAGGTCTTGTCCAGTACTTCCCACTATATTTGCATCAATCCAATTCCCATTTGCGGCGTTTAGTTTTCCAACTGCAATATCCGTGGAAGTTCCTCCAATCCCATTTTTGCTAATTGAAGTACCAAAGTATGAAGTGGAAGTGGCGTTGGTTTCACCGATAACATAGACATCTTGGCTGTTTGGAGCAACCAAGATATCCTCACAAGCGTCGTCATTTTGTACAGTTCCGGCGTATGTTGCCCATTGAGCATTCAGGTTTTGATCGAATTTGGCTACCCACATATCTTGAGAACTTTCGTTACTTCCAGGAGGAGTATATGACACGAAGTTCTGTCCTGCAATGCTAACATTGCCTACAAACCATCCACATGCATATACATCAGTTCCCGCTGTGGTCAAAGCAGTAACTGTAGCTGAGCCTCCTCCTCCAAAGGCATTAGAATGCCAAAGTTTCTGCCAATTCCCAGACGATGAAGTCTTGGCAATGTATGCCATTTGATCAACTTCTGAGAATGTTTGTCCTCCAAATTTAACATCATAAATACCAAACCCTCCTGTGTAAATCGAACCTAAACTGTCAATTGCCATATCTGAAGGAGAAACTAAGCCTGCTGCGACTTGAATTGAAGGGTTAGTCACAGTATCGTATCCAGCGACAGCAGTCCAATCGGTACTGCCTGCTCTTGGACTTGTTTCTAATGATCTACTTTCTTCAGATAGTGGTATCTCAGGTTGATAAATAGGATGCATCACCATTCCTAGGAAAATAGCGGTCAACAATAGTACAGCCGTGCGCTGCATGCGAAGCATGAGCCTAGGTAGCAATGGCCGCTATTCAAACCTCGCGTGCATTGGGCAGTTTCTGCTAGGGCTGATACAATTTGAATTGGCCATTTTCTTCTTTCCAGTACCAATTTCCGTTTGCATCTTGAGCCCACTCTATTCCATCTTCGTCAACAGTGTTTCCACTTAATTCAGGTAGTGGGATAGGTTCTGGGGCCAAAGCCAGAGCTGCTTGGTCAGAGTATTCCCCAGCAATAGGTGCAGTTGTTTCATTTGGAATCTTCTTTTTACTCCGTCTCTTACTCTTTTTGTTTGATTTGTTATTCCTTTGTGCAATTATCATTACGCCTGCACCTACAGAGATCACGAAGACAACTATAACTGAGGCAATTACAAATGCTGGTGGTCCAGAACTAGAACTTGTCTGTTCCTTTTGACTTACCGAACAACCTGCTTCGTCTACACTGAGAAGAGCTGGTGTACCTGGACATATGTCAATTCCATTTGGGATAGAATCTGAATCGGCATCTAACTGGCTGAAACCACATCCGTTCACATCTACAATAGAACGTTCACTTTCAGGGGTGTTTGTACAATTTAGACCCGATTCTTCACCCCATTCAAATTCTACTAGATCACTTACTCCATCTTGATCAGAGTCAAGTAAGTCCCATATTTGATCTTGAGAGCACCCGAATTCATTGGTAGAGGCGCCTGGAAGAGTTAACGGACAAATATCATTTCCGGAAATTACATCCATGTCCCCGGCAATTCCGTCGCCGTCATCATCTCTTTCTGTGATCGTACAACCATCTCCAATTTGGGAAAGTATACCAGTTTCGTCAGCACTAACTGATGGACATACATCTTCAGCATCATTAATGCCATCTCCATCTGTATCGTCTATGCATCCATCAAGATTTGCATCAAAATTTCTTGAATCTTCTTGTGGGCATTGGTCGTCAGCATCAATAATCAGGTCTCCGTCAGAATCTGCCTGTCCTTCTGAACACCCATTGATGTCAACAAATTCTCCTACTGGTGTGTTTGGACATAGATCTTCTCCATTGTCCTCATAGAAGCCATCTCCATCATCATCAGAATCTTCACCGTCATCTTTGCATCCGTCGCGATCAAAATCGGTCGCAAATGTGGATATCCAATCGGTTGCTCCCTGGGGGCACATGTCGGGGGCTGAATCTAAAATCTGATCTCCATCATCATCCGTATCCTCTCCGTAACCGTCATTGTCTGCTCCCAAATCTTTGCAACCATCCCCGTCATTATCAGTGGAAGGGTTGCTTGTCCAACCGCTCACGCCATCGGGGCAGGCATCATTTGCATCTTCTATTCCATCGTTATCGTCATCGAAATCTTCGTCGGAATCTCTGCATCCATCTCCATCATTATCTGTCGGGTCCAAACTGGTCCAATCCGTTGCTCCTGGTGGATTACATGAATCTACAAAGTCAGGAATACCATCTCCATCATCATCTAAATCTTCGGTTGAATCTCTACATCCATCTTGGTCATAATCAAAGGAAATCTCGGAAGTCCAGCCCTTTTCACCGGTTGGGCAATCATCGGAATCATCCGGCCGTTGATCGTTGTCGTCATCTGAATCCTCTCCCTCGTCTTTACATCCATCACCGTCATGATCTGTTGATTGATTACTTGTCCAGTTTTTCCAAGAGGGATTAACTGGGCAGGAGTCTGAGGAATCATTAATCCCATCTGAATCATCATCCTCATCTTCTTCAGAATCTTTGCAGCCATCTGTGTCGTAATCTGAAACTGAGGTCGAACTCCAATTATGTATTGTACTTACAGAATTACAGTCGTCGAAAACATCTTCGATTCCGTCCCCGTCATCGTCTTTATCTTCATCCAAGTCTCTGCATCCATCTTGGTCTCTATCATTAATCCAAATTGAACTATCCCAATTAGTAGATG
>MDTG01389322.1_pt1 | contig 16008 bp, 13 predicted proteins | sample 811421 | NCBI WGS metagenome assembly MDTG01 (sample SAMN05326645, study PRJNA326480) | marine metagenome | isolation source: seawater | place: Pacific Ocean: South East | collected 2011 | reverse complement strand
GATATATTCAGAGTTTCCTTGTGAATAAATTTGATTCAATTAGACCTTATAATGACAATGAAGTTAACAAAGTTTTATTGGGTCTATCAAGTAATCGAAGGTTTCTTAAGATGCTATTTGCAACAGGGGAATATCGAAATATAAAGTATTTACCTTTTTCAAGAAAAATCCTTAGCCTAATTTTAAAAAATAAAGTAAAAGACATACATGATGTTAAGACTTATCAGGATCTATTTGAAACAATAGTCTCTCAAGTTGTAAAAAATTCTATTAATAAATTTTCCGTAACGGGTATAGAAAATATTAAAAAAGCTAAAGGATATCTCTTTATTTCAAATCATAGAGACATTACCCTAGATTCTGCACTTTTAAATCTCACTTTACATACCAATGGCTTAAATACTACAAATAATGCTGTGGGTAATAATTTATTAAGTGAAAAATGGGCCTCAGACTTAATGAGGCTCAATAAAAGCTTCATTATTGATAGAAGTGATAAATCTAAAAAAGAAATTTATAAGAGTTTGCATTTAGCATCTGAGTTTATATTTAATTCGATTTCAAATAAAAATGAATCTATTTGGATAGCTCAAAAACAAGGTAGGTCTAAAGATGGAAATGATTATACTGATCCATCAGTAATTAAAATGATTCATTTGAATGCAAGAAAAAGAATATCAATTAATGAATATCTTAATAGTTTAAATGTTGTTCCAGTCTCCATTTCATATGAAAAAGATCCAAATGATATCTTAAAAGCTCGTGAATTATATTTAACTGATTTAAATGAAACGTACATCAAGGAACCTAAAGAAGATCTCAAGAGTATCTATGAAGGAATAAGAGGTCAGAAGGGAGATGTAAATTTAAATATTGGAAAAGTAATAGAATTTAATGAGGATTCATATGAAAGATGCTCTGATTTAATTACTGAGAATATAAAAAAATTATATATACCTCATTCAACAAATTTTGCAGCTGCAATATTGCAAGGCAAAAATTTAGAAAATAATTATGAACCTGAAGTTCTTGATGATTCCATAGAGTTTTTAAATAGAAGAGTATCGATGTTGCCTGAAGAAATGCATATATATCTTCTTAATCAATATATAAATCCACTTTTATAAACTATAACCAGTTTCATTATGCTCATGGATATCCAATCCTTCCTCTTCTGCTTCATTTGAAACTCTTATATCAGTAAATACATTTATCACTCTTAAAATGATATATGTTGCAATAATAGTCCATACGCCTATAACAAATATTCCCTCTATTTGAATAATTAATTGCGCAATCATTCCATCATCTGATATGCCTGATGCTCCTGATCCTAAAAGACCATTTGGATTACCTAATATTGCTAACATAATTATTCCTAACATTCCGCCCACACCATGAACTGGAAAAACATCTAATGAATCATCTATTTCAAAATAAGATTTAACCATCTGAGTTGCATAAAAGCATACTGAACCGGCTAACAAGCCAATAAGCATTGCACCAGCTGGACCTACTGTTCCTGATGCTGGGGTTATAGTTGCAAGTCCTGCAACCATGCCAGTTGATATTCCAACTATAGTAGCCTTTCCTGATCTATACCACTCAATACCCATCCACGTAAGAGCTCCAATAGCTGCACTTATATGAGTTACTAACATAGCCATTCCTGCTGAACTATCAGCAGCAACTGCACTACCAGCATTAAAACCAAACCAACCAACCCATAACATTGAAGCTCCAATCATAACCATAGTTCTATTGTGTGGCGGAAGAGGAGATTGATTAAAGCCTTTTCTTTTTCCAAGATAAATAGCTGCAACTAGAGCACCAATACCGCATGTAGCATGCACAACTAGACCGCCAGCAAAATCTATCACACCTTTATTACCTAAATAACCTCCACCCCATACCATATGACATGCTGGTAGATATACAAATGTAAACCAAGCAACAGAAAATAAACACATTACTGAAAATTTCATTCTTTCAGCAAATGCACCCACAACAAGTGCTGGCGTAATAATTGCAAATGTCATTTGAAATGTAATAAAAACTGATTCGGGTAAGCTGCCACTTAATGAATCTCTTTCAATCCCATTCAAGAACAAGGCACTAAAATCTCCTATAAAAAGCCCATCTCCTTTAAATGCAAGACTATACCCATACACAACCCAACAAACGGAAATTAAACATGCAATAGTAAAACATTGCATTAAAACTGATAAAACATTTTTTGACCTAACTAGACCACCATAAAATAAAGCTAATCCAGGTAAAGTCATAAATAGAACAAGTGCTGTTGATGTTAAAATCCATGACGTATCACCAGCATTTACATTATTTGCGCTTAATATTGGACTTAATAATAAAATTAATACAGATATGAATTTTTTCAAAATAACTCCCCTTAAATAAATCGACTATAACGATTATATATCTTAAAAAGAAAAAAGGGTTGCTAAAAAACAACCCTTTTTAATAATATTGAACTGTTACAGGGGGAGAGGGTAAGTCTTATCGCAACAGTTCATATTGCTAATTAAATTCTGGATAAGCTTCTATACCTACCTCAGATTTATCAAGACCAAGGTCTTGTTCTTCATCAGTTGCTCTTATTGGCATTACTGAATTAATAGCCATTGTTACTAAATAACTAGCAACAAAGGTAAACCCTGCTATTGATAACACTCCAATAAGTTGTGTTACAAATGATGCACCGCCTGTAAATGAAACAGCAAGAACACCAAAGATACCAACAGTACCATGAGCTGAAATAGCTCCAACAGGATCATCAATACCAGATTTTTCTAAATATAAAATAGAAAAATAAACTATAAGTCCACCTATTGCACCTACAAGAACGGCCATACCGCCTGAAGGACTTAATGGATCTGCAGTTATTGCAACTAGACCTGCAATAGCACCATTCATTGCCATTGTTACATCCATCTTGCCAGTTAAAGCTAAACTCATCATTAGAGCAGCAACAACACCACCTGCAGCAGCCATATTAGTATTTAAAAATACCTGACTGACATTAATAGCACTTGCTTCACTTGATACAACAAGTTCTGATCCGCCATTAAAACCAAACCAACCTAGCCATAGAATCCAAACACCTAATGCTGCCATTGGTATATTTGAACCAGGCATAGGATTTACAGAACCGTCAAAGCCATATTTGCCTTTTCTTGGCCCTAGGATTGTGACAACAGCTAGAGCAGCTGCAGCTCCACATAAATGAACAGTTCCGGAACCAGCATAGTCTGAATAACCCATTCCACTTAGGAAACCGCCGCCCCAGTTCCAATATCCTTGAATTGGATAAATAAAACCAGTTAAAACAACTGCAAATAAGAAAAATGGTAATAGTTTCATTCTTCCAGCAACTGCTCCCGATACAATCGACATAGCTGTTGCAACAAAGACTACTTGGAAAAAGAAGTCAGCTTGTTGAGAATAATCCATTCCATATGGGATTCCAATTTCTTCATTAGGTAAAGTGTTTGATAAACCTAAAGAAGTACCAATCGCTGGTACATAGCCTTCTAAGAGGCCTCCAAATGCGCCACCACCTGGATACATAAGCATAAAGCCACAACACAAATACATAATACATGCTATTGAATATAGGCCTAAGTTTTTAGTTACTATTTCAGATACATCTTTCTTTTGTACAAGTCCTGCTTCCAGCATTGTAAAACCAGCTGCCATCCACATAACTAAAGCACCAGCCATAACTGCATAAAATGTATCTAATGCAAATTTAATTTCTTCCATAATTTCTCCTTAAATTAAATAGCGTCAGAGTCAGTCTCACCAGTTCTAATTCTGATAACACTGTCTACACTACTAATAAATATTTTTCCATCACCAATTTTTCCAGTATTAGCAGTTTTAGTAATAACTTCTGTTACTGTTTCAAGATTTCCATCATCTACTAAAATCTCTAATTTTATTTTTGGTAATGTATCTACTGAATATTCGGCACCACGGTACATCTCAGTATGACCTTTTTGCCTTCCATATCCTTTAACTTCAGTTATTGTTAATCCTTCAATACCTGCTTCCACAAGCGCTTCTCTAACTTCCTGAAGTTTAAATGGCTTAATAATTGCGCTTACTAATTTCATCGTTTATAAACTAGCTGAAACTGAAAAGTAAATTCCATCTTCATCAGCACCATAACCGTCGTCTGAGAAATCTGAGTAACCTATACCACAGTCATAACTTCCACATGAAAAGCCATATGACATTGTCATGTTGTCACCGTAGTCATCATATTGGCCATATGAAATTCCAAAATCGCCAATACCATAAGATACCTCGGTATAATCTGGTGCACCGTCTTGTCCCATTGCAAAAGTAAGACCTAAATCACCCATACTTAACCCAAGAACGATTTCTTCAAAATCAAGTCCAGTTTCATTTTTTGGATAATCAAAAGCAACATAACCTAAATCAACACCTATGCCACCCATATCAAATCCATAGCCAAAGTAATAATCTAATTCACTTCCAGCACCGTCATTAAAATTGACATTAGATCCCCATATACCTGCATAGAAGCCACCTTCAGATGCATAATCAAATCCACCTTGAATAGCTGGACCATCAGATTGAGTCATTCCTCTCCATATATAGTCAGAAGTAAAGCTGACATTAGCACTTACCTCAGCATACGAAGGCAATGAAATAATAGTCATTAATAATAATAATTTTTTCATTTTTATCTCCTTATATAAAAAAATATATATACAACTAATTAAATGCAATTATTGTGCCAAAGTTAAATTATTATTTAATTTTTTTAAAAAAAGTTATAATTTGCTTCAATTCAGGAAAAATTATGGAATTAAAAAATAAAGTTGCATTAGTAACGGGAGGGGCTTCTGGCCTTGGTCAAGCAACAGTTGAAGTATTTGTGGCTAAGGGGGCTAAAGCAGTCATTTTAGATATAAATGAAGAAAAAGCCTCAGAAATAATTAAGAATCTTGGAGAAGAGAACGTTATTTTTATATCAACTAATATTATGGAAGAAGAACCTGTTATAAGTGCAGTAAATCAAATTAAAGACAAGTTTGGTGCATTACATATTGCAGTAAATTGTGCAGGTACTGGATATCCTGGGAGAATACTCGGTAAAGAAGCGCCTCATCCTTTAGATGCATTTAAATTTATAATAAATTTAAATCTTGTTGGAACATTTAATGTTATGAGAATTGCTGCTGAATTAATGGATAAGAATGATCCTGGAGGTAAAGGAGAAAAGGGAGTAATAATTAATACTGCATCTATAGCAGGATATGAGGGTCAAATTGGCCAATCCGCATATAGCGCATCTAAAGCAGGAGTTATTGGTCTAACTTTAACAGCTGCAAGAGATCTAGCGAGACATGCTGTAAGAGTATGCACTATAGCACCTGGCATATTTGATACACCATTGATGCAGCTTGCACCTGATAAAGTTAGGGATCCTTTATTAGAATCAACTCAGTTTCCGCATAGATTTGGACAACCAAATGAGTTTGCTGATTTAGCAGTACACATCGTTGAAAATGCTTATCTAAATGGTGAAACCATCAGACTTGATTCTGGTATGAGAATGAAACCTAGATAATTTATTGAACTGCGGTCCAATAAGTCATAGCTATAACAGCAATTAATACTAAAAAAAGAATTACTCTTGAATCTGATTTACTATCAAGATTATCTTCATCTGATTCGTAATACTTTTTATAATCATCATCCTTCATAATTATTCTCCATGTTTAATAACAACTCTACCAATCTGGCCGCCTTTTAGAATTTTTTTAACCTCATCTTCTATTTCATTAATGCTTACAGTCTTTGTTTGATTGCTTAAATCAATAGACCATTCATCAGATAATAGGTTCCATAATTCTTTTTTTAGGTTAATAGGAGACTCTGCTGAATCAATTCCTGATAATTGCACACCTCTTAAGATAAATGGGAAGACAGAAGAGGTAAACATTGCACCTCCAACATTTCCACAACATGATACTACGCCATTATTTGATACCATTGAAATTATTTTTGCTAACATTTCTCCGCCAACCGTATCAACTGCAGATGCATATAATGCTTTATCTAGTGGTTTTAATGGTTCAGACATATAGTCGTCTCTTGAAATTATTTTACTCGCTCCCATTTTCATTAATATTTCACTTTCATCTGGCTTACCAGTAATTGCATGAACCTCAAACCCAATCTTTGATAAAAGACCGACTGCAACCGATCCAACTCCTCCAGTAGCACCTGAAACTATAACTGGAAGATTTTTTAAGACTCCGGCTTTTATAATTTTATTGACACACTCTGCAGCAGTAATTCCAGCAGTACCATGAGACATTGCATCTAAAAGAGATAGATTTTTTGGTAATTTAATTACCCATTCTGCAGGTAAATGAGCCATTTCTCCAAATCCGCCAAACTCCGCCATTCCTATTTTATATCCAGTAGCAATAACTGTATCACCAGATATAAAATCAGGAGAAGCAGACTCTATAACTTCACCCGCAACGTCCACACCAGGAACAAAAGGATAGGACTTAACAACACCTTTGGCACCGCTTGCAGCTAATGCATCTTTATAGTTCAAAGAAGAATATTTAACTTTAATTAGAACTCGACCTTCTTCAAGTAAGGGGATATCAAGTTCTTTTATTGATCCTTTATATTCTCCATTAGTTTCTTCAACCAAATATGCCTTATATTTCATTATTATTTCTCTGATAAATATTTTTCTGCATCAAGGGCAGCCATACATCCGAAACCAGCAGATGTTACTGCTTGTCTATAAATTTGATCAGAAACGTCACCGGCTGCAAATACTCCTTCAATTGATGTACTTGTTATTGAGCCATTTAATCCGGATTTAATTAATATATAACCATTATCCATATCTAATTGATCTTTAAAAATATCAGTATTTGGTTTATGGCCAATAGCTATAAAAACTCCCATTACATCTTTCTTTACCTCATTACCTTTATTATCAAGCAAAATACTATTTACCCCCATATCATCACCTAATACTTCTTTAAGATGTGAGTCCCATAAAATTTCAATTTTTCCAGCTTTTTCTTCATTAAAGATTCTATCTTGAAGAATTTTTTCTGCTCTTAACTCATCCCTTCTATGAACTAAGTATACTTTTGAGCATATTCTTGATAAATATAAAGCTTCTTCAGCAGCCGTATTGCCTCCACCAATTACAGCCACCTCTTGATCTTTATAAAAGAAACCATCACATGTTGCACAAGCAGATACTCCTTTTCCTAAATAGTTTTGCTCAGATGGCAGACCCAAATACATTGCACTTGCACCAGTAGCAATTATTAGTGCGTCACAGGTATACTCCGACGTTCCAATTAATTTAAATGGTCTATTATTTAAATCTACTCCATTTATATGATCATTGATAACTTTTACATCAAATTGTTCAACATGTTTTTTCATTCTTTCCATCAACTCTGGTCCTTGAAGCCCATCACTATCCCCAGGCCAATTTTCTACGTCAGTTGTTGTAGTTAGCTGACCTCCTTCTTGCATACCAGCGATAATAATGGGATTTAATCCAGCTCTTGCTGCATAAACACCTGCAGCATATCCGGCAGGACCAGATCCTAGAATAATTAATTTTTGATGATCATTAGACATTATTGAAATTATAATTGAATATAAAGAAATTGTTATGGTTTATGCCTATAATTACAATAAGATTTATAAAAAAATAATTAAATGCCTCCATATATAAAGAACACTCTGCTAAATTTTTTAAGTTTTTTTCTAATTGCTTTCTCTTTATATATATTAATCTCATTAATATCATATAGCCCAAGTGACTCAGGTTTTTTCAATAAAAACTCATCTATAGATATTGTCAACTTAGGAGGACCTCTCGGAGCTTCAATTTCAGACTTTCTTATTACTCTTATAGGTTTTAGCAGTTACTTGCTTTTAATAATAGGATGCATCTGGTCAATACAATCTTTATTTCTTGAATCTGAAACAAGTTCAATAAATAAGATTATTGTGAGGCTATCAAGTTCAATATTCTTAATTATCTGCTTTTCTGCTATTGGAGAATTTTATCTTATGGAAGGCTTCGGTGGATGGATAGGAAGTAGTGTTCTTAATGCATTATCAGCATCTATTGGTAATATCGGGACTCTTATTTTTTTAATTGTCTTAGTAATTCCAGCATTGTCTCTATCTTTAAATTTTTCATGGTTAAAGATTATTGATAAATTTGGAAATCTTTTATTAGTTTCTTTGAAATCTAGTGTTGAATTATTTAAAAGTATATTGATGTATATGCAAAAAATCCTAAATTTATTTTTTGCAAACATAAAAAAAATTGTTACTTCGTTGCAAGAAAACAACAATCAAATTAAAAAACCAAAAGAAATCAAACCAAAAATTACTAAAGAACCTCAAATAAAAGAAAAATCACCAGAAGTACAGAATATTAAACAACAAGATTTACCTTTGTCTGATGAGAACTCTTTAAAAGAAGTTCCAAAAGAAAAAATAGAGGATAATTCAGAAGAGAAAAAAGATAAAACTGTTATGCCAAGTACTGAATTATTAGATAGGGCGCTTGATGATGGTGCTTCATTAACAGAAAATGAACTAAGTCAAATAGCATCGCTATTAGAAGATAAATTAGAAGAATTCGGAATAGAAGCAACTGTTGAGTCTGTATTACCTGGGCCTGTAGTTACAAGATTTGAAATACAACCAGCTCCTGGAACAAAAGCAAGCAAGATAACTAATATCGCTCAAGATATCGCAAGATCACTTTCTGTTAGCAGTGTAAGGGTAGTTGAAGTTATAGAGGGTAAATCTTTTGTTGGTATAGAAATACCAAATAACAATAGGAAAATGGTAAGACTAACTGAAATCCTGTCATCAAAAGCTTTCAAGTCTTCTCCTTCAAATTTAAGTGTTGCTCTTGGCCAAGATATTTCTGGTAATCCAATAGTTGTAGACCTTTCAAAAATGCCACATATGTTAGTTGCAGGAACTACTGGATCAGGAAAATCAGTTGGGTTAAATGCAATGTTGTTAAGTCTGTTATTTAAATCAGACCCTGAGGATGTTAGGTTGATTTTAGTTGATCCAAAAATGTTAGAACTAGCTGTGTATGATGGGATTCCTCATTTATTAACTCCAGTCATAACAGATATGACAGATGCCTCAAATGGACTTAGATGGTGTGTAGCTGAAATGGATAGGCGCTATAAACTTATGTCTATGATGGGAGTAAGAAACTTAGCTGGATTTAACAAAAAGATACAAGATGCAGAAAAAAATGGAAAACAAATAGTAAATCCATTAAATGAAGATGAAGAGGAATATTTAGAAGTACTTCCATCAATAGTAGTTGTTGTTGATGAATTCGCAGATATGATGATGTTGGTAGGAAAAAAAGTTGAACATTTAATAGCAAGAATAGCTCAAAAGGCTAGAGCAGCAGGAATACACCTTGTTTTAGCAACTCAAAGACCATCTGTTGATGTTATAACAGGATTAATTAAAGCTAATATCCCAACAAGAATTGCTTTTCAAGTATCTACTAAAATTGATTCAAGAACAATTTTGGATCAAGGCGGCGCTGAACAGTTACTAGGCTATGGTGATATGTTATATCTTCCGCCAGGAGTTGGAGTCCCTGTAAGAGTTCATGGAGCTTTTGTTGGTGATGATGAAGTTCATAGAGTTGTGAATGATTGGAAATCAAGAGCTGAACCAAATTATGTTGAAGAAATTACATCATCTGCTCAAGATACTGGTCCAATTCCAGGATGGACGGGAATTGATTCAGGTTCACCTGAGGATGCTGATGAACTATATGATGAAGCGATAAATTTTGTTCTAGAATCTAGAAGGGCATCGATTTCAGCTGTTCAAAGAAAACTCAGAATTGGTTATAACAGAGCTGCAAGACTTATAGAGACAATGGAAGAGGCTGGAATAGTTTCTGAAATGAGCTCTAATGGTTCTAGAGAAGTTTTAGTACCTAAAAGAGATTAACTTGAGAAAAATTTTTCTTTTATTAATATTTTCTCTAGATTCTTATTCGGATATATCTAATGATTTAAATGATTTTTTTAATAATGAATTATCTTTTATACAAACAAGTAAAAATAAACTAAATAATATCTCTGAAGAGTCTAAAGGAATTTATAAAAAAAATACCAATGAATCAGTAATAATTGAAGTAAATTATCCATTTAGAGAAACATACCTTATTAATCAAAATGAAATTAAAATTCATGACCATGAGTTTGATCAAGTAAAAAGAGTTTCAATTAATAAAATAAATAATAATTTAATAATTGATTATTTAATAAATGGTTTTCCTGAAGACTTTAAAAATAAGATCAATGAATCAGAAATAGAATTTTCATTAGATTTTGTAAATAAAAATACTCTTAGAATTAAATTTAAAGATAATATGGAAATAGATAATGTAATTGAATTTATAAAAGATGATTAATAATATTTTATTTATTGGGATTGGTGGAGCATTAGGAGCAATATCAAGATTTAGTATTAATGAATTATTTGAAAATTACTTTTCTTCATCCTCTTCAATGGGAATACTTTTTATAAATATAATCGGTTGTTTTTTAATAGGAATTCTAATTGGAATATCTTTACCCGAAAAAGATACAACTTATTATTTTTTTGTTATTGGATTTTTAGGATCCTTTACAACAATGTCAGCATTTACATACCATACAATTATGATGGCGAATTCAAATTTAATTAATGCACTTTTTTATATAATCATTACAATAGTTTTATCAATTTTGGCAACATATGTAGGAGCATTGTTATCTAAGTAATGTTGGATATAAAAAAATTAAGAGATGATTTTGATGGTATTAGAGTAGCTTTAGAAAAGCGTGGATATGATATTGATCAAAAAAAATTTCAGTCTCTAGATAAAAAAAGAAAAGTCCTTCAAGTGGATGTAGAAAACTTGCAGGCCGATAAGAAAAAACTCTCTACAGAATTTGGGGAGTTAAAATCTTCTGGAGAAAGCACTGACTCTTTAAAGGAAATTATAGATAAAAAAACACTTGAACTTAATGAAAAGGATAGTGAGCTAAAGATAATTTTAGATCAATTAGATAGTTTTTTATTAAGGATACCTAACGTATGTCATGACTCTGTTCCTATTGGAAAAAATGAAGATGATAATGTTGTTGTTAGTCAACATGGCAAAATTAATTCTCAAAATACCCTTGATCATCTAGAAATAACTGAAATGATAGATGTAGATTTAGCTGTAAAGCTAGCAGGGGCTCGTTTTTCAGTCTTAAAGGGAGACTTAGCAAAACTTCAAAGAGCATTAATAACTTTTATGATTAATAATGCAATAGGTAACGGATATGAAGAATATTATCTTCCATTTATGGCTAATAGAAATTCATTAGTTGGAACAGGACAACTTCCAAAGTTCGAAGAGGATCTTTTTAAAACTTACGATAAATTATATCTAATACCAACAGCTGAAGTTCCACTAACCAACTTATTTAGAAATGAATTTGTTCAGGAAAATGAACTTCCAATCAAGGTAACATCACATACCCCATGCTTTAGGTCTGAAGCAGGAAGTTATGGAAAAGATACTCGAGGGCTTATGCGACAACATCAATTTGAAAAAGTAGAACTTCTTCAAGTTACTCATCCTGATAATTCTATGGAATGTTTAGATGGATTATTAGCTAATGCATGTGAAATTCTTGATAAGCTAGAACTTCCTTATCAGATTGTTGAATTATGTTCTGGTGATTTAGGTTTTTCATCTTGTAAGACATTTGATATAGAGGTTTGGATGCCAAGTCAAAATAAGTATCGAGAAATTTCATCATGTTCAAATTTTTCTGATTTTCAAGCAAGAAGAGCAAACATTAAGTATAAAAATAATGAAGGAACCCATTTTGCTCATACTATTAATGGATCAGGTCTTGCTGTAGGAAGAACTCTTATTGCTCTCATAGAAAATAATTATAACGGTACTGACTCAATAAAAATTCCAAGTTGCATACAGGAGTATTTTGGTTCAGATACACTTAAGACCAGTTGATACACAATACATTAGTAAAGATATTTTTTTTAATTGTTTTCAGTTTTAACATAGTTAAAGCTGATTCTATAAAGTTTGGTCTCGGATCATGCCTTGATCAAGATTATCCTCAGCCAATTTGGCAATCAATTCAAAATGAGAACCTTAATTATTTTATTTTTCTTGGTGATAACGTCTACGGAGATGTTCCAAGTGGGTTACTAAGAAAAATGAAACGCGCTTACCAAAAGCAAAAATTAATTCTTCCAGATTTTTTAGATGAAATAAATATCTTATCAATATGGGATGATCATGATTATGGTATTAATGATGGTGGCTCTGATTATAGAAATAAAAAACGATCACAAAAAATGTTTCTAGATTTTTGGGAAATACCCAAGGATGATATTAGGCATAAACAAGAAGGAATATATTTCTCAGAAGAACAAATATTTTTTAACAAAAAATTTAAACTTATTTTTCTTGATACAAGATACTTCAGGTCTGAGTTAAAAGGTAAGAAAGGAAGATATACAAAGAATAAAGATCCTGATGCAACAATTCTTGGATTTAAACAATGGAAATGGTTTGAAAATCAACTAAATCAAGATTTTGATTTCTTGATGATTTTTAGTTCTATACAGATTATTCCTCAAGATCATGGCTTTGAAAAATGGGATAATTTTCCAAAAGAAAGAGATAAAATTCTTAATATGCTCGAAAAATATAATGATAAAACAATATTATTTTCTGGAGACAGACATCGAAGTGGTATTTATAAAAAAGATGGAATAATAGAAGTTACAGCATCCTCTATGAACAAACCTGGTTCAGATTTTTTTGAAACTGATAAATATTTAATTGGAAAAACATACCCTCAAGCAAATTTTAGTATTTTAGAAATATTTAAAAAAAGTATTAATATTAAAATTAAAGATGAATCAGGTAAGGTTTTAAACTCTATAAACCTTAATATTGATTAAAATTTTACAAAATTGTAATAGTCCTCGGCAATTTTTTAAGATATATTATATATGTTATTAATTTTCACATTTAGGGGTGTGTAATATGATTCGGAACATTTTTAAATTATCTCTACTCTCATTACTTATTTCACCAATTATTATCGCTCAAGAATTAACGTCAGATATTACTGGAACGGTTTCTTCTGCTAGTGGTGATATTAGTGGTGCACAAGTTGAGATTACATATGAACCAACAAACACAGTTATTACAAGAACAACTGATTCTTCAGGTAAGTATTTTGCTGGTGGTTTAAGACCCGGCGGACCTTATAAGATTAAGGTTTCTGCAGCTGGACTTAACCCAGATCAAGTAACTGCCACTTTAACTGTTGGTGAAACTTCAAGAATTTCTTTTAAATTAAATTCAGCATCAGCAGTTGATGATGTTGTTGTTACTGCTGAAAGAATATCATCAGATGATGGTATTGGTTATTCTTCAACTATTGATGCACAAACTATTCAAGAAACACCTTCAGTAACAAGAGACATTAAAGATCTTATAAGATTAAATCCATTAGTTTCTTTAGATGATGCTGAAGATGATTATGCAAGTATTTCTATTGGTGGCGCTCACCCTAGAAGTAATGATATTAAAGTCGATGGTGTCTCATTTAATGATGACTTTGGGTTAAATGATAATGGCTATCCTTCTCAAAGAAGCCCTATAAATCTTGATGCTATCGAACAAATGTCTGTAAAGGTTGCTCCAGCTTCTGTTGAATATTCTAATTTTAGAGGCGGTGTAATAGAGTTTGTTACAAAAGGTGGTACAAATGAATTTGAAGGAAGTGTTGCATATTATGACAGAGGCGATTCATTTTATGGAGACAAAATAGAAGGAAGAGAATATACCTTTGATAAAGAAGATACTGCAGAAAGTTTTACTTTTGGCGGACCAATTATTAAAGACAAAGCTTTCTTTTATGTTACTTACGAAGATACACTTGTAACAAACCCTGTATTATATGGACCAGCAGGTTCTGGTGCAGCTAATGAGCAGGTAATTACCCAAGCTCAAGTTGACAACATTAGAAATATTACAAAGAACAAATATGGATGGGATCCTTTAGGGGTTGCATCAAAAACAGAATCTAAACAGGAAAATACTTCGGTAAGAATAGATTATATTGTTAATGATAATCATAGACTGACTTATAACTATAAACTTACAGAAGGTGATAGATTAAGAGCAAGTGGAAGTAATTCGAGTTTCTATTATGAATCAGCTTCATACTTTAAGGGAGAAGAAACTGATACATCAAGTATTTTATTAGTTTCAGATTGGGCGGATAATTTAATTTCTGAAATTTATTATTCAAATAAATCAACCGATACTAGTCAGGAATCTCCAGCAGGTCAAAATGTTCCTAATTTTTATATCGATGATGCATATGGTATGCGAGTTTACTTAGGTGCTGATATATATAGAAGTGCAAATGCGCTTGCAACTGAAACAGATTTCTTTAAAGGAAAGTTAACTTACTACACCGGTGATCATAAGATTACTGCTGGTTATGAACAAACTACCTATGATATTTATAATGTATTTATTGTTGCACAAGATGGCTCATGGGAATTTGATACCTTAGCAGATTATGAAGCTGGTATTGCAAGCAGTTTCTTTGCTAATAATGCAAAAAGTGGGACTGTTGAAGATGCAGCTGCTGCTTTTGAGTACGGATTAACATCATTATATTTAATGGATGAATATGCTTATTCCGATAGATTGAGTTTAACAGCAGGTATTAGATATGATGAGTATGATTCTGATGATGATCCAGCTAAAAATTCAGCATTCGAATCAACATATGGATTTGCAAATGCAGGCATAGCTGGTACTGATTTATTAAATATAAGACTAGGAATGGATCTTATTATTGATGATGTAAGTGATATAAATGTTACTTATGGTACATACTCAGCAAAACTCCCGGCAGTATGGATATCAAATGCATATACCAATGATGGAGTAAGAGTTTCTGCATATAGTAGTTCTAATGCGGCAGCAGGATGTGATCCGCTTACATCTGCAGGGTCTGGATTACCAGCATGTGTTCAGGATGCAATTAAGAATGCTCCATTAACTGACTCTAAGATTGACTTCATAGCCCCAAGTTTTGAGTGGCCTGATTCAAAAATATTAAATATTACTTATGAAAGAGATCTTCCAAGAGATATGGATATGACAGTAACTTATTTAAAATCTAAACAAGAAGAGGCTTTATATAAAGTTATTGATACAGGTTATCCATTAAATGGAGATATTCCAACAGTTCCAACAGAAGTTGCACCTGATGGAAGACCTATTTATAACATGACAGGAAGAAGAACTTATAAAGCTGGTTTATATAATGACTGTTGTGGTGAAAGAGAGGTAATATCTGCAACTTTAAATAAATCTTTTAGAGATGGAGACACTGTATTGTCCTTAAGTTATACAGGACAAGATAGTACAGAATTAAATGGTATGACTTCTTCAACATCTAATTCAAACTATGGTAAAACAGGTGCAGTCGACTTTAATAATAGAAGACCACAGACATCAGTCTATGAGACTGAACATAGAGTCCTTGCAACTCTAAGGTCGAAACATTATTTCTTTGGCGCAGATAAACCAACAACTTTCACATTAATTTATGAGAGAAAGTCAGGACTTCCAGCATATCCTACTTTTGATACCTTTACAGGATGGACAGGAGACTATAAAACAAAAGCATTTGGTTATGACTATAATTTAAATGATGATAGTTCTTCATTACTTTATATACCAACCAGAAGCGACCCAAAAGTTTGTTATACATACAAATGTACTGATGAAGGTTCTGCTGATGCTATAGCAAGAGAGCAAGCAGTATTAGATCTTTTATATGGTGT
>MDTG01257539.1_pt1 | contig 16008 bp, 2 predicted proteins | sample 811421 | NCBI WGS metagenome assembly MDTG01 (sample SAMN05326645, study PRJNA326480) | marine metagenome | isolation source: seawater | place: Pacific Ocean: South East | collected 2011 | reverse complement strand
GCTTCCATTTCTTCAACTTTTGAATCAATTGCTCTAAAGTTTTCGGAAACGTATCCTTTGCCGATTTCGATTCTGGATCTAAATCTTGTTCGTACTGTGTTTTATACTCTTTGAAGAACTCAGCGTGTTTTGATGAGGTGTCCTGAGAGAAGCACGCTTTGGCGACGCCGGCAAGTTCTTTCTTGAACGGCACCGGAACCTCAGACGTGGTTGCGCACGGGTACTTAAAACATCTGTGTAATAGCGTGTGCACGACGACTAATAAACGCTCTTCTGGTGCACAGCCGAACCTGGTGCACAATTCGCTCAACAAAACTTCAATTTCAGCGACCAAATTGCCAAACTTTGCGCGAAGTTTATCGACGGTTTCTTTTGCTGCTTGAAACACGGCACGAGCTTCAGCCAAAGAAGATTGCGCTTTCTTCAAAGAAATCTCTCGGTTTTTCTTCTCTTCTTCGTCTTTAGGGACCGACGTGTTTTCGAGTTGATTGTATGTTTGTGTTTTACGCGCCAAGGCATCTCGTCGTTCGAGTAAGAATGTTCGCAATTGGTAGTACACCGCTTGTGGATGCGCGCACGCCAACCGAATCAACACTGCCTTTGCGTGCGGTGCTTCAGGTCTGACCAAGACCAACAACAACTGTGGGATCCATTCGATCCAGACCCACAATGGGATGGCATCCACGTGTCTTTGTAAAGCTCTTCCAACAGCCACGGGATGTTTCGAGAAACCTAACGCGTGAATAATCTTTATCACTCTCTTCGAGTGATCCTTCGGAGAATGTTTGATGGATTGTAAGATGCACGTCGCAGCTTGCTCGCTCCAAAAGGCAGCTTGGCCTTCGATTGGAGTACCGCCGGCATTTGTTTTGCCCCCAGCTTCCTCTTCCGCGTTCGCTTGTTCTGCTCTCATTTGACAATACTCGCCCCACGTGTTCCAAACTTCCGGTAACTGTGCGCACAAAGAAACCGACGTGGCGTAACTTTCGTGAGCGCCGTCTGCCTCACCCAATCGCTCTTGGAATTGACCTCTCAAGTGGAACAGTTTCGCCTGATGATGCGGAGCGAAATATTCCAACGAAGTGGAATCCAAAGCATTCAATCCAGACACGGCTTCGCCCTCGATGTCCAAATACGCTCTCGATTGTTCCGAGAGTTTCACGAAAGCTTCCTGTACCTCCACGTGCGGTCGTTGCGTGGAAAGAATACTCAAAGCCACTTCTGGTAAGTTGTGCTTCCTAGCGATTCGAGCAAACCTATTCACCGCCCAGGCTCTGTCGCGCATACCCAGTTGGTCGAGTGAGTGGCCAGTCGCTTGCGAAGCGATGTTTGGATGTACCTCTTGAATGCTCTTTTGCGCTCCTGCTATCATGTCGTGCATGAAACCTCGCCACGATAACACTTGGTTGTGCCACGGAATAGGATCCCAATCGTTTGGTGTTCGTAAACGCCAGGTTTCCAAAACGTCCTGCACTAACGTTCGCGAATGTTGTGGGTTTTGGTGCCCCGGTCTGGTACAATTCGCGAGCTCGTGCATGACTTTTCGTGACTCTTGGATTTCCGTGATGACATGAAATGCGTGGAGCATCGGCACATGACAATTCGCCCCGGTTTCCGGTAAAGACCACCATCGATCCAAAGCTCTCTTCACGGCAGCTGCCCAGTGCTGCTCGGCATCACGAATGCGCCCTGCGTGCAATCGAGAGTACGCGCGAATGCACATTATCCCTGCGGTTTCTTCAACTTCAGACACGTGTCCTGGAGGTAAAATATCCTTCAACGCATTCCATTCGTTCAAACGCCAACTGGTGTGGCATTGCAACTCTCCATGTTTGACGGATTTCGCGAAATCCGCTAGTAAGTCCCACTGATTTAACTGTTGCGCGCACTGAATCCACTGCGCCTCACAGTTACACACTTCAGTTTTAGATACGCCGGATAATTGACCGCTAGTAGCATTTTGCATGCCTTGAAAGAAGACCTCTTGCGCTTGCTGCCAATGACCGTGTTGCGCGAGCGCGAGGCCGGCGCGTGTAACATCGGCAGCACATCTTTGACGCCACAACCCGACGAGCACGTCGCCTTCGTCCAGTACGCGATACAATTCTGCCAACGCGTCGAAGCATCGGTTTTCTTGCGGGTATCGAACCACGTGGTTTTCCAACAACGCGATGGAGATGTGCCATGCGTTGAATTTACTGCCCAAGAATTTAATCAATTCTGAAGGGATTTTCGGTTGTGGCTGCGATAAAGAGATGCCCTCCAATAGCGCCTGAATAACGTTTGGACGTACGGCAGCTTGTCGTTGATGGTACTCTTTCGAGAGCAACCCAATCATAGGTTTCGCCAACTGTAATTGTTCTTCACGTTGTAAGGTCTGCCATACAATCGGGAAGATGAGGACCCAGAGATAATAGGCAACATGAGTATTGCGCTTGCCGACTTTACGAAGCGGGGCGACCAAATCAGAAACGCGAAGAGCGCCAGTTTGTTTGATAAACTTCGAGTGACGCGCGAATAATTCCGCAATCGCGTCCCCGTCGCTTTTATTGTCATCGCTGTCTTTTGCCGACGACGTTTTCTTACCCTTCTTCGTGGAGTTCGGCGCAGTTTTACTAGCATCCGGTGGTCCTGGTGGAGGCATCTTTGGATCTTCCGCGTCCGGGAATAAACCAGCGATAACGCCAGAATTTGGCGCTAACGTGACTTTCTCGTCCTCTGCTAATAATTGCAAAATTAAATCCAAACCTTGCATAAGCCAAAATGTATCCGCCATTGCATCCCATTCTTGCACCGTGACGATGTATTGCAGACGCAGGAAGAGTGACTGCCCAATGGCAACATCATACAGTTGGAAGAACTTATCCTTGAACAGTGGGTTTCGAGTCCGTAAGCCGAGCAAATGTTGACGTTCGACTTTTGCAAACACCTCGCGTCGAAGAATCTCGTCGTGTTTCCCACCTGGCATGCAAAGTTTATAAATAGCGCCTAAAAGCTTGTTCTCCCAATCCTTTGTTTGCGTGGCCTCGAGACCCATGCGAGTGAGTTGCGCCATCTTTGAAAGAAACAAAACAGTTTCCTTATCGCTGAGGCTACCAATGCGGCGTTTCTTAGGTCTCGAACCAGATATATTAGTGGGAAATGTGGGAGTGATAGCAGCGGCAGCGGCAACGGCATCTGCCGTCGTCGTTGATATTTTGCTTGCAGTCTCAGTCACTTGCGTCGTTGCTGCCGAAACGGTGTAAGAACGCAATGGATCATACGGCCCTAGAGCCGCATCGTCAACCCAATCACACAGCGCGTCCAGAATGGCCACCAACACCGCCCCATGCGTTCCTTTGTCGTTGACCAACTGCAACAACATTCGCAAGAATAATTGTTTGTGGTCGATGACGCCAGTCGCGACGACGCGAGAGGCTACCGCTCTGACACACTCCGCCACGCAGTGCGCAACGGAACCGTAATCGGCAACAGGAGCATTTTCCTCTTTTGACTTCGAGCGATTTTGCGAGGATTGTTGTTGCAAGATGCGCTGTTGCTGTTTCGCAGCCGAAACTGAATTCAACTCTTGTGTCAATCTCGATAACAACTTGATCAGTGCAGGCAAATAGCGATCCAAAGCCTCCGGGCACTCCCTCCCAAGCTCGACAAGCAAGACAAGGACACCGGATAGCGAAGGGCTGTTCGATTGCGAATTTGGCAACGCCGGATGGCCTGTGATTGCGGCACCGATCCTCTTCGCGCACGTCTCGTCGATTTTTAAACGAAGAATTTTCGCCTCAGGAGATAACAATGCGGACGCTGAGACTTGCGTCGGCGGTTGACCTTGCGACCCCATATTCGCTGCAGGTGCGGGCGGTTTTGCATCCACATCTATCTGTTCTGTCTTCACAGCAACTTGATCATCGCCGCCTTCTTTGTTATCTGCACCGTCGGTAGCATTGGTGTCTTTGTTTTTCGACTGTTGCTGATCGCCCTGTGTCAGCGCTTCCTGTTGCTTCGCAACCAAGTCTTCCGGCGTGCGCATTTTCTTCGTCATTGCCTTAGCGACTACCTTCGCGAGCATTCTATGCGTTTCTGCGGAGCTACTCGATACGCACGGGTCGATAAATTGCGCGATTTGATTCACATTCTGTTCGACAAAACCTTCAACTTCGCACTCGAGCGCCAAGTCGAAAACGACCAAACCAGTATCTAAGGCAGACGAGGAATCTTGTCCAGCTTGCTCGGCTAAAGCCAAAAGTTTATCGATAAACGTAAACTTCACGCGAGCGGTTTTCCAAGTCGTCATCGCGCGTTTCAACAACTTCAACGTTTTCGCATTGAGTTCCTTCATGACTTGATCTTTTCCTTCGCCGGTTAAAAACGCCATGCGCACGAGAAAGTTCACGGTAATTTCTGCCATTGCCGGCGAAGGCGCAAACTCCGGTTCATTGTTATCCGAGACGGTGCCGCCAGCGACGCCAGTTAAGGACGGTTGGGTGAGTATAGAAGGTGCAGATTTGAGCATCGCAGATTGGATGTTACCATCGGGTGTTCCTTCTTTCTTCGAGGGTTTCTTCTTCTCTTTCTCTTTCTCTTCTTCCTCTTCTTCCTCTTCTTCCTCCTCCTCGGATTCTTCGGATTTGCCTCGACGACTACCTCTTGTCGATTTCTTCGCCGTGGTTTGCTTCTTCGCGGTCAACGCAGCTTTGCCTCGCGTGCCTCGCGTGGATGGCGCCGGCGAGGAGTCCTTCGCGCTCGTCTTCGCCATTTTCGCTGCGCGACCACCTCTCGTCGCTCTCGTGGAAGGTTTGTCTTCTTCCTCTTCTTCTTCTTCTTCTTCTTCTTCTTCTTCTTCTTCCTCTTCATCACCATCATCGTCATCATCATGCTTTTTAGCCGCAGCAGCTCTGCCTCGTTTCCTGCGCGTCGCCGTTGTGGTTTTCTTTTCCGGCGTATCTTCTGCTTCCGAGTCGTCCTTCTTCGCACCCGCAGCTCCTCTGCGCTTACCACCTCGAGTAGATTTTCGTGGCGTCTCCTCCTCTTCTTCCTCTTCTTCCACTTTTTCTTCATCCTCCTCGTCGTCGATAGCTTCAACTTTCTTACTGCGTGAACCGCGAGTTGGTTTCTTCGATGCAGTGGTGGCAATTTTACCACCTTTCTTCCTTTTCGACGCAGATTTATCGTTGTCGTCGTCTTCACCATCCGAGGCATCCCTCATCTCTTCATCTTCCTTGCGTGTTGTTTCCTCTAGCATCTTGGCTTGCGCGGATTTCTTGGATGCTAAAAACTCTGTAGGATTCTTCCGACGATCCTCCCAATTCAAAATCAATTCGACCAAGTTGATGGAAATTATGCGATTTTCAATCGGCGCCGATGACGGCAAACCTAATCGCGACAGAGAATTGACCATTTGCGGTACGAACTGTGCTCTGGACTCGTAAAAGTGCGATTCGTGATCAACGATTAAGTTCCACACGTGGATTGAGTGCGGCAAGGAGTGACCTTCCTCAACTAAAATTTTCTTTGCGTATCGAATCCAGATTGGATACTTGTGATCGCCTCGCGGAAGTCGTTTCGGCAACGCCGGCACTAAAGCATCGAGAGCAATTTTGGCCAACTCCTTTGTATCAGGTTGACAGGCGCGAAGAAGTGCAACAAAGACTTGCAAAATAATCTTTTCTGGCGCTTGGTACGCTTCTAAGAAGTAGCACACGTTGACGAACGCAAATTGCTTCGACGCACGGTCTTCGCGCTTCAAGTGGTTCCAACCAAACTTGATCAGCTCCTTGCGATGCTTGACGAGGTCGTCCGGCAAACATCGAATGAGTAATGTTGCAAGCTGCAGAAGCTGTACACGGAATTGCTCGTTGAATAATGCTGGCGCAGGTGACTCGTCGTCAGCGTAATCCAGAATGTCTCCGACGATCCCAGAAACAGCGTCTTCGTTGACAATCGAACGCGCCTCGGCGAGTTTCTTAGGACTCTTTGAGCATCCTTCCAAGGAGTCGGATAACATCGGTAAGACGACGAGCTTCAAGTTTGCAACTAAGGCATCCGCATCTTTCGCAGTCTGTTCCTCGTCCGCGTCTTTCTTCGAAGCCGCTTTGAACTTAGCTTTAAAGTCAGATAAGAAGAACTCTAGAATGGCTCTCTTCTCCGCTGGTTTGTAACTCCCAGCCACGCGATCGGAGATGAATTCTCTCACGAACGTTAAATCGACACAAGTTTTCGTGGACATGATTGGTAAAATTCCAAACAAGAGTTCGACTTCACCCATGCGATTGCGGTCGACGCACCTCAAAAAGCACTTCACTAGACGCTTTGACTCCAAAAGTTCAGGCAAACTCAACATCTCCTCTCGACGGAGACGCTCAAGTCGTCCAGGATCGTTCCATCGCTTCCACAAAGCGTCGCGAATACTCATGCGAGTGTTTTCGCTCATGTTTGGCATCATCTTAAGCATAACGCAGCATAATTTGATGGCATTGAACGAAGCAAGGTCGCATCCCGAACCAATGCCGGAAAGTCCCATGGCTTTTGCGCGAGCTATTCGCTCCTCCGGAGAAATCTCGACGCGTTGCGCCGGAGAATTATCACCGTCTTTCTTTGCACCATCCACATCCGGTGAATTCGAAGCGCCCGCAGCTGCGGCTTGCGCGAATTGCGCCGGAGTCGAGCTGGTCGGGAGGAAGTACTTTTTGTTAAACGAGTTATCGAAAATCTTTTCGTAATTCGCCTCCAACTCCCACAAAATATTGCTCCCTTCACTGATGCGAATAGTCTCCAAGAAGCGGTTGAAATGCTGCGGCTGATCCAGTCGAGCAACGTAGAAGTCCACCGTATCCTTCGCGTACCGAGATAAAAATTTAGTCAATGGTTTGCGATACAAAGAGTGGACGTCTGAGTGCACACCGATTGGTGGCAACGAGTTCTCGAGTTGAATGTTCAGCGTAACGAGCGGCTCGAGGAATTTTCTCGCGGCGTTTGGAAGCAAATGGAACAAGTTTACAGTCGCCGCGGCGATGCGAGGATCGCGCGCATTTGGTTCTAACCACAAACGTAAATGTTCCAAAAGTTTTTCGCCTAATGTCGGGTTGAACCAGTTTGAAAGCAATTCCAAGAGTTTCTCTAAACCGACGAGCAACGGCAACGTTAGATTTTCTGGACGTGCAAGAGAGCCAAGAATTGGTCGTAAAGACGATTGCAAAAGCTCTTTGCTGAGACTTTGCTGATCAACGACAACTTTTAAACCAGACACTGCAATTTCGACAATTTCCGGCGTTCTGCTCGTTAACGACTTGAAGAACACGTTGACAGCTTTCTCCATCGCGGCTTCAAAGGCCTTTTGCGAGTCTTCGGAAGGAAACGTAATGGCGCTTTTCCTTGTGACCAGTGTACACATCAAATGAGCGCACGACGCACGTAATGCCGTAGCCACCGAGGTTTGTGAACACGATGTTAAGGAAACAATTGACTCGTTCTTGTTCAGAATGACTGTTTCGACAGTGCCCGAAATAGGCATCTTGATGTTGGCCTCACTTTCGGCGATGAGCAATGCATCGCCAAAGAGCTCCAAGAGCTGCGCCGAGTGTTGTTTGATTAACGGTGCATAAATCTCAAGTTTCATGAAAAAATCAATCACGCGAATGGTTTGAATCTGATCTTCGATGTGCCGCGACCCGAGAGGACGAGACAAAAGTTTTGCGATTCTCGCTGGAGAGACGTTCAAAACATCTTTGACTTTAACTTTGCATTGTCGCGAAATGTCAACCAGAGCCTTCTCTACGGCCGGTCGGACATTTTGCGCCTCCGATATAGATACAACAGCATCAGAAATGACATTCACACCTGCCTCAACGCCCGGCTCCGCGTCCTCGCCTCTTGGAATACTTCCAATTGGCAAGCACACGTCAACAAGCTTGTAGAGAACCTTCGACGTCTTTTTAATCTCTGGCGCCGCATGCTTCGGCATGCCGCGCAAGGCTCGAAGTAAGCATAACGCTATCTTTGCCATGTGCGGGCGGATGATACTTCTCGGAACAACGTCTAAGAGCATATTGATACCTTCCACTGCACCGGACGTAGATTGCCAGGCTGTTTTGAAAGCGCAGTGACACAAGCGTGGGATGAGCGCGTCGACGAGAACAGCGAGCTTCTGCGGCGGCTTCGCGTGCGGACGGGTGACGTATTCTGGTACCGGCCGCTCTTTGACGTTCGCCGGGTCTGCTTCGTCTCCTTCTGCTTCGTCGGCATCTGTCGCCGTAGCTTTGGCGCCACGGCCGCCTTTCTTCGATGCCTTCTTAGAGGAAGCCCTTTCTTCCTCCTCCTCCTCGCCATCGACGTCCATGGCATCTGCTGCGCTTTGTTCGAGTTGTTTTTTATGGCTTTTGGGATATTTTTTCAGCTCTGCTCTGTTCAATTCTTCGCAATCTTCTTTGGCTAAGAGTAGAACAGTGTCGATGAAAGTTTTCATCGCCGCTAAAGCCGCTTTCACGTGCGCAATTTGACCACATTCCATGGCATCTACAAGTGCATCTATGAATAAAATCGCATCAATCTTCTTCAAAGCAGTCACAGAAACTCGCTCTGCGGAAGGAGAATACCCTCCTTTCTTGTCGTATTTACCATCACTAATTAAGTTACCGCTATTCGTAACGCGAACGATATCGCCGATGAACAACATCGCAAAGTGTTCGGTGATGGATTCAACGAACCCGGCGTTTGCCTTCTTGAGTTCTGGGTCGGCTTCCGCAGACACAACAGCAATAATTAATGATTTCATCACGCGTTCCTCGGCAGCTAATTGCGTCTTTGTCTTGTTCCCCAAAGTCGCTTGCGCGCGAAGATTCGCTTCGCGGTCGTTTTTCCGAGCGTCTTCCGTAGCGTCATCAACTGACTTTGTCCACCCGTTCAATACTGCCGCCTCAACGGCAGCACGAATGGTCTTTTCAATATCTTCATCACTGTCACCATCGACATTCATCGCATCGTCGTCTTTATATCTCCTCTTTGTCGAAGCTAACTCTTTCGCTATACCCGAGGAAACGTTAATGATGGAAGCCAAGCACACACGCAAAAATGCCAACGCTTGCTTTCGATGTTCATTCAACGCTTCGACACTGCTACTATTCATGGACGACGATGCAATCGCCGGTAGTACTCGCGGTGATTCTAAAATCCCGCGCATAAGTGCTATGCATCTATCAAAAGGCACGAGAAAGCTCGTTTCCGGTTTGAAAGTCAAAATCATGCGCAAACCGTGCTCAGGATTCTCTTTCGCTTCCAGCTCGAGCGGCTCTTTGAGAAAATCGCGATTTCTACCTCCAAGTTTTCCCAATAACTGCATAGCTTTTGCGCCAAACGGAGATCCGGACTGTTGCGGCTTAAGCTTGGACCACAACGCAATCATCAAAGGCGTCTTGACCTCGGCTATGCACGGATCAAGAAAGTCTGGATTGAGAGAATCCACCCAGAATTCTAAAGTTCGCAAACCGAGCAAATTCAATTCACTCGTCTTTGATTCTAACGCTATGCACAATGGTTTCGCGAGTTTTGGCAGGTGCGGAAGGATCGATGACAATCTACCCGGCAATGTCAAACATAATTCTACAATTGTATCGTTGAGCTCGTGTGGATCTGGACCGTTCAGGTACTTTAACAACGCATCAAGACACGTTGGTAAAATAGGAAGCACCTCGCGATAAAGCAAATCAAACTTCGCTTGAGCTAGAGCTCGGAACAGATATCTAAGCAATCTAACATACGCCGATGGATTTTCAATTTCGCGCATTGCTTTCAAACATTTCTCGACGATGGGGATGACGTACGGCGACAACATGGCTTCGCAGTTGGAATACTTTGAAACCGCGTGAAGCAACAAACTGAAGAGTTTCAAGACGAGCTGCGCCGGCGGCGATTGCGGATCTTCGAGATGTTTTAGTTTGTCTCTGACTAAAATCATCGCAAGGCAATCGGCAAAGTATCTTGAAAGATTCTGATTCTGCAGCAAAAGATGCGGAAGCTGAACCATCGGCGCCAACTCGAGCATTCCGTTGAAGAGGTCGTCAAATCGAATGCACGCAATGTCGAGAAAGCATCGTGGATCGAGCACTGCAAAGACTTCGGCGACATGCGCACACATTTCGGCGCACTCCGCCCCCCGGTACAACGCCAGACATTTCACGCCATTCTTAACAAATGCCGAAGTACGACGAAGCTCTGGTTCGGTGAGACCGTGACGAAGAGGTGACGATAACGCCATCAACGCCGCGTTGTTATTTTGCGTCTGTGTTTGTTGAGCTCTGAAATTTGTAACCGACCAGAGAAGTGTTTTCATACCGATAAAGAGTGTCTTGACAATGGCTTTAGTATCCGCGAGTTCCTTTAGTCTTTCCTTGGAAACGTCAAGTTTTACCTCTTGCTCCTCTTTTTCTTCATTTTTGCTGTCATCTTCGTCGTCGTTACTTTCTTTGCTCCCTTTCTTACTTTTACCAACAGCTTTCTTTTTCGAGGACTTTTTCGCCGATGGGGAAACAGCATCTTTCTCGCCCTCCTTTTCATGCGATATATTAGCATTACTTTTGTTTTTGTCATCTTTACCACCCTTGCCCGATGCAGAGGAAGTGGACGGTGCCTCTTTCTTTTCGTCATGCAAATGCTCGACCAATTTCAATAAAGTCTTCAACCTTGGGCGCAAAGTTCGAAACTTGACTACTGTGGCATCTAAAATCTTCACTAAAAGAGCGCGTGCTTCGTCCGCACTCCCAGGAGTCGTTTCCGCTCGGCGGCGAAAGATAGATTCCACCAAGTGGTGCATTAACCTCGCGCACGTCATTTGAACACTCAACGGCAATCTTTCATCTTGCATGTTTGTCGAAAACACATGCACTGTTTTACGGATCTGCGGCAAAGTAAGCTCCGATCGCATGTGATGAACCAATTCCGCTAAGAAACTGTACGCTAACGGGCGCAAGGATTCTGCGCACAAGCGTCCAGAACCTAACAACGCGTGCTCCTCCAATAACGAGTCCAGATGTTGGAAGAAACTGCGGCAGAAATTTTGCACTGACAACGCGTGTCTCGTCGCCACCAACAACTCCTTCCTCGTCGACAAGACATCCGGGCACGTCTTCAACAAATCAACAACCGCCAGTGAAATCTCTTGTTGATACGGAAGTACCAACCGCGCGTGTCCTCTCACGAGATAGGTGATAAAACTGATCGTTTTCACCTGCGCGGATTTCAAATCCGCGAATCGTTCGCGAAGTTTAAAGCTTTCTTTAAATGCCGTTCGCAAAGTTCGCGCTGAGCACGTCTTTGTCATCACCGGTAAGAGCTTCTGCACAGTATCTTGTGCCACGGACGGATATAATTGAAACAAAAGCATAACAATCAACGGACATTCCGTGCACACTTTGAATGACTTCAGCGCAGGAATGGTCGCCGAATCGTTCGCCGCTGTCGCCGCCGTCTGTTCCCCAGAAACTTCGTTTCTTTCTTTGGTATCCTTGGATGCACCTCTTCTAGCTTTCTTTGTACTCGCTTTATCTTCTTTATCAGTGTCCTTCATCTCTTCATCTCCTCCTTCCGCACCTTCCTCATCCGTCTCGATCCCAAACACCTCCTTCACTGTTTGTGGTATATTTCCAAACACCTCCTCGGCAAACTGCAAAAACTGCATCGCTTTCTCTTCGCTTCTCGGCCGAAAATTTCTGTGCACGTCGAACGCAATCCTCATGCATACCAGCGCGTTCTTCTCGTTCTCCTCTCTTAAGGGCGTCAGCGTGCACTCCAACAACTGACTCTCATATGGTCTCAAAACTTCGTTATGAGGTAACCGCGAGAGGATTTCATATATAACGTTTCGTAGCTTGATCGATTCGTTTTCACCGGTATCTTGGCCAGGCATAGGTGGATTATCCTTCAAAAGTTTCAGGAACACATCGAAATAGGCTTTCAACCAGTTTGCATATTCGGATGTGTGTGCGATTTCGATGCTCGCACGCACTTCACTCGCCAACTCCAATTGTTTCGTTATCGTGACATTAGCAGCGAAGAATTTCTCCGCGTGTTCGGCAAAATTTTTGGGTACCATTTTCAAAGGTCGATTGGTGCACCCGTCGATGGAGTTTCGACCGTCTCTCGTCCTATGAGAAGGCTCTGGGATGAAAGTCCTCTCTAAAATGCGCTCAAATTTGCCTCTAATAGAAAAAGGTCCCGTTTGAAAAATGCTCAATACTGTGTCCGATCCGATATACTTTTAACTTTTTCTTGTCACGAATCGTTTAAACAGAAAATCTGACGCGACCAACGCGAGACGTGGTGTTGATCGAGTCCGCTGAAACCGATTTTAGCTCGACGCGTATCGATTTAAGCGGTATGAATCGAATAAAACTTGTGATGCATTCCAGCCGTAAATCGTTAGGTTTTCGGGTTTAATTAGGTTTAGGGTACCTGTATGAAGAAGAGGACCCACCTTTTAAAAAGGAAAAAGGAAGAAAAAGGAAGAGGAAGGCAAAACTTCGCATAAACAAATCAAATCTACCTATATAAAACTCTATCTACTACCTAATTCCAAAAGGTAAACGTGCTCGCTTTGAATCCTCTTTTCTTCCTCTCCAACTCTTTCATAACTGAATGAAACGCGTCGGCGTCGACGGTTGGTCTCTTCCACGCGACGTTTGGCCAAAACTTCGCCATCGCTTTGCGTTTGCGTTCAATGACGGCGTCTGGAACAGAACGTAGGATATCGATGGCTTCCAAGTGTCTCTTTTCCGGAATTTTGATGGAAACTTCTCGCCAGTTGAAGGAGTTTTCGTACGGGAACTCGATTTCGTCCGCGATGATGACCGGGATGCATCCGACCATCAACGCTTGGTAAGCTCTCAGCGTCCACGGCGACCAGCCTCGAGGACAGAGGCAGAAAGTAGAGGCGCGCATTTCCTCTCTGTAACACGTTTTATCGCACGAGCTGTGTTGTTCCGTAAAAACGACGTCTTTTATATCCTTAAACGCCTCTTTCATTTTAATCCGTATGCCTTTGGAGTATTGCTTCCCAAGTTTGTTGGCAATTGTGCCACGAAAATAGGCAAATGTTTTCGCTCGATTCACTTCTTTTTGTCTCCGTAATGATCCAGACCAGAACGCTTTTTCTGGTTCTAGACCCGGAATAACGATATCTTTCCACGTGTTGAACTGTTCGGACAATGATCGGTCGCCTTCGGGAGTTAAAAAGACGGATTTCTTGATGTGCCTCTTCCAATCTTTGAAAATGTGCGGGCCTCTCGCTCCAGCAAACGTAAACACGTGGTCTCTTCCTTGTGTTCTATTCCAAAACGGATAGTGATCCGTCACTAATTTCATAGCTTCTAACCACCACGTATTCGTTTCTTGCAACCCTTTCTTCGCCCCTAGCGTTGCTATATTTTCAAACAACTTACACTCGCCGTACACTGGGACGTAAAAGAACTCCGCCTCTAATGGGTCCAACGTATACATCTTCGACTGCATAATATTCGCGTGAATGCGAATTTCCGTCCCATACTGGTCTGTTACGCACCTCTTATTCTTTTTCAACATCTCAACGTGAAACTTCTGGGGTAAATTGTACACGAAAATCTTAAACGATACGCCATCATTCGACGCCGGCTCAAACGTTGGTGAAGCCGGACCGGGCGAGTACCTCGGTATCACGTCGAAGTAGTGTTTATTTTCAATTTCTCCATTGCTACTGCTATTCTCTACCTCTGCGACTTGCTCTGCCTCCTCCTCGTTGCTTGCTCTTACTTCATCGTCTGCTACATCTATAGTCGAGTCCTCCTCTTTCGACGATATCTTTTTGTTGATATTGTCTTTGTGATTCGTACTCTTACTCTTACTACACGGTTTAAACTTCTCGCACTTCGGTTCCGGAGGACACTTCTCCGTCTCTTCTCGAAACTTTTCCAGCATCAAAACCTGCATCTCTCGACTCACCTTCTCGCTCGCTTTCGTCCGGTACTTCTTCAGATACGTTTCCCATTTCAACCGGTTTTTGTGTTCCAATTGGACTTGCGTTTGCAAAGAGGAAAAGTACGATTTGGAGCGCGAGAAATGGAGGAGAGTTAAGAGAAGGAGGAGAAAATCGACCACGGCGAGGAGACGGACGAGGAAGAGAAGAGAGGAGGAAAACGAGGAGCTCCGCATGTTCTCTCTCTTTCTCTTTCTCTTTCTCTCGTTCTCTCTTTTTTTTTGGATTTTGGACGTACTACTAAAGTGAGGAAAGTGGTTGTATCTCATTTTCAGGTAAACGTTTGTGCATATATACAAAATTCGATGCAAATTGCCTATCTCTGCAACTTTTAATAAATTGAATACATTAATACCTGCACTCGACTAAAATTGATGCACACTCGCCATAGAGCTCGGGTCGTTTCTTTCCGGTGTACATGCAGTGATGGCCGTACATGTCGTACAACGGCACGCATTTCAAGCCTTTCTGCAAGTTTTGGACGGTGCAACAGTAATATCCCAACAAATCGTCCAAGTCTGGGTCTTGGTCGAAGACTTCGAACAAGACTAAATCGAGTTCTGGGCACTTGGATTCCAATTCGATTTGTTCGTTCCAAATCGGTTGCGCTTTCGGGCCGACGCGAGCTTCCGAGAAGACTTTGGTTTGGACGGAGGAACCGTTTTTACCACAGATGGATATTTTGACGTACGTGTCCGGACCGCTGAGGAAATCCGCGTTTTTGAACGCCTCCCATCCAGAGCCGACGAGGACGTTAAAGGAAATTTTTTTCGGCAACGCGCCGGATTTTTTACCGTCCAAGAGAAATTTTGGTTTTTTAATGTAACCAGCGCCACCGTTGTCGGCAAATTTACCTCGGTTCATAAATATCGGTCTGTCCATGCCTTGGAAGTTCAAGGCGACCAAGGAGGCACCGATGGACCACGCGGCGTTTGGATCAGCGTTGTCCGATAAGACTCGCCAACCGCCCGGGTAACATCTCAACAAGTGCCTCTTTGTAAACGCCAATAAATCCTTACGCTCCAAATCGTCAGCCGTGGCTTTCTTGACCATCTTCTCTACCTTTTTCTCGTTCCAACTGCACGATTTCACTCCCGGCCATTCCTGCACCTCGTCGAACCCGTGAAACTTTGCGTTGCCGATGGCGACGACGTTTTTCAACTTGTCTGCGACGTTGCTCTCTTCAACAACCTCGCCGTCATTGTCATCGTCGTCGGACTCATCGTCGTCTTCATTATCCATGATCGATTTGTGTAAATCCGGCGCTAATGTCTTGGACGTATCCAAAACTGGCTTCTCTTTCTTCGCCTTCTTCTCCTTTCCTGACCCGTTTTTACCCTTCTTGGCGTCTTGTTTGTGCTTCAACTTGTCCCGGATGACTACTTTGCCTTTCAATTGGTTCGGGCTCGGCCACTCCTCTTTCTTCCCGGCACCTTCTGGCGGTCGATACAACATCCCGTCGCAGAAAATCTCCTCCAACAAATCGCCCATAACTCCTCGCTGTTCCACATTGACGTGGTTCTCAAACGTTACGATGACTGGATACGGCGTCTTCACGAATCCAAACTCTTTAATCGCTTGTAAACATTCGCGAAGTTCGACTGGTTTACACGCCGTGCCTCCGTGCGTGACGATTGGCGTTCCTTTCGGTCCGTCGTAACAATCCAACTCAATCACGCGGCCGCCGTGTAACAAAATATCTTTCACCGCTCGCCCGCTCGAAACGCCCGTGAGTTGGTTCCCTTCCAAGTACGAGTTGTGGCTACATTCAGAGAAAGAAAGAAAGAACGCGTGGACAAAAGTGTTTTTTGGTCAGCAAATATTGACAGTTTGGCGCCTCCGACCAACGAAACGAAAACGACGCCAAACAACCCAAAGAACTTTTCATCATCATCATCATCATCATTGGAGACGAAAGAAAGAAAGAAAGAAAGAAAGAAAGAAAGAAGACGAATAAATAAAAAAAGGAAGAAGATATTTCTGTACCTCGAATTGATGAAGTAATGACTCAGCGG
>MDTG01003448.1_pt1 | contig 16009 bp, 16 predicted proteins | sample 811421 | NCBI WGS metagenome assembly MDTG01 (sample SAMN05326645, study PRJNA326480) | marine metagenome | isolation source: seawater | place: Pacific Ocean: South East | collected 2011 | reverse complement strand
TTTATCCATTGTAAAAGGAAATAAACGAATTAGAGCAACTGAGACAATTATTAGTAGAGACGGAATATTAGAACTTGATAAAAATTCAAAAGCTTTTCTAATATTGCAAGAAATTCGAGATGAGTCTCATAGGTTTGCTATTCAAGCCCAAAGAAAGAAAAAAAGAAAAACAATTCGTAAATCAGAATTAGATTCTATTGAGGGCATTGGATCAATCTTAAAAAATCGTCTTTTACGAAAATATAAAAGTATTAAAAATATTAGATCAGCAGATATTAAAGATTTGATGACTGTAAAAGGCATTAATGAGAAAATAGCAATTAAATTATCAAGAGAATTAAAATGATGATGTTTATTATAAATATTATTACTTTGGCAAGAATTATTTTTGCTATGGTTATTTTTGTACTGTTAACAATCAATAATAATTATGTAGCTGCCATAATGTTATTTTTTCTTGCAGGATTATCGGATTATTTTGATGGATTTTTAGCAAGGAAGTATGAATTAACTTCAGTGTTAGGTGAGATTCTTGATCCAATAGCAGACAAAATATTAATTATTTTTCTTTTCATTGGCCTAGCATTAAATTTATCTAGTTTGCTCATAGGTTTTGCTGGGTCTCTAATAATAGCCAGAGAAATATGGGTAAGTGCTTTAAGAGATATTAATTCAAGATTTGATAATTCAGATGCTACTAAAGTAACATTTCTCGCAAAAACAAAAACCTCTCTTCAATTATTTACAATTTTTGTTTACCTATTTGCCCTAGCAACAAATACAATGTTGTTGATAATAATTGGAGATATTTTTATGATTATTTCAGTCTTAGTAACAATGTATACTGGCTATATTTATACAGTAAATACATTTCAAAAATTAAAATGAAAGTTGGAATTGTTGGCTATGGATTTGTTGGCAAGGCACTTGCATCCGGCATTAAGAAAAATACAAATATTATTAAAATTGACCCAAGCCTAAAAACCAATGTAAGTGATTTAGTAAAATTTGAGCCGGATATATGTTTTATATGCGTCCCAACCCCTATGAATAATGATGGATCTCAAGATATATCAATTCTTAAAAGTGTAATTGAAGAAATATCTGAATCCAAATTATCGTCATTAATTGTAATAAAGAGCACAGTTTTGCCAAACTATATAAAAGCATTTGAAAATAATTTACCGGAATTAGTCTTTAATCCTGAATTTCTAAGAGAGCGTCATGCTAAAGAGGATTTTATAAATTCAAAAATTATAATTCTTGGAGGACAAAGCAAATCAACAGCTTTAGTAGCAAAGTTCTATAGGGAATATACTTTGTGCAAAACAACTGAATATCATCTTACAGATTCAGTATCAGCATCTTTACTGAAATATGCTATAAACACATTTCTGGCAACAAAGGTTATATTTTTTAATGAACTACATGAAATATTCAATAAATCTGGATCAACAGAAGACTGGGAAAAATTTGTGAAAATGATTTCAGTTGATAAAAGAATTGGTTCCTCGCATATGCAGGTTCCTGGCATTGATGACAGACTAGGTTTTGGAGGACCTTGTTTTCCGAAAGACTGTAATGCGCTGATTAAATATTCGGAAGATATTTCTCGGCCATTTGAACTACTAAAGAAAACTAGAGAAATTAATAACAAAATTAGAAGGAAATATAAAATATTAGATAAAAGAGAAATTGAACAAAATATAAATTACGATGACTAGCGATATTTGCTTGAAGAAAAAAAGAATGATGCTATTTGAAGAAAGTCGCTAATTTATCTAATACATAATCTGCAATAAGTAATTATGATAAAACTACCAGCTTTCTATTGTGATATTCAACTTGAAGATAATATCGAAACAACAAATTTTTTTTGATTGTTATACAATGCAAAAATAAATTATATGGCTGGATGGCAGAGTGGTTATGCAGCGGCCTGCAAAGCCGTTTACGCCGGTTCGATTCCGGCTTCAGCCTCCATTATATTTTTTTTAATTCAATCATGTAAAATTAGCCTATGAAAAACCCAATTAAATATCTTGGTAATGAATTAAAGTATCTTGAAAAGGTTTTAAATTCAGAGTCATGGTCGTCTACCTCCGGATCGTGGGTAAAAACACTTGAGAAATCTTTTGCTGAGAAATTTGGAGTAAAATATGCAATTGCTGCCAATTCAGGCACATCAACACTTCACGCTGCACTAGAAGCATTGGATATAATGCCTGGTGACGAGGTTATAGTTCCACCTCTTACAGTTGTAATGAGCACTACATCAGTTATTCATGCCAATGCAGTTCCAGTATATGCTGACGTAGACAAATACACTTTTAATATTGATCCAGAAGATGTCGAAAGAAAAATTACTAAGAAAACTAAAGCAATACAAGCAGTAGGTATTTATGGCCTTCCTGCAAACCTTCCAAAATTAAGAGAAATCGCAAATAAGTATGAAGTTGGATTAATTGAAGATAACGCCGAGTGTGTTCTTAGTAAAGTTAGGGGAGAAAAACTGTCAGGTACAATTGGAGATCTCTCATCTTATAGCTTTGAAAATACAAAACATATTTCTTGTGGAGAAGGAGGAATGTTAATAACAAATAATGCAGAATATGCAGAAAAAGCCAGGAAATTATGTGGTCACGGTTTTAAAAATTTAGGTCCATCTGAAGGAAGAGTTAGATTAAGAGCAGAGGTATTTCAAAATCCAGACTATCTTCGTCATGACTCTCTGGGATGGAATTATAGAATGCCAGAATTTAATGCAGCTATCGCACTTGCACAGTTAGAAAGGGTTGAAGAACTCATTGACCTCAGGGTTAAATCTGCAAATATATTTCTTGAAGTCATGGAAGGATATGATTTTTTTATTCCACAGCGTTTACCCCCTGGATATACCAATAGCTACTACACATTGGGAGTTGTATATGAGGGAGAAACCGAAACTGGTGTTAAGTGGAGCGATGTAAGAAAAAAATATGTTGAAAATGGTGGAGATGGAATATATTCGTGTTGGGCAACAACTTATTGTGAGCCTGTAATCAGAGACGGAATATACAAATATAGGTATCCCGAAATATATAAAAACTTAGAGCTTGAAAAAAGTCATTGTCCAAACTCAGAGTACTTGCAAAAAAGAATAATGCAATTTAAAACTAATTACAGAGATATAGACCTTGCAAAAAAGAAAGCAGATATTTTTAAAAAAACTTTAAAACAACTATTCGGATGAAAGAAAAAATTATTCTTACTGGCTCTGAAGGATTTTTAGGTAAAAATATTTATGATGAGCTATCCAAAGATTATATTATTGAAAAAGTTGATTTAAAACTTGGTCATGATTTAACAAATGAAAAAGAAGTTGAAGAAATTTTTAAGGATTTAGGTCCAAGCTATGGACTAATTAATTTATTTTCAATAAATCCTCAACCAGAGGATCACTCAGTGCAATTAGAAGAAATTTCGCTTGACTCACTTAGAAGTTATATGGAGATAAATATTATTGCTTTATTTAATGTATGTAGGGTTTTTTCTAAATATTGTAAAAATGAAGCATCTATAATTAACTTTAGTTCAATTTATGGAATTAATTCACCTAAGCATTTCATATATAAAAAAGGCTTTGAAAAACATATTGGCTATACAATCTCAAAAGCTGGTGTACTTGGCATGTCAAAATATCTAGCAACATATTATGCACCAAGAATAAGAGTCAATACTATTATTCCTGGCGGTATAAATAACAATCAGAGCATTGATTTTAAAAAACAGTACTCAAAAATGACACCTTATAAGAGGTTGGCAGAGCCTAATGAGATCATTTCTGCCGTGAAATATTTGCTTTCAAAGGATTCTAGTTATACAACTGGTTCGTCAATAATTATAGATGGTGGCTGGACATCGTGGTAAAAATTAAAAACTCTGCGGTTTTTATTACAGCTAGGACAGCATCAACAAGGCTTCCAAATAAATGTCTTTTAAAAATTAACGATAAAACTGTTATTGAACACATTATCTATAGAGCAAAACAAATTAAGAATGCAGAAAAAATAATTCTTTGTACTACAACAGACAGAGCAGATGATATATTAGAAACAATAGGTCTTCAAAACGAAATTCTGATATATAGAGGAAGTGTAAAAGACAAACTTCAAAGATGGAAAGAAGCTTGTGAAACTTATGCAATAGAAAATTTTGTTACTTTTGATGCAGACGATTTATTTTGTGAGCCTGTATTAAATCAATTAGCTATTAAGCAATTAAATGAAGATGATGTTGATTTTATGCATTCAGATGATGTTGTTCCTGGGGCTTTTACTTACGCTATAAAATATAAAGCATTAAAAAAAGTATGCTCAATAAAAGATACAGATGATACCGAAATGATGTGGCCCTTTTTTATGGATACAGGATTATTTAAAATAAGAAAATTACAAGCAGATAATCTTATAGACTATTCATCAAAAGGTCTTAGAATAACACTCGATTACATTGAAGATTTTAATTTTTTTAAAGAAGTTTTTGAAAAAATGAAAATTACTGATAACTCGATATCTCTAATAGAGATAATTAAGTTTTTAGATAAAAATCCTAGTCTAAAAGATTTAAATTATTTCAGGGAACAGGAATGGGCGATGAACCAAAAGAATAAAATAAATTTATCAATTAGCAATAATGACTAAAATTATTGCTGAAATTGGTATAAACCATGGTGGAAATCTTGATAAAGCATTAAAACTAATTGATTTATCAAAAAATTCTAATTGTTGGGCGGTAAAGTTTCAGTATCGGCCTGATGAAAATTTCTTTTCAGAGAATGATGAAATGGCTAGTACGCTAATTAAGGCTGAGCTTAGCAGAAGTAATTTAAAAGAAAATTGGATAGATGAATTGATAAGCTATGCTAAAGAAAAAAAAATTAAAATTGGATTTAGTTTTTTTAGAAAAAAAGATCTTGAAAGCTTCTTTTCAAAAAATAGACAAATTGATTTTATTAAGATTCCATCCGCAGAATTTCGTAATATTCAACTTATCGAAGAGGCTAAAAAAACTAAGCTTCCTGTCTTTGTTAGTTATGGGGGTGGAAATGAGGAAGAAATTTTTAAATCAATTGAGGATTCTAAATTTGATAAAAATGATTGTATTATGCATTGCATATCAAATTACCCCACAATTCTTGGAAATCAACAATTAGACTTTTTGAAAAAGCTGAAAGCAAAAGACATATGTAAAGTTGGTTACTCATCGCATGATAAAGAATGGGAAGTAAATTTGCTCTCTTTATTTTACGATATCGATTATATTGAAAGACATATTTGCGAAGATAAAAATGATTTAGGACTGGATATATCTACTAGCTCTGATTTTGATGAATTCTTGAAATTATCAAATTTTATTAATAATTTTGATAATATTCTGAATTCAAAAGAGAGAAGAGTAAACCAGGGCGAGATAATAAATGTAAGAAATCTTGGTAGTGGACTTTATTTTGATAAAGACTACAGCAAAGGTACAAATATATCTATAGATAAGCTAGACGAGCTTTCACCTGCAACTGGGTTGAGGCTTTCTGAAGTAAATAGTATAAAAGATTTTACTTTACATCTTGACGTTAAAAAAGGGGATCCGTTAACACATAATCATATAAATGGTCTAAAAAGCCTAGATCCTGATTTATATGAATTTAGAAAAATACACAATATTTCAATACCTGTCAGAGTTCATGATTTTTCTAATTTAAAAAAAAGATTTGGTAATGGACTTTTTGAATTTCATCTCTCTTATAAAGAGGTAAATTTTTTAGCTACAAATTTCTCTGATATAAAAGAAAATATTTCTATAAAAGATAATTTTTCAATACATCTACCAGATTATATAAACCAAGACTATTTAATTGATCCATTATCAAAAGATAAAGAAGTTCGAAACGAAAGCATAAGATTAATAGAAAGCTGTATTAATTTATCAAAATCTATATCAAACATAACCGGAAAAAAAACTCTTGTCTTAGGAAGTTTTTCTCAGAGACCTGCGGATAAGGATTCTTTTTATTCAGAATTTAAGAACTTTATTTACAACATAGAATCTTCACATGAAGTCCAACTATTAGCTCAATGGTTACCTAAAAAAGCATGGTATTTTGGAGGTACTGTTATTTTGGATCAATTTTGTGAGCCAGATGACGAGGATTACTTAAAAAAATATAAAATTCCATTATGTCTTGATATAGCTCACTTGATATTATCAAATAACTATTTTAAGAAAGATTGGTATGAATCCTATCTTAATCTTCATGAAATAACTGAGCATGTTCACTTATCTGATGCTGCTGGTACTGATGGTGAAGGAGTTGAATTTGGAACTGGCGCATTAAAAAATATTAAAGAACTCTTAAACTTTGAGAAGATAAAGGTCCTTGAAGTTTGGGAAGGTCATCATAATTTTGGACAAAAATTTGAGCAAGGATTAAATTTCTTAAGAGATGAATACAAAAAAAAATAATTTTTCAATCGTCACCGGATCCAATGGCCAAGATGCAAGGATTCTTGCAGACATTCTTAATAGGAATGAATTTAAAGTACTTGCTTTGACAAGAAAGAAAAATCAAGATGATTTTGAAAATATTAAATTTCTTGAAACCAATTATTCAGAAAAAGATATTCTAAATATACTTGAAGAATACAACGTGGATAGAATTTTTCATTTTGCTGGTCAGTCTCATGTTAGCAAATCTTGGGTTTATATTGATGAAACCTTTCAAAGTCACACTGAAATTACCTTAAATTTTTTAAAAAATATTTCAAAAGATAAATATAGAAATATAAAAATGATTAATGCATCCAGCAGTGAAATTTTCTATCCTGATAACAGAACACCAATAGATGAAAATTCAAAAATACAACCTATAAATCCCTATGGTGCTGCAAAAGCTTCTAGTCATTATTTAATTAAAATGTTTAGGGAGAGGTATGAATTAAATATAAATAATTTATTCTTGTTTCCTCATGAAAGCGTCTATCGACCAGATAACTTTGCTATGAAAAAGATTATTTCAAAACTAAGTAAAATCAGCAAAGGTAGTAATGAAAAATTAGAATTAGGTAATATTGATGTATATAGGGACTGGGGATACGCCAAAGAGTTCTGTGAAATCATTGAACTTATATCAAGAAGTGAATCGAAAGAGGATTACTGTATATGTACATCAAATATCCTATGCTTAAAGGAGGCTTTGAAAATTTGCTTAGATTACTACAACCTTGAATTTGAAGACAATGTTATATTGTCAGAAAATTTGCAAAGATATAATGAACATGAATTTGTTTTAGGAGATAACTCAAAAGTCTCAAATGAATTTTTGTGGAAGCCAGAATTTCATGGAAAAAAACTTGTTTTAAAACTTATTGAAGATTACGAATCTATGCTTAATGGATAAACTTTAGGAGATTTATATGGGTAAAATTTTCGAAACTCTTGAATCTGTAGGTTTGACTTCAGAACAAACAGTTGAAATTTTTTCAGAATCAACAAGAGATGTTAAAAATTTAAAAGTTTTAAAAGATAAAATTTCAGGTGTAATTTACATTGATAACTATTTTGTAGGCAACAATGTCTATTTCAAAGGTGAATATAGGAAAGAAGAATCCACTGCTTCAACTGCTTCATATGAAGATACATTGGATTGTAAAAGAAGATCGGTAGACTTCTTGAGCTATTATGAAGATAAGGTTATTTGTGACTTTGGTTGTGGAAGAGGATCTTTCTTATCAGAAACTATTGATCAAACTATAAAATCTTATGGAGTAGAGATACAAAATGATTATTCAATAGAGCTCAACAATCAAAATATTGAATGTAAAAGTAGCATTGAGGAGATTAAAGATGACTATCTTGACTCATGCTTTATGTTCCATGTCCTTGAGCACCTCGAAGACCCAATTATTGAATTAAAATCAATAAAGCCTAAATTAAAAATAGGAGGAAATATTGTAATTGAAGTGCCTCATGCTAAAGATTTTTTAATTAATAATCTTAAGATTCAAGAGTTCATAGATTTTACATTATGGTCTCAGCATTTGATTCTACATACTAGAGAGTCTTTAGAAAAATTTCTTTTGGAAGCTGGTTATAAAAATATAAAAATTTTTGGTGTTCAGAGATTTTCAATTGCAAATCATTTACAGTGGGCGGTAAATAGAATTCCAGGCGGTCATAGAGGCGAGCTGGCATATTTAGAGGAGCCTGAATTAGTTAAGTCATATCAGAATACTCTTGATAGAATAGATGCTACAGATACTCTCATAGCTATAGCTGAGAGATAAGAACCTAGGATATTTTATTTAGATTATGAATCGCGCGCTTTTTTTAGATAGAGATGGGGTAATTAATAAAGATTTTGGTTATATCTATAAAAAACAAGACATTATCTTTAATAAAGGTATTTTTGAATTAGTAAGAAAGGCAAAAAAGTTAGAATATTATGTAATTGTAGTTACAAATCAGTCAGGAATTGCAAGAGGATATTTTACAGAAAAAGATTTTAATAATTTGATGAACTGGATGAAAAAAAAGTTTGAGGATAATAACGGAAAAATTGATAAAGTTTATTATTGTCCATACCATAAAGACGGTAAAATTAAAAAATACGCAAAAATTCATCCAGATAGAAAACCTAATCCAGGAATGATTCTAAAAGCTTGTAAATATTTTAATATAGATCCAAAAAAGTCATTGCTTATTGGAGATAAAAAAACTGATATAGAGGCTGGGATAAGCGCATCTTTATCAAAATCAATATTTCTAGGCAATCATGAGATGGATATAGCGTATAAATCAATTGATAACCTGACTGATGTTATAGAAGAACTTAACAGCTAGATAAAATGCTTTTTAATCTAAAAATAAAATATAATATACAAAGTCTATATGCCCGGGTGGTGGAATTGGTAGACACAAGGGACTTAAAATCCCTCGCCAGCAATGGCGTGCCGGTTCAAGTCCGGCTCCGGGTACCACTTCTCATATATCGATTATGTTCACAATAGAAACTGAAGCAGTAATTATTGGTGCTGGCGTAATAGGAACTTCAATAGCTAGGACTCTTTCAAAAAATGGTGTGGAAACAATCCTCATAGATAAAAATAACTTTATTGGAGAAGAGGTTTCAGCTAGAAATTCTGGAGTTATTCATGCTGGATTTTATTATCCGCAAAAATCACTTAAAGCAAAATTCTGTAACAAAGGTAATAAATTAATATATAAGTATTGCGGAGAAAGAGGGATTTATGCAAAAAAAACTGGGAAAATATTGGTATCTTCCGATGTAAAGGCTAAAGATGCATTTGACAAATATAGTGAAAACGCTAAAGCAGCTGGAGGAGATGAACTTATTTCAATTAATCAAGAGCGTTTGAAAGAGCTAGAACCAAATATAAATGCTAAGTATGCTTTATTATCACCTGAATCAGGAGTTTTGGATGTTCATAACTACATTAAATCTCTTGAATCAGACTTTCTAGATTCAAAAGGAACTGTTTCATTGAGAACAGAATTCATTGATTTTATAAATGAAGATAATCTCTTCAAATCATTATGCAAAACTAATGAAGAGAAATTCGAAATAAAAAGCAGAATTCTTATAATGGCAACTGGTCTATACTCTGACCAATTCTCTAAAAATAAGTTAATTAATAAAAAGAATATTATAAGAACAGTAAATTATTCAAAGGGTCATTATTTTAAATTGTCAGGTAAGTCTCCTTTTAATCATCTTATATATCCATTACCAACAAAATATGGATTAGGCATTCATGCAGGTTTTGACATTGATGGGTCGGTTCGATTTGGGCCAGACACCGAATGGACCAATGAGATAGATTATAAATTTAATTCAGAATTAAAAGATAAATTTATTAAAGCAATAAAAGATTATTGGCCTGACTTAGATCAAGAAAAGTTAAATGAAGATTATGTTGGAATCAGGCCCAAAATTCAGAAACCTGACGAATCCTTTGCAGATTTTTCAATTTTAACTAATAAAGATCATGAAATAGAAAATTTTATTTTTCTTCAAGGTATTGAAAGCCCTGGGCTTACATGTTCTCTCCCTGTTGCTGATTATGTCTATGATCAGCTAAATATATAGTTTTTATTGCTTCTCAGATATAATGCCTCTTTTTATAGAGCATATTTTATGAATATATTTGTAACAGGAGCATGTGGTTATAAAGGCACAGTTTTAATACCTAAACTTTTAAAAGAAGGTCACAAAGTAACTGCCTTCGATATTATGTGGTTTGGAAATAGTCTGAAAGAGCACGATAATCTTAACGTTGTAGAAGGCGATGTTAGAAAAATTAATGAATTTGATTTAAATGGATTTGACATTGTCATACATCTTTCTTCAGTCGCTAATGATCCGTGTGGAGATCTAAATCCTAAATTAACTTGGGAAGTAAGCTGTCTAGCAACAATGCTTCTTGCAGAAAATGCCTCCAAGAGTAATGTTGATCAGTTTATTTATGCTTCTTCTGGAAGTGTTTATGGCGTTAAAGATGAAGATGAGGTGACTGAGGAACTTGAATTAGATCCAATTTCTGAATATAACAAAACTAAAATGGTTTCTGAAAGAGTGTTATTAAGTTACAAAGATAAGATGAAAATACAGATTATAAGACCAGCAACAGTATGTGGTTATTCTGATAGAATGAGACTTGATGTTGCAGTTAATTTGCTTACTATGCAAGCTTTAAATAAAGGTAAAATCACAGTCCTTGGTGGTGATCAGACTAGACCTAATATTCATATTGATGATATAACTGATGTTTATTTGCACTTTATAGATAATCCTGATTTTGAGGGTATTTATAACGCTGGATTTGAAAATATATCAATACTAGATATAGCTAACATGGTTTCGTTAAAAACTAATGCTGAAATAGAGATTAAGCCTTCAAATGATCCAAGATCGTATAGAATAAATTCAGATAAGCTTCTTAAAACTGGTTTTAAGCCCTCGAAAACGGTTGAGAATGCAATTCAAGAGATGATTGATTTGTATCGTAATGGTGTTCTTGAAGATCTTGAAGAAAATTATAATTTAAAGTGGATGGAAAAAAATAAGCTATATAATCTAGATTAATGACAGATCTTAACTACAAGACATATTTTAAAAAGTATAAAGAGCTTGCTTTTAATGAAGAGATATATCCTCTCTTAAATGATTTTAAATCAATAGCATTAAAAGTTAAAAATGAAAATGCTAAACTAATATTTGCTGGCAATGGTGCAAGTGCTGCAATATCTGCCCATGCAGCTGTAGACTTTACAAAACAAGCAAAGGTAAGAGGCATAACATTCAATGAAGCAGATTTGATTACATGCTATAGCAATGATTTTGGTTATGATAACTGGATGTCACAAGCAATAAAATCCTACTATAATAAAAATGATGCTGTTGTTCTAATAAGTGTCAGTGGAGAATCTCCAAGTACTGTTAATGCGGCGAAAACTGCAAAAGATTTAGGACTACAAGTGGTAACCTTCTCAGGGAAAAGTGCTGAAAATAGTCTTAAATCTATTGGCGATATAAATTTTTGGGTAGATAGTCATGCTTACAATATTGTTGAGTGTATTCATATGATTTGGGTTACAACAGTTATTGATTCAATTGTTGGTAAAGCTGAGTACGAAGTTTAAAATTGAGTAAATATTTAATATTAGGTTCTAATTCATTTGCAGGTGCGTCATTCGTAAATTACTGTGTTGATCAAAATAATGAAGTTATTGGAGTTAACAGATCAAATGAATCTTCAGCACTATTTCTTCCAATATTAAATAATATCAACAAAGAAAAATATACTTTTTATCAACTTGATCTTAATAAAGATTCAAATGAAATATTGGAGCTTATTGATACTTTTAGGCCTGATTTCATAATCGATTTTGCTGGACAAGGAATGGTTGCTGAAAGTTGGGATAATCCATATCAGTGGTATCAAACAAATATTGTTTCTAAGTCAAAAATTCATAGGTTTTTAATAGGTAAAGACTATCTAAAAAAATATGTGAGAATATCTACTCCTGAGGTTTATGGAAGTAATGATGATCTAATTGATGAGTCTTTTCCAATGAATCCTAGTACGCCATACGCTATTTCTCACATGGCCACAGACTTAAGTATTTTTTCTTTATATAAAAATTTTTCATTTCCCGCTTCTGTAGGAAGATTTGCAAATTTTTATGGACCACACCAACAACTTTTTAGAATAATTCCAAAAACAATTATCTCAATTTTAAATAATAATATTTTAGATCTTCATGGTGGTGGAAAGTCAGTTAGAGCCTTTATTCACTCTACAGATGTCTCGAGAGGCATCATGAAGATTGTTAATGATGGTGAGGAGGGTGAGGTTTATCACTTTTCTCCCAATGATTTTTACACAATAAAAGATCTTGTTAAGATGATATGTGATGAATTAAATGCTGACTTCGAAAAACATACAAGAATAACTCCTGACAGAACTGGTAAGGATTTTGCATATTTAATGAGTTCAAAAAAATCAATTTCTGAATTAAAATGGCATTGCGAAATTAGTATCAAAGATGGTATTAATCAAACTATAGACTGGGTAAAAGATAATCTAGATGAAATAAACAGTCGAAGTCATGAATATAATCATAAGGAATAATAATGTCGAAAAAGATTAAGGAATTTGCTGGTAATTTTTATCCAGATCAATATAAAAAAGATTCAAAGCTAGATATAAATCATAATTATTTATTAGAGCAATTCGCAGATCATGATGAAATTCTCAATAAAATTAAAGAAGTTGTAATACGAGGTGATTTTACTCTTGGAAGTATAGTTGATGAAGTGGAATTAGAATACGCAAAACTATGTGGAACAAAACACTCAATTGGAGTTGGAAGCGGAACAGATGCTTTATTCCTCTCCTTGAAATCAATAGGAGTTGATAAAGGAGATGAAGTTATTACGACACCATTTACTTTTTTTGCAACAATTGGAGCTATTGTTACATCTGGCGCTACTCCAGTTTTTGTTGACTGTGGCGATGACTTGAATATTAATCCTGATTTGATTGAATCTGCTATAACATCAAGAACAAAAGCAATAATGCCTGTTCATTGGTCTGGAAGGCCATGCGAAATGGATTCAATAAATGCTATTGCAGAAAAACATGGAATATATGTTGTTGAGGATGCATGTCATGCTATTCAGGCTACCTATAAAAATAGACCAGCTGGAAGCTTAGGAGATTTTGGTTGTTTTAGTTTTCATCCTTTGAAGAATCTAAATGTGTGGGGCGATGGTGGAATAATTACAACTGATTCTGATGAGCATGCTAAAAGACTTAAGCTAATAAGGAATCACGGATTAATAGGTAGAAATGAATGTGTAGAATTTGCTTACAACTCAAGGCTTGATTCCATTCAAGCAGTAGTTGTAAAGCATATGCTTGGCAAAATTGACAACATAACAAATTCAAGAATTTCTAATGCTTTATATTTAGATAATAAATTAAGTGGTATTTCAGAGATCGATATCCCTAAAAGAGATAATGATTTAAAAGAAGTTTTCCATTTATATATGTTTAGGGCAAATAAAAGGGATGAGCTTCAGCAATATTTAATTTCCAAAAATATTGATGCAAAAGTTCACTATCCGATTCCAATGCACCTTCAAGAAGCTGCAAAGAAATATGGTTATGCTGAGGGAGATTTTCCAGTTTGCGAAATGGCTGGCAAATCAGTAATTTCTTTTCCTGTCCACGAGTTTGTTACTAAAGATGATTTAGATAAAATTGTAGATCATGTTAAATCTTTTTACGGAGAGTAAGTTTTGAATATACCATTTGTCTCAATTGGAAAGCAATTTGAGCCTTTAAAAGAAGAGTTTATTAGAGTTTTTGAAGAAATTGGTGTTTCAGGTCAGTATATTATGGGAGAAGCATTAGAAGACTTTGAAAATGAGATAGCAGATTATTGTGAAACTAAATATGCATTAGGACTTGCCAATGGTTCTGACGCACTTTTTTTAGCTCTTAAAGCAATGAATATTGGAGAGGGTGATGAGGTAATAACTTGTCCAAATTCATTCATTGCTTCTGCATGGGTTATAGAGTCAACAAAAGCTAAAACTGTTTTTGTAGATTGCTCTGAAGATTACAATATTGATGTAAATAAAATTGAGGATGCCATTACACCAAGAACAAAAGCTATAATACCAGTTCATCTAACAGGAAGGCCTGCAGATATGGATGAAATTAATAGGATCGCTGAAAGAAATGGATTAAAAGTTGTTGAGGATTCTGCGCAAGCAATCGGTGCAAAATATAAAGGTAAGAGAGTAGGAGGATTGGGTGATGCTGCTGGATTTAGTCTTCATCCATTAAAAAATTTGGGTGTTATTGGGGATGGTGGAGTTTTTACAACTAATGATCAGTATCTTTACAACACAGTAAAGAAGCTACGAAATCATGGTTTAAAAAATAGAGATGAATGTGAGTTGTGGGGTTTTAACTCAAGATTAGACGCACTTCAAGCAAGAATTGCCAGTATTAAACTTAAGCATCTCGATAATTGGAATAATAGGTTTAGAGAAATAGCAGATATATATAGAAAAAATTTATCTGATTTAGTAATTACTCCAGTTGATTTGAATCACGAAGAGCCCGTTTATCATAATTTTGTCATAAGAGTGGAAGCTGAAATAAGAGATAAATTAATGGAATTTATGCTTAGCAAAGGCGTTGAAACTAAAATTCACTATCCTATACCAATTCATTTGCAAGAATGTTCAAAGAATTTAAGTTATAAAGTTGGTGATTTTCCCAAAACTGAATCATATGCAAAGGAGATGATAAGTTTGCCAATCTATCCAGAGTTAAATGACTCTGAAATAGAAATCGTTATCAAAACATTAAAAGATTTTTTTAAGTAAATTTGAGGAGTGATATGGGAAAAGAAATAGATTTATTAGTAAATTATCCAAAACCAAATAGAGATGTCGCTGGCAGGGCTCAATCTAAAAGTGAAGATGATAGAGCCCTTGCAAGAAAGTTTGGAAAAGAATTTTTCGATGGAGATCGATCTCATGGATATGGAGGTTTTTCATATAATCCAAGATTTTGGGAACCAGTCGTTCCAACTTTCCAAAGTCATTGGGATATTGTGCCAGGTAATTCTCTATTAGATATTGGATGCGCCAAAGGATTCATGATGTATGATTTTCAAAGATTAATTCCTGGCATTAAGGTTGAAGGCATTGATATATCAGACTATGCGATTGACAACGGAATGGATGATATGAAACCTTTTATGAAAGTCGCTAGTGCAGATGATCTTCCTTATGAAGATAACTCTTTTGACTATGCCATCTCAATAACAACATTACACAATTTTGATGATGATAATCTCATTAGGGCTTTAAAAGAAATTGAAAGAGTATCAAAAAAAGGCTCATTCATAACTGTTGATGCATACACAAATGATGAAGAAAAAGAAAGAATGCATGCATGGAACCTTACAGCAAAAACTATTTTACATGTTGAGGAATGGAAGCTGTTATTTGAAGAAGCAGGCTATACTGGTGACTATTATTGGTTTATGCCATAGAAAAATTTTATTAAAAGATAATTAATTTCACACAATGAATAAATTAGACCTAAATCTTTATAAAAATATGCTATTAATTAGGTTAGCTGAAGAAGGTATTGCTAAAAAATATAAAGATGGAAAAATGAGATGTCCAACTCATCTTTCTATAGGTCAGGAAGCTGCAGCAAGCGGTGTTGGCCTTGCTTTAAGAAAAACAGACTTAGCTTTAAGCACACATAGAGGACATGCTCATTATCTTGCAAAGGGTGGAAGCCTAAAAAGAATGATTGCTGAAATTTATGGCAAATCAACCGGTTGTTCAAAAGGAAAAGGTGGGTCAATGCATTTAATAGATAGAAGTGTTGGTTTTGAGGGCAGTACTGCCATTGTT
>MDTG01313707.1_pt1 | contig 16012 bp, 17 predicted proteins | sample 811421 | NCBI WGS metagenome assembly MDTG01 (sample SAMN05326645, study PRJNA326480) | marine metagenome | isolation source: seawater | place: Pacific Ocean: South East | collected 2011 | reverse complement strand
GCTTTCTTCTCTCATCACAAGCATCATTTATTACTGGAGCCCACTTGCCTGTTGATGGCGGCATCAGTGCGAACAGTGGACAATTCACGCCCCCACCATTTTCTCTTTAGCTAGATGATGTTTAGAGTGTCGAGAACTTTCGTTGCATAACTTTCATTTCCATCGATTGTGCATGATAAACGCCAGTTTGACCGTTTGGTACCCCAAGAAACGAAATCATGAGCTGAAGACGCAACTGTAGCAGTAGAGCCTAAGTTCGCACGAGGTGCAATTGTAATCAGTTTGTCGTTACCCGCTGGTTGAATCGTCCAAGTTCCGCCACCATTACCTGTTAATTCAAGTTCTAAGGGTTCGGTCACTACTGCAGCGAGTTCTTCCGCTTGCATCTGGGGCATGCCGGCAATCATCCACTCAATTCCGGGTCGAACCATATCATCGGTTGGTTGATCAATATTAATAGCTAAGGGCCCTTCCGGGGCGAGAATATCTATGTATAAATGGCAATAATGGTCAAAAGCGAAAGCGTTAGCCAGCATGTGCATCGGGTACGTTCCCAAATCAGCTAGCGGAATCATTGTTGACGCAGTGGGTTCTTCCTGCAATGCTTCCATCTGCCCTAGCCAATCTTCCAAGTATTGCGCGTACTCATCCAATAGGTCTTGCGCCGTCCAGTCTCTGCGCGGAGCGACAAGTGCTTCCATCGCATCTTCTGCTTTCAACTGTTCTAATGGGGTTTCTTGCGGTGGCGTCGGATTAATAGCTTCTTTCATGTTTGATGACATGTGCGCGAATACTTCCTGCACCCTCCAGCCTTCACACAAACTTTGTTTTTTCCAATCCTCTTCTTGCATAGATTGGATGACTTTCTCAACTTCTGTATGAATTTTCCTTAGAGCTTTCACAGCCTGCGAACTCATAGTTCTTCTCCCCTTTCATTTACCGTAGATAAAGCAGGCTTCTTCGTCAAAATTGTTGGATCACACGTGCGGGAGATCCTACGGCTACGCAATTGTCCGGTAAGTCCGATGTGACAATAGATCCTGCACCAATTGCAACATGCTTTCCGATTGTTACTCCGGGTAGGACAACACTATTTGTGCCGATCCATGATCCGGCTCCTATCCGAACTGGTTCCTCTGGCATGCTCTGTTTCCCTATTGGGAGGCTTAAATCATCGAACGCATGATTCTGGTCTGTAACGTATACGTTTGGCCCAAAGAAAACATCGTCCTCTATGACTATGTGGAAATGACCGACAATACTCGATCCCCGTCCAATGAGTACCCTGTCCCCTATCTCCACAATATGGTTAGATAACAGTTCCTGATTGGGCCCCATACCAGCACTTAAGGAGACGAATGGGCCGATCATTGTATCCACGCCAACTTTAATGGCATGCTCTCCGAAAAGGGCTGCGGGAGGAAAGCACATTATTGATCCTTCACCAAATGCTGTGAACCGTCTCCCGCGACGGCTATTTGGGTGAATAGCTGCTCTGCGAGAAAACCATTCATAGACTCCGAGCAGAATATCGGCTCGTCTGCCTCTAAAGCTCATGCCCCTCGGCCAGCTGCCGCCTCATCAGCTCGGTTTCTCCCGCAAAGGAGAATTAACTCTTCATGCATCTCAAACCAAACAGTGTGATAGCTGTCTTTAAGTGGTGCTGCCAAATATGAATGATCGCCAGCTTGAAGTTCACTTAATGCATTCGCGAATCGTTCAATGTATCTATTTAAACGTGGCGCTAGTTCTGCTGCGGATGAAAAAACTGGTTTTACTACCCCATCAAGGTCATTCAATCGGGTAATGATTCCCGCATCATAGCTTGCATCTTCATGGTCGTTTAGTTGCTGCTCGCCATCTATTTCTTTAATTTGCCAGTCGGTTACCAACTGCTTAAAAGCATCATTATAGGAACAGAAATCTTCATAAATTGATTCTATTTTTTGTTGATCAATATTCTCTCTTTCTTCTCCTAGTAGGCCATCCACCCAATCTTTGCCTTCGGGAAGAAGTCTGAGTCCTCGTGGAGTTTCTTGAGCATAGGATTCCGCGATCATATGGGCCAAAACTCCATCTACAGTTTCTTGGTCTTGACCTGTTACTTCAGCTACATGTTCGTTGCTGGCAATTCCTTTCAGGCGAAGAGCCATGGCGATTTCAAGCATTTTGTTTCCTTTCCTTGTCGTCCCAAGCAACACAATAGATGCTGGAACTAGTTTGGTAAAAACCGGTGACACCTCTGGTCTAATTGATTTAGTTCCCGATTCGCTTTGACCCTTTTCGGAGGTTACGTTCAAGATAATTCATAAATACCGGAGGGGCACCATGAATGATTATTGGTTTTGCGATTGGTAACCGAGTGAACGTTGGCCACATTATACGCGAGCAAACGCGGGAGAAGTTTTAGCTCCACCAGCTAGTCCACTTGGACAAACTTTTACTTGGGACAACGGAACAATCATTGGGTGGCGTGATGGATATATTCGACAAGGATATTTTACTGAAAATGAAATGTCTGAAGATAGACCAGAAGTAGGCGGGTTCTTCGGAGGTTTCTTCTATATTAATTTGTCGAACGTTCGTATGCAGGGGGTTCGAAACCCGACGGTGACGATTAAGGATCTAGATCTTGCTTTTTTCGGTGACCACCCTGATGTTCCTGATTATGAAGAGCACCCTGATGATGTCAACGAAGATTTAACGGATGGGATTCTTGCCCATATGGGATGGGTGATGTCTACGACCGAATGGCCAGAGGTTGATCTTGCGAAGGAAAGAACGATTGCTTTGCGAACCGATAGGCCGGATCTGAAATCGATGCAAATGGCAGACATTGTGGAACATGCGCGCTCGCTACAACCTTGGCTTGTCGAAACCTATAACACTCACTGTGTAGCGGCTTCAAGTTCTGGGATAGCCCCTGGTATTCTCGGTGCAGTTGGTGAAGCCATTGGCGACATGACTGTCCCTATGAAATGTATAACTGGTTTGGGTGACGTTGATTCTGCTGCGCCTTCTTATTACCTTTGGGACCTTTCCCGAACTGTAGTGAAATCAGAGCTGTTAACTTCTGCATTTGATGAAGGTATATCTGACCTTCTGGGGAGGCTTGAGGCATCTGATAGTTCAGATGCGGAAGATTTTCTTTCTTCTTGGAATGAGTTCGTCTTTAATTACGGGTCGCGTGGCCCTAATGAGTATGAAATTATCGCTGACTCATGGGAAACCAATCCTACTATCGCTCTGGCTTTACTAGACCGAATTCGATTGCAGTCCGATGAGGAAAACCCTTCGGAACGCCATGCGAAAATGGCGCAAAGTCGTGTTGATACGGTTGAAGAGGTAAGAGGTAAGTTAGCTGAATTAGGTAACGAGGAATTGTCTGGACAGTTTGAAGCTGCTCTCATCGCAGGGAATGTCATGATTTTTCAAGAAAGGTCAAAAGCTAATTTCATTCGTGTCATCAACGAAATACGGGTAGCGTTTGAAGAATTGGGTACCCAAGCAGTGAATTTAGGGCATTTAAGCGATCATAAACATATCTTTATGCTTACCGATGATGAATTGGAAACGTATGTGTCTGACCCTGCTGCGATGCGATTAAAACTTGAGGATCGTTTCGCTATGTACGAGGAGTTAAAGGAATTAGAACCTCCTTTCTTTATCAAAGATGGAATTGTCCCTGCGTTGAGTACGTATAAGAAACTTGGATCTGAACAAGTGGAGAGTGCGGTTGCTGGTGATATTTTGGTCGGCGTTGCCGGAAGTCCAGGTACTGTAACTGGGACTGCCAAAGTAATTTTGGACCCGACGGATCCCTTTGCTCTAGAACCTGGGGATATTTTGGTTGCGCCTCTAACAGATCCTTCTTGGACCCCTTTGTTTATGACAGCAGGAGCGGTAGTTGTTGATGTGGGTGGCCAAAGAAGCCATGCAGTGATAGTCAGCCGGGAACTTGGACTTCCTTGTGTTATTTCTGTAACTGATGGAACAAAGAAAATACCGAATGGTTCACAAATTGAAGTTAATGGAAGCACAGGAGAGGTTACGATTCTATGACTCCACCATTCCGTTTCGGTCTTCAGTCTTACTCATCGGAAACACCGGATGCATGGCGAGACCTTGCAAGGAAAGCTGAATCCATAGGTTTCAGTAGCTTTCATTTAGCAGACCACTATATAGGTGAGGGGCCTTCGTTAACTGCGGCAAACCACCCTGTACAGAACCTTGCCGCTATACCTGCGATGATGGTTGCGGCTGAAGCAACTGATTCCATTCGTATTGGCTGTCGAGTTTTGTGTTGTGACTACCATCAACCCGTTGTTCTAGCTAAAGAAGTCGCAACTATTGATTGGTTTAGTGGTGGAAGGTTAGAACTTGGATTGGGTGCGGGGTGGATCCAGAGTGAATATGAGGCTATGGGTATCCCAATGCTTCCTCCTGGTAGAAGGATCGACAGAATGGTAGAGACTCTAGATTTAGTTCGACAGCATTACAGTGGTGAACAAATAGATTTGGAAGGCGCCCACATGCAAATCTCGGGGTTCTCTGGGGCTCCATCTACAGGTACCGTCCCTCCAATTATGATAGGCGGTGGGTCTAAACGTGTGTTGGGGATCGCTGGCCGTGAGGCTGACATTGTTTCTGTTAATTTCAATAACAGTGCAGGGAAAATAGGTCCGGAAGGAGTTGGAAGTGGAACGGTTGCAGGGACGAAACAGAAAATTGAATGGATTAAAGACGGGGCTGGTGATCGGTTTGAAGATGTTGAGATTGAAATCGCCGCCTATTTCACTGTTGTGACTGATCACGTAGACGCTGTTTCTGAAGAATTCTCTAAACTCTTTGGTCTTTCACCGGAAGAAATTCAAAACCACCCACACTGCCTGATCGGCCCTGTTGGACAAATTATTGAATCTATTCAACAACGTCGTGAAGAATTAGGAATTAGTTACATTACTTTTGGTGGAGCCGTTATAGATGATGTCGCTCCAATTGTGGAAGCTTTGACTGGCTCGTAGTTTTTTGTTCTGATGCTTACGCTAATAAGCGAAGTGGTTGTTCTAAGAAATTCTTAATCGTTGATGCGAATTCGGCTGCTGGAGCCCCGTCAAGTACGCGATGATCCCATGTAAGGCTGATAGTCATTCTCTTTACCCGTACTGGGGTATCCCCATCCCATTCAACATCATCACGAATTCTTCCGACGCCGAGTATTCCTGCGTTAGGGGGATTAATAACCGGCGTGAATGCATCGACTCCAAACATTCCTAACGCTGTGACAGAAAATGTTCCTCCTTCCATCTCTGAAAGAGAAAGTTTCTTATTCCGTGCTGCTTCAGCAAGCCTGCTTGTTTCCATAGCTATTTCTGCTAACTCAAGTTGGTCGGCTCCATGCACGACGGGGACGACAAGCCCATCGGGAACAGCGACAGCCATTCCAACATTGATTTCTTCTAAGAGCACTATGTCATTCCCATCAATTTGACTATTTGCTAGAGGGTGCTGAACTAAAGCTTTCGCTGCCGCAGCAATAACAAGGTCTGTGTACCCCGGTACCGCTCCTAGTTCAGCTTTCCCAATATCTTTGAGCTGGTCTCGCAACTCTACTGCTCGATCCATATTGACATCCATGGTCAGTGTTAGCTGTGCCATTTCTTGCAACGATGTATGCATTCTTTCTGCGATTATCCCTCGCATTCCCTTTATCGGGATTCGTTCTCCAGCTAAGTGTGGTGCAGGTCCAGTTGACCCAGTTGATGCCGAAGATTTTTGGGATCTACTGAAATGAAAGACGTCTTGTTTAGTTATGCGTCCTTTGGGACCGGTTCCAGAAACTTTCGTAATATCAACTCCGAGACGCTCAGCGGCTTTTCTAGCAGCGAATGGAATTGTTGGAGACGTTTCTTTCTTTGGTTCTTGTTCGGCGGAAATTGGTTTAGGACTATCTTGTTTAGTTTCTGCTGGAGGAGCCGCTATGACATCTTCGGATGTGATTCTTCCACCGGGACCGGTACCTTGTATAACACTTAGATCTATTCCTTTTTCACGGGCGACCCGTTTAGCGTTGGGCGATGCCATGATCCTTCCGACAGCACCTGCATCAGTTCCTTTCTGTTGGGCAAAAAAGTTAACGTCATCAGAAGTTATTCTGCCACCTGGACCTGAACCGGAAACATCGCTGATTTCGACAGTTAGCTCCTGAGCTATTCGCTTCGCATTCGGGGAAGCAAGTACTCTAGCGGGATCCGAGCTCTGTTCACTGGAACTCAATTCTTCTTCAATGGGTACTTCTTCTTGAGAGGTTTCTACTGCGGGTTCTTCGCTACTTGCTATTTCCTCTTGCTCTACTTCTTCGGGTATATCTTGAATTTCTTCAGATTTTGTTTCTGTTATTGTCCCATCTGGTGCTTGTTCTCCTTCAGCAAGGAGCCAGCCAACTATCTCTCCAGGTTCTAGGGTCTCACCGGCATCAGCGATACGTGAAACAATCCCATCTACCTCTGCTTCAACTTCTGCTTCAACTTTGTCAGTTTCAAAGAGCATAATTACGCTTCCCTTGGTAACTGTCTCACCAGTTTTGACGAACCACTCAGTTATCGTCCCCTCGGTCATGGTTAATCCAAGTTTTGGCATCAGTATCTTTGTGGCCATCGGTCTCCTAATTTGAGCTTACGAAGTAGTTATTCAGGTTAGCCAAATCCATTGCCTTTTGAGTGTTTATTACCCATGGTCCTTCTCGGAGAATCGTGGCTATGGCGTTCTCGTCTTCAGAGAGAACATAGTCTCGTTCACCATCAAAGGCTAAAACGCCGGGTCCGGTAATCGTAACTGGTTCGTTCAAGACCAGTTTCCGGTGGTTTCTGATCTGAACAGTTTCGAAGGTCCCCGGAGCAATCGGAGCACGTACAGTCTGATTACCCAAACCCATTTGTACGTACACTCCCCCATCTTCATCTCTACCGATTGTTTGAAGGGTTGCTGCGATTGAAGAAAGTCCGACTGCCGTTGGCTCCGCTATGGCAAAAATGCCTTCTTTCAGGTTCGATACATCCCAGATCGCTCGACTTCCAATGAAATCCCCTTCAACAAGTACTAAATCTACAAGAGCAAGGTCGTTATGCCCTCCAGCTAAATCAACTCTTATTATTTTCGCCCTTTCGGCAACCTCGTTAAGGGGGACTATCCCTCTTGCTACTAGCCCGGCAGCGATTCCTCCGATCGTTGATTCCATATGAAATGGGAAGACGTTGTTAGTTCCCACTGATAGTGGAACTATGGGCACATCAATCCATCCTTTGGTTACATCTCTGTTCGTCCCGTCACCCCCAAACACAATAACGGAACCTACATTTGCTTCTTTCATCGCCGCAGCGGCCTTCTGAGAATCTCTACCATTACCCATTACGGCTTCCATGATTGGTTCCATTGAAATTTCACTTTTAGAGATTCTCTCTAATGCTCGTTGAATTAGGTGTCGGGTGTCATCTAGGAAGAGGATCTTTTCAACACCTGATTCAATGACGCCTAAAACTGCCCTCCTGATGATCGCGATTTTGTCCACGTCGCCTGTTGATCCAGCATGGCCGACGAGGCGACGTACATCTTTACCTGCGGTCGGACTAGCGATTATCCCAACTGTTGTCACGATAGGCAGCGATTAACTGCTTCTGTGGAGAATGCCTCGTACTCCTTCAGCAATACGCTCTGCGTTTGGCACATATGCATTCTCAAGAGCAGGACTAAAAGGAACGGGAGAGAAAGGAGCAGCTATTCTTCCGATCGGCGCATCCAGATAATCAAAAGCCTCTTCCTGAATCTGGGCAGCTATTTCAGCCCCGATGCCTCCGTTACGGACGGCTTCGTGAACAATCACGATCCGGTTAGTTTTTTTCGCTGATTTGACGACAGTGTCAATATCAAATGGGAGAAGAGTCCGAGGGTCAATGATCTCAATACTAATCCCCTCTTCAGCTAGCATTTCTGCAGCTTTTTCAGCTTCGCCTACCATCATCCCTATAGCGATAACAGTTGCGTCAGTACCTTCGCGAACTACGTTTGCCTCTCCGAGAGGTATTTCATAGAGACCTTCAGGTACATGTCCTTTACTTCCGAGCATTTTCTTGTGGAGGGTAAAGATAGTTGGATTATCGTCTCTGACGCAGGAGACTAGTAGGCCCTTTACGTCATAGGGATTTGATGGATACACCACTTTCAAGCCTGGAACATGAATTAGCCAAGCTTCGAGACTTTGGCTGTGCTGTGCTGCAGCACCTAGCCCTGCTCCCGCGGTTGTCGTGATCGTCAATGGAAGTTTGGCTTTCCCTCCGTACATGTATTTCATTTTTGCGGCCTGGTTAGCAATTTGGTCCATCGCCACCATTACGAAGTCCATGAACATTAAGTCAACAATGGGACGGAGGCCCATAGCTGCAGCCCCTATTCCAAGACCTATGATTGCTTGCTCAGCGATGGGTGTGTCAACAACCCGTTCATCGCCAAACTCTGCATTAAGCCCTGCGAAGGATTGGAAGACGCCTCCATATCGGCCAACGTCTTCTCCGGCTATGAATATGTCTGGGTCTTCTCGTAGAAGTTCCGCGAGTGTTTCTGTGAACGCATTGTTATAGCGAATTATTCTTTCTTCTGTTTCTGTCACTGCCATGTTATGACACCTCCGTGTATACATCGGTGAGCATGTCCGTACTCGGGTCCGGCATGGGACTTGCTTCCGCAAATTCAATAGCTTCGTCAACCTCAGCTTGGATTTCCGCATGTATTTCTTTTGCTTGTTCTTCGCTCAATACTTTCGCTTTAGCTAGTTGTGCTTCAAAAAGCTTGATGGGGTCGCGCTCCATCCATTCCCTAACTTCTTCATCCGATCGATATGGAGTTCCAAATGCGTCTACTCCAGCATGGTTATAAAATCTGTAGGTTTTGCATTCAATCATTGATGGGCCTTCGCCATTGCGTGCGCGCTCAACAGCTGCTCTTGCTGCTTCATAAACGGCGACTACATCCATTCCGTCAACGATGACTCCCGGCATTCCGTACGCCACTGCCCTATCGGCTACGTCCGTTATGGCCATAACGCGGTCACGTGCGGTGTATTCTGCATATTCGTTATTTTCACACATAAAGACAACTGGTAAATGGAGAGCGCATGCCATGTTTGCCGCTTCGTGGAAAGCGCCGATATTCGTTGAACCATCTCCGAAGAAGGCCATTGTGATTAGTCCGTTATTCTTGTATTTGTTCGCGAAAGCGGCACCAACTGCATGGGGAACTCCGCCTCCAACTATGCCATTTGCTCCAAGCATTCCAAGATCCAGATCAGAGATATGCATGGACCCGCCTTTTCCTTTGCAATAGCCGGTTGCTTTGCCCATGAATTCCGCCATCATAGGTTTGAATTGTCCGCCTTTTGCTACGAGATGCCCGTGTCCTCGGTGAGTTGAGGTAATTTGATCCTCGGGTTTTAATGCTACGCATCCTCCTGCGGCAACGGCTTCTTCGCCGACGTAAAGATGTATGAAGCCGGGAATTCTTGCTTCGGATGCAAGTCGTCCGGCGGCTTCTTCAAGAAGGCGGATTCTGACCATTCTTCGATGCAGGTCAAACAGCACTTCTTTAGAGATTCTGGTCTGTTCTTTCGTAGCCATTGCAACTCCATTCAGTTCTTATCATTTTTAGTGTACCGGCAATATGGTCTCTGAGTAATCAGAAACTAGGCTTCTTTTCCTAGTGCCCACCGGATTCCTCTTCGAAGCAATTCATGATATTGCGGTATTTCCCAAGAACAGCGTTCAAGATTCGGGTAGTACTTTACGCCAAGCGTAGTCATGTCCCAGTGCCCTCGACAATGGCCGAGATTGTTATAGAGAATTTTTCCTTCTCCATGTGATTTCAAGTACATGATTAAATGAACAGGATCACAATTCTGCCAGTCAGATTCTTCAAACCCCGGTGTCTCACCAAGCCATTCAGTTTTAAGTAGTGGATGGAGAGAATCTCTATCGTGGTACTCACAGAGATATAGCTCATCATCGGTTTCGAATGGCTCGATTCCCTGCACTAGCCAATGTTCTGGATCTGCGAGTTGCACTGGGAATGGTTGTATCGGTGGGTGTGAAACAAACTGGGTACCGAGGAGTTCAGCCCAGATTGGGAAACACCGTGGAGAGGAGACAGGATTGGGTGGGTCTAAGTCAAGGGCTGAATTAGTTCCGTGGAGAGCGAGCCACCTGCCTCCTTGTTCTACCCATTCACGTATAGCTATTTGAGCTTCTTCTGATGGTCGTATATCGCAGGTGTAGGAAATAAGAAACTGTGATTCCGTTATTGCATCAATATCTTCGTAGTCGGATCCGACTTTAAGTTTTATATAGGGGTGCTCAGCAAGGAGTTTCAAAAGCTCAAGCCGAGCGTAGTCAATGTCGTGGTAGCGACCACCAGCCACTAAGTAAGCATCTACTCTTTCGGGCTTCTCTTCAGACATGGATCCTCCTAGAATTCGATGCGTTTCGTGTATCCACCATCAACAACTATGTTTGCACCAGTAACCCAGGAAGCTGCGGGACTACATAGGAATGCGGCAACATTTGCGACCTCTTCAGCGCTTCCCATTCTTCCACTAGGTTGGTCCTTTACCGTGCCTTCATAGAACTCTGGCATGGCTTGCTTTATTTTGTCCCATGGGCCATTCTCAAAGAAAATTGGTCCTGGGGCAATGGTGTTAACTCGGATCCCTTTCGCTGCAAGTGTTTGTGCGAGTCCTGCCGCGTAGACCGTGGCTGCTGCTTTCAAAGCGCTGTAACTTGTAGGTCCGGGTCCGAAGTGTTCTAGTGCGGCTGTTGAGCTTATTGTTAGCACAGCTCCTTCACCTGAGGATGCGAGTAGTTCTTCTGTTGCTCTGACGCCGCGGACGAGTCCCATCAGGTCCACATTGTAGTTAGCATCAAATTTCTCATCCGTTTGGCCGCCGCCGCCACCTGATGCATTGTTTATGAGGATGTCTAGGCCACCGAGTTCTTCTGCTGAGCTTTGGAGCCATGCTTCTAGCTCATCCCCATTGCTGACATCAACTGCGGATCCGATGATGGTTCCTTTGCCTTCTAGCGCTGCGAGAGCTTCATCTACGCCTTCTTGGCCTCGGGCACAGATTGCTACTGATGCTCCTTCTTCTAGCATTTTTGTTGCTATAGCGCGTCCGATTCCTCGAGAGCCTCCAGTTATGACAACTTTCTTTCCTGCTAATCCCAGATCCATGTTTTCCTTTCGTACTGCATATGTTTGCAATGGTATTGCGTGTTATAGAAACTAGAGGAAAATGTTGCTAGATGGAAACTAGACCACTCGGATTTCGTTCATAATTCCAGAAAGGTTGAAAGCATGGTTTGGAATTTGGACCTTGTCTCGCTCAGTTCTGATTGTGGTTCGCTTTCAGCGACAAGTCCTACCCCCGCGTAGAGATGTGCTTTCTTTCCATGTATTTCTGCTGATCGTATTCCTACCGCGAATTCCCCGTTTCCTGAACTATCTACCCAACCAACCGGTCCTGCGTATCTACGGCGATCAATACCTTCAATATCTTTTATTATTTGAAGAGCTTCTGTTTGCGGGTCTCCAGCGACTGCGGGGGTCGGGTGAAGTGCCCTTACGAGTTCGAGAATAGATGCAGCGGGTTGAGAAAGTTGTCCGGTTACTTCTGTTCCTAGGTGATGAACGTGAGGAAGTGACATGATACGGGGTTCAGGGTCCGCGTCGATAAATGAACAGAAAGGCAAGAGTTCCTTGAGAAGCCATTCAATTGTGACTTTGTGTTCATATGCGTCTTTTGTTGAATCTAAGAGTTCTTGCCTTGATTGTTTATCAGCGTTTTCTTCCCTGTGCCGAGTTGCGGTGCCGGCTAGTGGGTTTGCCCGAACTGAATTACCAAACCGGGAGACGAGTAATTCTGGAGATGCACCAATGAATCCGTCAATATTGAAAATCATGGATGTTGCATTTTTCTCTTTGAGTTTCTGAAGGATGATTTCTATGGGAATTTCTTTGTTGGCAGTCAATATTAATTCTCGGGCAAGAACAACTTTTTTTACTTTCTTACCATGTATCAAATCTTTGATCTCCGGAATCTTCTTATCTCTCCAAATTTCAGGTTTGATAGGTGAATCAACATTGATTTCTGTGATCGGTGGGTGTTCTTCGTTGACGATATTGTGTTCTATTTCTTGAATAATGTCGTCGTAAGATAAGTCCAGTTCACTGGTATAGGTCACCCATCGTTCTCCCGAAGCATGTTGGCCAAGAACTATTCTGGGGATGATTAGTTCCGCTGATTGATTTGGGTCAAAGGGGAAAGCCCCGAAGGCACACGTCCCTTCTCCTGGCACAAGTTCTCGTTCGGAAAGGTTGGTATTTCGTATTTCTTTCAGAAGTTCGGATTGGGATACTGGGTGGCCCATTGGTTGCAGGGGTATCCGTTTCGCTACTCCGTACCCGCGAAGAGTGATTTTTTTTGACGACCAAAAAAATTCTTGTCGTAATTGCAGTTTCTGAAGGTTCTCAGTCCCTAGGGTGAATGTTTTTGATTGCACATTGTTTAGGCTAGAGCATTGATGTGCATTGTCGTATTCAGAACGCATTGTGGGAAGATATTGTTAGGAGTTCACCCATATGAGACAAACTGTTGAATTGACTGTTAAAGCAGACTCAGGATCTGTTTTTGATGCATTCAGTGATCTTGAAAATTATCTGGAGTGGCTTGGCTTTATTGACTCCGTAGAACCAGTTACTAATGGGAACGGGGATTTGAGTTGGACTGTAGTTCTTCGATCTCAGTTAGGGCCGTTTGCGCGAATGAAAAAATTGCGAATGGTTAAAAATAGGGAAGAACCTAATAGTTCTATAAGTTTTGTGAGAGTTGAACTTGATGAGAAAGAGCATTCATCATGGGATCTTGAGGTAATGTGCCAACCGGTGAGTGATGATTCTACAAGAGTAAAGCTAACGGTTTCGTATTCTGGAAAATTCTGGTCTCGGCCTTTGGAAGTAGCTTTTAACTCTCAGGTAGAAGATGCGAAAATTCGGTTGACGCAGTATTTTGAATAAAGAGAGCAAGCGCTGGGGGCGTTCATGAAAGTGGTATTCGTTGTTATTGATGCCCTATCCAATGACCTTGTTTCAAAAGAGTGGACGCCGAATCTTTGGGACCTTCTTTCCGATGGAGGGTGGAATGCAATGGGGGGCAAGTCTGTTCTTTCAACAGCTACTTACCCGAATCATGCGACGTTTGCGACTGGCCGGCTTCCAAGTTCTCACGGGATTTTCACAAACCGTGTTTGGGATGGTAAGCAATTCACGATTTCCTCGGAGATTGGTCCAGTAGGAGACACATTGTTTAAAGCAATGAAAAGGAATGGGCTTGAGTGCATTACCGTCGTTGGAGACCATCATTTGATAGGTGTTATGGGGGCTGAAGAGTCTTCAAAAGTGTGGCCTCCGGAGGGGAAACGTGCTGATGTTGCTTTAGATGAATTTCAATATGCTTCAAATAGTTCTGTTCTTGATGCTGTTGATGCGATTGGGTTAGTGGAAGCGGATTTTGGTTTTGTGCATTTCAATGAGCCTGACACTGTTTGCCATATTCATGGCCCAGACTCTGATGAGGTGAAATTACGAGTCAGGCAAACAGATGAAGCTTTAGGTGAATTCCTTACACGACTGGAACCTCTGTGGGATGACACGGTCGTTATTGTTGTAAGCGATCATGATCAAGAATTAGTGGTTGATTATGGTTTCGATCTTTCACATGCTTTGAATGAGAAGGGGTTACCAGGGATCGTGGAGTATGAAGGAACGGCAGCACTTATTTTTGATGGACCTTCTGAAAAAGAACTAAGATTAATCCCAGAGGTAGACGGGGTTATCTCTCTTGATGGGAGAAATAGTCTTGTTTGGGGCAAACCCGGTCATGTTTTTGGCCCTTGGCTAGAAGGCTTATATGGATCGCATGGAAGTCCACGCTGCGAAACACAGGTAGCTGTTGTCGGGGGCGGTCATCCGCGAGTGAAACAGCTCGCAAATTTGATTTCTAAAAAACGGCCTATGGCTTGGGAATGGGCCCGCTATATAAACGATCTCTTGGGCCTTGATCTTCAAGTGTAGATTGTTGTCAGCCTTCGATCTCTTTTGCGAGATTCTCTAACGTTATTTCCATTGACATTCCGGTGTGGAGAGCACGGTCGGGGACTCCACTTATTTTGCCACCGATAACCACAAGTGCCTTTGTGCGACGGTCTACCCACGTTTCCGTTACTTTGCATCCTTCTGCAGTTGGTTCGATGTCAAAACTCCAATCTGAACCTCCTATGAAAGGTATTCTCATCTCAAATGCGAACCGTCGTGGTGCATCAAATTCGGTTATCGTCACTGGTGCCTTCCATGATTTACCTTCCCAACTATTCTTTCCACTGAATTTTGCTCCGAGTTCAGGCCCGCTAGATCCTTTGATCCATTCTCCTCCATCGTTTTCTGGTGACCATCGTCCCATATTGGGAAGATCGGTGATTAGGTCCCAAACTTCGTTTGGACTTGCGGCTATTTCTCTTGAGACTGTAACTATTTTTTCCATGTGGGAAGCCTACAGATTTTAAAGAGTTCCAGCAAAACAGTTATTTAAGTACGTCTTTGTAGGGAATGCTTTTATCTACACGAGGCTCCCCGGGTAAACCAAGAACTCTTTCCCCTACGATGTTTCGTTGTATCTCATCTGAACCACCCGCGATCCGATATCCGGGTGCTCCGAGTAGGTGTTCGTTCCATTCGTATGTTCCCCACTCGCCGGTATCTGCTGTCATTCGTGCTCCTAAGAGTTTTGAGATGACGTCACTCATGAGGTTCATTGATTTGACCCATATCATTTTTGAAATCGACCCTTCAGGTCCTGGTGCTTGGCCGGCTTTGGCTTGTGCTGCTACTCGTTGACCGTTTAGGACCATGATCCGGTATTGGGTATAGAGTCGTGCGAGCTCATTTCTTATGACAGGATCTTTCGTGAGTTCTAGATGTTCAGCTAATGCTTTGGCTTGTGCCCAGTTACCTCCGACTCGTGAACTTCCGTTACTGCTACCGCGTTCGAATCCAAGCACGGTAAGGGCTACTTTCCAGCCTTCGCCGATGTCTCCTACTCGGTACGCATCGGGAACCCGCACATCCGTGAGGAAGACTTCATTGAATGATGTTCCGCCGCTCATTTGCCGTATTTGCCGTATCTCAACGCCGGGTGCGTCCATGGGGACAACAAATACTGTGATCCCCTTATGTTTCGGAAGGTCACTATCTGTCCTGCAGACTGCCATACCCCACTCTGAGAACTGGGCTCCTGAACTCCAGACTTTTTGTCCGTTTAGGACCCATTCTTCTCCATCTTTGTCTGCTTTGGTAGCGACACTTGCTAGGTCTGATCCAGCTGATGGTTCTGAAAAGAGTTGGCAACACATTTCCTGCGCACCTGCCCATTTTGCTACCCAATCATTTTTTTGCTGTTCTGTTCCGAGAAGACGGATAGAAGGTGCCATTAAATGAGTAGTCACGCTGTGTGTTTCATGACCTCCTGGGGTTTCGTATTCGCTTTCAAGTTTCAAAAACGCTTTTTCGTGTTCCTTGGTTAATCCCATTCCACCGAATTCTGGTTCCCATGTGATTTTGTGGTAGCCCACTTCAGCTTTTTTCTGAGTCCACGCCATTGCATTGTCAATAATGGCTTTTTCTTCTTCAAAAGAAAGATTATGGAAGACGGAAACACTGAACTCTCCTTCTCCCCAGACAAGTTCTCTGCGTCCGCTTTCGTTGATGCTGCGTAGGTCTGCGTTGGCATCGAGCCATGCACGTGCTTCCGATGTGAATGTTTCAATATCAGTCATGTTTCAATTATTGACCAGAAAATCCTTTTTTGCTCCATCAGAGAGTGGGATTTATTATCTTCTTTTTAGATTTGTGAAAGCCCATC
>MDTG01117683.1_pt1 | contig 16012 bp, 12 predicted proteins | sample 811421 | NCBI WGS metagenome assembly MDTG01 (sample SAMN05326645, study PRJNA326480) | marine metagenome | isolation source: seawater | place: Pacific Ocean: South East | collected 2011 | reverse complement strand
CAGTTTTGTAACCTTTCTGAGGTCGTCGTGAGGGCTAGTGATACCCTTGATGACTTACTGAGGAAGACGAGAATTGCTACTATTGTAGGTACAATACAGTCTACGCTTACAGATTTCAAGTATTTGAGGAATGTATGGAAAAAGAACACAGAGGAAGAAAGATTGTTAGGCGTGTCCTTAACTGGTATTATGGACCACGCAGTTCTGTCGAAAAACGTAGACAGCAAACGGTGGCTAGAAAAGATGAAAGAAGAAGCAGTGAAGACAAATCACAAGTATGCAAAAATGCTTGGAATCCCTCAGTCCGCTGCAATCACTTGTGTAAAGCCGTCGGGTACTGTGTCACAACTGGTGGACGCAGCTAGTGGTATCCATGCTCGTCACAATGATTACTACATTCGAACTGTTCGCGGTGGCAACTCTGACCCTCTTACTCAGTTTATGAAGGAGTCAGGAGTGTACAATGAGCCTGACGTCATGAAGCCTGATACAACTACGGTGTTTAGCTTTGCTATGCAATCACCTTTAGGTGCGGTGCTGCGTACAGATATGTCTGCTATCGAGCAGTTAGAGTTATGGAAAACGTACGCCCTGCATTGGTGTGAACACAAGCCATCTGTAACTATTTCTGTTAAGGAAGAAGAGTGGATGGAGGTGGGTGCTTGGGTGTACGAAAACTTCGATGTTGCATCCGGCGTTTCGTTCCTGCCTCACAGTGAGCATACTTATCAGCAGGCTCCGTATCAAGACATAGAGCGAGAAGATTATCTAGAATGGCAGCAAGCATACGATTACGTTAGTCTTGATTGGAACAAGCTAACTGAGTTTGAAAAAGAAGATACGACCACAGGCTCACGTGAATTAGCTTGCACGGCAGATTCTTGTGAGATAGTAGATTTGAGTTCCGTACGATGAATAAATTTATATATGATAGTTGGAATGTGGTTATGAATAGTAAGCATAACCCTTTACGTAACATACCTGATACAAACACCAGACACTTTGTTATGCAACTTCTTGCATGGATGTGGTGTATTATCTTTTCGATGTACATTGGTTCTATAACTGTATTTGGTGTGAGTGCGCTGTTGCACAGTGTACTTATAGCTGGTATAGTAGTGACTGTAGCTACCTTTGAGGTTGCACGTAAGAGACCCCAGTATTTTGGTGGTCTTGGTAGAGGAGCAGGGGGAGAGCATGAGTAGACCAGAATGGGAACGCATGTCAGATGACGGTATGAATAAGTTTCTAAAGATATGTGTAATAGGATTGTTTGCATACGGAACTTACGAAGTGTGTGTCGCACTGATTGATAAGTTCTTTTAGTATGATTGAAATTCAAATATCAGATGAGATGCTTTTAGCTGCTCGTTCTAAAACTCGTCAGATGGGGTTGTTAAACAATTCTATACTTAGAGGGGGTGGTAGTATAGCAGGATTTATAGGAGAGCAAATCGTACTTTCTGTGTTAGGTGGTGTGTGGAAAAATTCGTACGACTACGATATCATTCTAGACGACGGTAAGAAAATAGAAGTAAAAACTAAACAAACTTCTGCTGTTCCTAAGTTACACTATGATTGCAGCATCAGTAACTTTAATACAAAACAAAAATGTGACATGTACGCTTTTACTCGTGTACACAAGGATTACTCTATAGGTTGGTTCTTGGGTATGCTAGATAAAAAAGAGTACTTTGATAAAGCTGTGTTTATGAAGAAAGGTTCACTTGACCCTGCGAACGGTTATACGGTTCGTGCGGATTGTTACAACGTACCTATATCTGAATTGAGACAAGCAAATGGCGCAAAAGAAGGCTAAGTTATTTTCTCTGGAAGCAAACCTGCTTACCAGTGGCAACGTAGAGATACTGTGGGATGGGGTTAACCCTGACGATTTCGAACGCGAAATGAATTTAGGGATGCCAGAGTACGAAGGTTCGCACAGTGTAGCATCCCTAATTCGATACTTGCGTACAGTCGGTGATGAAGTGATGGAAAAGTCTAGAACGTACGTTTAGTTTGGTTCTAACGCTTTTAAGATTCTATCTAAGTCAGATTCGGACATTGAACTACGTCCACCCGGTGTACCTTTTAATCCGTCAGCTAAACCTTTAGCGACGATGTACGCCGTTTCCTCTTCTTTAGCAGTTAAGCTAGAACTTTTTTTTTTAGTTCTGTCTTGAATGTCGCCCCTTGTCTCTCCACCGTAGGCCATTTTGCCAACGCCGTCTGCGGCATAGAACGGAACCATTTTACCAGCTTTGTTCTTTACCATTTTTAGCTTTCCGCCTTCTGCCATCGCAGGCATACCCATTGCAGGTTCAACGTTCTTTGATTTACGCTCTTCACGAGGCATCTGCTGACCAGTAGCCTTCTTTGCAGACATTTGATTTGCAGTGCCGCCGTACTGCATTTTCTTTTTCTTCTTAGTGGTAGCCATGCCGCCGTACATCATTGGCTTACGACGGGCAGCACCACCATACATCATACCCTTACGTGGGCCGTTGTTGTACGTTTTCATAGTTCTCTCCTAAGGTACAAGCGAGTTATCATAAATATCATTGTTGGAAGTGTACTTGTAATTGTAACCGACATCTTCCCCATCATAGTTAGTAGGTACTTCAAATGTCTTTTGACTTGAGTGTAAAGAATTAAACTTTTCGAATCCTACAACAAGCATTTGAAATAATTCTTTTTCTTTTTGTGCAGGAAGAGGTCTTCCTGTTGCCACCATTTCTACAAATAAAGCACCAACCTTTGGGTTCTGCATCATTTGTGTCAAGAGAGACATGTTGTTATTACGCATTTGCTGTAGAATAGCTTCTGTACCTACATAACGGAAGCTAACCACCCCACGATTAATAGCATAGAATCGGCTTATGTAACTTTCAATAGAGAAGTCACGAGGCACACCAGTTATACTCAATCCTTCAGAGTTTCTCTTTCTCTGTTGTTCAGACATAAATTTTAAAACATTAGTGTAGGTTTCGTACGCTTCGGGACCTACTATTTCTTTTACCGCCGTAGCAACTTCAGGGTTGTCTCTACCTAACAATGTGTTCAAAGCGTTCAAGTCTACTTCGAAATTTTCTACAACCTTACCTGAACCTACTTGAGGTGTGTAAACGCCAGTAGGTTTCATCACCTGCACTTCGATTGCTTCTGAAAGTACATTTCTAAGAACTAAACTGACATCATCATCTGTCATTTTGCCTGTTTCTTTTAAATGCTTTCTTAATTGACTCACACGTACGGGGCCACCACTGATGAGTTGTTTTGCAAGGTTTGTAGCATCTACTCTTTCAGATGAATAGTTTTGTAAGAACTTAATAGAACTATCTAAACCTTGTTTTATCACGTTAACTTCGCGTACAACTCTGTTCTTTTCATTCTGTGCGGCGGACTTTATTAGCTGTTGGGAACGGTTCCAGTTGTCTTTACCCACCGTGCCTTCACTAAAACCTAAAAACTGATTAAATGCTTTATCGGTGTCTATTAAACGTACTTCTGTTCCTGCGTAATTCACTCCTGTAAACGCAGCTTCAAAGTTTCGAGATATTTGTTCAATATCTGAATACTGAATATTACCCCTTTCTAATTCGTCTAAGAGAAACTTTCTGTAGTGGGCAGCGAGTATTTGCTGAAACGCCTTACCTTTATCGCTATCTATATTTATACGTTTAGTGCCGTCTGTTTGAGTTTCTCCAAATACATCCGAAAGAGATTTCATGTCCTCGCGTTGTTGTTCAATACTTTTCTGTGACCAGCTTCTTACATTAATCCACGAACTTGTAGGATTTTTTCCATAGTCCATACCCATTGGGGTATCTGCATTGGCTGTTGTTCTTACACGTGCGCCATTTTTAAAATCATCAAAACCCATCCATGAGCGTATCAAACCGTCGTCTCTATATCGCTTCATGAATTGCGTATAGTTTTGATTAGCAAATTTAAGAGCGTCAGAAACACTCATCGTTTTAACTGAGCCGTCTGGGAGAGCCACGTCTGCCATTAGATTTCCAGCAGGTATACGTGCGCCATCTTCGTTCTGTACTACAAATTTAGTAAACGCACTATCTGCTTTAGTTCGTATAGATAAAAACGCATTTGCAGCAGCACCTTTGTTTGATTTAGCAGCAGACGAAGCTAGATTTCCCACACCTCTTCTTAGTTCTACGAGCTGTGTAAAATTCAAAGGCAACATTTCTAAGTCTGAATTTTTTGCTTTTGCTTCTGCTCGTAAGTATTGTACCGCAGATAAATGACGAGGAAGTCTAGTATCTAAATCCCCCCCTGCTCTTGCAGATATAGATTCAAGAACCTCGTCTACAGTAGAACCCTGCTTCTCTGCAATTCTATTTAAAAGCCCCTGAGCAGAATCGTCAAGAGTTTTAAATATCTTGTTCATTGGAGCAAACCCAACTGCATCAGGATTTAAAGCTACCAGAAACTCTGCGCTTTCGTCCATTTTAAGTGCAGCAGTTATATCATCAAGTATCTGACCCCCATCACTAAACGCTTTTCCGTATACGGGTACAAGATTTCCTGATGGGTCGCGCATTTTGAATACTTGATTATCAAGAGACTTGTAAGGAATGGCTGCATTAGCTTTGTCGGCAGCATGAGTAGACTCAAGAAGCAGCGCAAGCAAATCAGATGGGTTTCTAAAAAGTGGCAGATTAGATTTAGGGTCAATACCCTTCGGTATTGCTACGTCTTTGCCTGATGTGTTTAAAAGTGCCGCAGTGGTATCTTTTGCAGTTTCTGTAGTTGTAGGCAAGGCATTTACAACAGTTTGTCTAGCTTGAGCAGCTATAGAACTAGCTATAGTACCCGCTTTTTTGTTGATTCCAGCACGAACCGCATTTGCATTTTCTGGAGTCATCGGACCTACTCCAAAAGTGTTGAGCCTATCAAACACTTCTGCCATGCTCTGCTCTGCATCTGGGGCAATTCTATCAGAAAGACCTTTACTAGTTCCTTCAATCATACCAGTGACTGTTTGTTCGTAGTTACCGTTTAAAACAACTAAGTCATCGTCTAATTGTCTAATTTTACCCTCTGCGTTTTCAATAGCTGCTTGAACAGTTAAAAATAGTTTATTTGTTGCTGTCCCAGATTTTACTGCGTTTTCATTCTGTTTCAAACGTACAAACAAACCCCGAAGTTCTTGCACTAATTCTTGTTGCATACTACGGTTAAGTTCCATAAGTTCTAAATCACCTTTGAAAGCAAGACCTTCTTGAGCGTTTATACCAACGCGAAGACCTTCTTCAATGACTTGAACAACAGACAAACGAATAATACGAGAAGAGGATTGGTCAAGCACATTTTGGGGTATGCCTTCTTGACGAAGAGCCGTAGTTAATCCATTGAAATATTCTACACGAGCAAGAACAGCTTCTCTGAACGTTTCATCAAAGTTCATTAAGTTTCCAGCTAATCTTTCTGCGTTTCTAAGGTCACCCAGAGTTGTTATATCTTTACGACCTGCATACATACTACGCATAATTTGTCCAGCGTTCATGCTCATTGATTTAGTTCCGTACAAAGCTAATCCGCCCATAGAACCAAAGAACTCCCATAGCATTTCATCGCCACCGAAATGTTGACCTGTAAGATACGCTCCTGTTCCCCCTAAAACAACAAGTGTATCAAGACCTTCGTTGTTACGCATAAATGGGGGAGCCTCTGAATCAGCTACGATTCTACGCAACTGTCGTTCCGTTCCAGATACATCCAAACGAAGTTTGTCAATTCTGTCTTGTTCTCTCTTTGTAAGGGTACGTCCTTCTTGACTAGCCCTGTTTTGTATGCCTATTATTTCGCTGCGCTTATCATTTCTAAATTTAACAAACCTACGAACTTCAGGACGTTGACTAACAGATAGTGCGGCTTCTTCAAGCTGCATACCTGCTCTTAAAGCTGAAGAAGTACGAAGACCGTTTATCTTTGTACTCGCTGTTCCTATACTGCTTGTAATTCCACGTACAATACCACTTTCCGTAACAGGAGCAGCAATTGCACCGAAGTAAGGTATGTTTAAAATACCATCATGTACAGTACGTGTACTCATATTCTTACCAAAGATTTGCGTCTCTCTGGTAGTTTTAAATGATTGAAGTATGTCATCAGGAGACATATCTGGATACTTAGTTTCCATCTCCTTCGCGTGTTTTTTAAATAATTCTATTTCCCGTTTGCCCATAGTTTTTTGGGCTACCTTAACTGCTCCTGCAGCAGCCGCAACTTCAGCCGTTAAAGCTAAGGCTTTGGTTCCGGGTCCAGAGTACATACGGGCTAATCTTTCAGCATCTGCGTAAGTAAGGTCAAGTCCTAGCTGGTCCATTCTATCTAAAATGATACCGGGCATACGAGGAAATACTCTTTCTAAAAATTCTTCACGGTCTTCTGCTGTTGCAGCAAAAGGTCCAAGATATTGTCCTGCGTACTCTGATGTACCTAAAGTAAGCGCATCTAACGCTTCACCTAAAACGTACCCTGCTGCTTCTATTGGAAACCTAAACACATCTGTATACACACCACGTAAATTAGAAATATCACCTGCACCAAATCCCCCTGCGGTAGGAAGTGCAAACTTGTGTTTCATAATACCAGCTATATTTCGTTCACTAAAGCCATTGTTTCGCATGGTCTTAACAAAGTTACGAGCCATACCTACATTCAAAACTTCGTTGTCAAACGTAGCCGTCATGAAGAAGTCCCACTTAGTCGCTTCGTCTACAGAACGGTCAGAGAATGGATTCGCGTTGAAATAGTATTCGTCTAAATCTTTTGTCGTTGTTGTAAACTGGTCTGTTATAGCGGAGTACGGAATCTTTTCACCGCGCAAGACATCAACGTTGTTTCTATTTTTTTGTGAGACATCAAGCGTTAATGCTCTTCCAAAGTTCATAGTCTCAATTCGACTTTCGTAACTTTGTCCTTTTGCAAAACGTACTCTCTTGGTAGGTAATTTACCAGATTCATCAGGAATACCATCCCTGTCTTGGTAACTAAATCCGGTTGCCCCCATAATCATCTGTTTGAAGGCTTCTCCCTCTACGTCATATCCCGCTGCTTTGTACGCTTCCTGTACAGATACGATATCATCACGTTGGCTTTCATCCAGTATGTTCTTCTTCATCGTTACAAATTTTGCACCGGGCATTATAGGTATGCCATATACCCGTGGGCCTTCATCGAACCTTACTTCAGTTTCCCCTGTAAGTACTGATTCAGACTTTTCCCTGTCTATCCCAAAAAGTCCGCCCGGTCTAAACGGAAGCGCACCACCTAAACCACCGGGAGCATCAAACATGCTAGTTTCAGGTTCACTCGCCGTATTACCGTAGTTCAACGTGTTGACCGTCTTATTGAACAAGCTATAATCGCTAGTCTTCTGCTCTGCCATTACTGTATATCCGCCATGAATTGGTCTTTTTCTGCTTGTGGAATAGCCGCAAATGATGGATACGGCTGAAGGTTTTGCGCTCTTCTGCGTAAGTTTACAGAATCAAGAATTACTTGGTCATCAAACATGTCTACCTGTGTAACACCCCCAAATCTTGCAGCTACCATTTCTGGGCTGATGTTTTGGTGATACTTTCCATTAGCTTGAGCAGACAGGTTTTTGACTACGTAATATGCAGCTAAACGTGGTAGGTCTCCGCTTGTTTCAATTTCAGCTACCATTCGTAACTCACGAGCCATCTCTCTTGCTTCAATTATCACAGCCATTTGTTGTTGTGGAGTTGCAAGAGGTTTTTGTCTTAATGCTCTGAGTATCAAAGCCACGTCTTGGTCAGAAATCGTACGACCACCTGTTCCGCCTTGAATTGTAGCAGACAATTCGTACGCCAAAGTTACAATGTGGAATCCCCGTGCAGCCAAGGCTCTTTCTTCTGCTGTCTTTGCACGTGTAACATCAGCCGCAATCTCTTGTACGATTTTTGTAATCTCTTCTCGGCCTGTGTTACCGGTTACTCCATCACCTACGCTGCCCGTTGTTTGAAGACCTAAGCCAATTTTCAAACGGTCAACAGTACTCATGTACTCGTTTGTAATTGTTTGAACTGCTCCATCCGAACCTAACGCATTAGTCATGCGAGATATAACTTCGCGACCTATATACTCTATCCCATCTAAAGACAAGAGAAATTCACCTACCGCAGATGAAGGACGTAGATTTCCTGTCTCTGGGTCTACATATGTGGACAGTATTTTGTTAGATATGTTTATGGCTCTGTCAGCAGAGTCTATAACTCCCAAACTTGCTTGAAACTTTTTTTCTGTTTGTGAAGATGAAAACGGACCTAATCCAGCCCTTTTAGCTGCAGCCATAAGTGAAGGAGGAGTGTACGTTACCTCATCAAAGTTATTAGGTGTGTCAAACATAAATATTTCAACAGCCTCAACTGCGTCTCTAACGTTTGGTGTTGCCTTTATAAGGCCATCTGCAAACGCTTGATACTTCTGACTGCCTAACGCTAACGTAGGGTCTCCGTTTACATATCTTATAAATTCATCTAAATAGGAAAGTCCTCCACCCCCTGTGACCTTTATGCTATCAAGAGTTTTAAAATAACCTATAATCGGTTGATTTTTTGCAGGCTTTAGAGACCCGTTTTGTTGCACAATTAACTCACCTGATAAAGCATCAGTTTCATGAATTAACATATCTCCTATAGCGTATTCCGCTTGAGCCATGTTGTTTCCATTTAATTTAAGAATTTTAGGTAAAAATGCACTCTGCATAAAAGGTACGTGATTAGCAGGAATGTGTGTGGTTATAAAAGTAGAATCTACACCACGTTCGGCAAAACTACCAATATCGTTCTCTTCATCCATCACACTTGGGTCTGATGCTGATTCCATAACTATAGGCTGTGCGCCTTGTGGAATAGTTTTTTGTAATTCTTCAACTAATTTGCTTTTTGTTTCAGTGTGCTTAACAATATCAAGTGACCTAATTGCATCTTCCATACCTTCTATTTGGAAAAACGCATTTAATCCGTTTCTTCGTAGATACCCAGCTACTTGGCGCATAGTATTTTGTTGAATATCCATGCCTCGTGCTAATCGTGTTTCGTTTATTTGTCCTAGTTGTTGTGCAAATATACTACGAACATTCGTGCCGATTACACCGACAGCTTGTCGTATGTATTCTTCTCTATCGGGGGAAGCGTTGATTGCGTCAACCGTCTGTGGGGTCAACTTGCCGTGCATTTGAATTATAGTGTCAGCAGGATTTAAGCTGGTAGGTGCGCCAAGAAACTGCCCATTTAGTTTAAATGGCATGTTCATTTCTCTGGCAAGAGACGAACCGGGAGCCTCAGAAATACTGCCGCTTAACTGTATTTCCCCTGTGTCCTGATTTACTTTAGCAGGAACCGTGTAACCTTCCCCGCTTTTCAGTCTTGCTCTTTCATCTGCATCCATTTGAGACAACAGAATGGGGTCTTTTAAATCTGGAAAGAATACAGCAATATCCTCTGCCATACGTTCTTCAGGCACACCCACCATTTCGCCCGTACTCATGTCAAACTCAGCTACACCAAGATAGTTGAATCCCGGAAGTTTTCCATACTTATCTTCTAACGATTTTTGACTGTACCCAACAAGCATTTCTGTTATTGGTTCACCTGTTTCAACACCTTCAGTTATGTATTCTGCAGCGTGTCGTTTTACTGGTGTCCCTGTTTGAAACGTACTTCTTGTTACGCTTATTTCTTTACCATTGCGAGATTTAGTTGTTTTTTTGTACAGTGTGAGGTCTTTGATATCTACGCCTGCATTTCTAGCAAGAGAATTTAATTCTTGTAAAGTGCGGTCTCTATACCATTCACCCATAATTTCACCGCTAAACAAGTCTCTTTCTATATCAACATCTTTAGGGTCTGATGAACTTATCAGTTGAGATTGTTCTATGCCGCCCGGACCCTCTCCTATTTCGTACGTTGCCAAACCTACTTGGTCTCTTCGTAGTCCTCTGTCAAAAAGAATACGGTCTACCTCTTTTTCTTCTACCATACGTATTTGTTCAGTGCTACCATCTTTACTTTGAGGGGGAATAGATATAGTGACCTTGCGTCTTTTCTTCATGCGTGGTTCACCCAAAGGACGTGACTCTGATACGTCTAATGTTCTACCATCGCTAGTTACTACTCGTGTACGTATTCTAGCCTGAACTCCAGAATCATAAGCTACCTTTTGTGCTTCTGCTTCCTGTGACATAGAAAATACTTTGTCTGCAACCAAAATTTCTTCTTTTTCTTCTGCTCCCAGAGCAACTCTAGCCTCTTCAATTGACCACGGCTGTGCTACACCCTCATCATCAAACGTACCCACTTGATTAAGAGACACGTCATTCACGTAAAGACCAAACTGCTGTTCTAAGTTTTTAAGAGAATCCACTCTTCCTCTGTGCGAATAAAGAGGCTCTCCCGCCATCGCACCAGAACCGTTATACTTGCGAATGTCAGACCATGCACCGCTCGACCCCACCCGTACGGCAACAGCATTATATTCTCTATCAGTTCCGGGAATTTTTGGGGGGGCTACGCCTGCAAGTTGAGGACGCACTAAAAAATCATTGGCATTATCAGGATTCTGCCAACGTACGTATTCAGTTTGTTCGCGAATGTTTTTTGCTTTTGCTAATTGGTTTGCATACTTCGCCTCTGAAAATGCCTTCTGGTCAATCTTCTGAAGTTCAAACGCTTGTTCAGCTTTTTGTTTAGCCTGCTCTGCAAGCAATGCCTTTTCAGCTTCGTCGCGGTCTTTTCTTCGACGGTAAGCTTTACTAGCAACTAAACCTGCAAGTAAGAGTGGGTCCATTATTTATCATCCTCTCTAGGTTCTGATTGCACGGAAAGAAAAGACTGTTCGTTTTCTTGTACGGGTACAGGGCTGTACCTTACGGTTTCTTGGTCGGACATACGGAGCATACGATTACGCTCTTCGTTCATGTCCCTGTAAAGCTGCGGGTTGCGCTTCTTTAGGATGCTGTAGAATGTAACGTCGTCTACACTTCCTTCAGGCTCTCCCTCATCGATAAACATCTGAGGTTCTATGCCTTCTTGCAAGGCCATGTCATACAGAAACACACCTATTGCAGGTTTTATTATCTCTGCAACATCGGGGGAATACGTTCCTGACATAAACCCTTTAAATGCAAGCTGTGTGACCAACTCTTCTATAGTAATTCCTGCAATCATCAATTTTAACATGTCCTTTTTATTAGGACCGTTGGAAATAGTTTCTGTTAAATAGTCGATAGCATCATCAGGATTAGCAAAACGAGGAGGTTTCTCCCAAGCCCATTTGCCCGGACGACCTGTGAGAGAGTGACCCGGCGGTGCAGCCAATGCGGTAATCTTATCTCTCATATTAGGCTCCTATCAGTTTAGAACGTGCGCGACGTTTGCCTGACGTTGTTGATGCTAAAGAACCACTAGATGTTACTGTAGGACGCACAGTTTGAATAGATGGCATCCCTACCATCTGCGCTCGTTTAGCTAAGTAATGTCTAATTTGGGGATTTTGTAAGGCTCTATTTACCACGCCGTTGTTACCTATGGGTATCTGTTGTGCGCGGCCTGCTGATGATAGCTGTGCAGAATTTACGCTACCAGCTTGCACAGGGGTAGGCGTTGGCATCTGCCCGTACCTTTGTTGTGCAGAAAGCACATCTCCTGCAATATCAAACAAACCTGAATCCTTTACCATGTTTAAAGCAGGAGATAAAAACGAACCCACGGTGGTTTGACTAAACGGTTTAATTCCTAACTTATTAAAACCTTCAGCGATAAAACTCCCGCTTGTGTATTTTCCGGGTATAAACTTGCCTGTCGCTGTGTCATACACACCGCCGCCTGTTGGTCCAAACAAGTATTCCTTACCAATAGTTGCGCCTAAAACTGCTGCGCCTATTTTTAAAGTGTTACCACCTAAAGCTTTAGATAACCAACTCATGTTTTACCTATCCAAATATGTTGTCTAGTATTTCAATCTTCAGATAATCTTCCATCTTCTCATCGTACAAAGCTGAGTTCTGGTCGAATGAAGCAGCTTGCATAGCAGCGTTGTGGTCACGGTCTGCCTGATTTTCAGATATCTGCATTGCCCATGCTGCTTTGTCTCTGTACAACTGCCACAAGTTGTTCAAAGCATTTTGCTGAATACCCAGCAAATTCATGGCGTTCATTCTGTTTTCTTCGTTTTGATTTGCTGTGTTTTGCGTGTTGATGGTGCGTCGCCATATGGCGTTGCTTTGGTCAATCTCTAACTGCATGTTCGCGTTGAATTGCTCGTACATAGCGTTCATCTGCGTGTTGAATTGGTTGATAGCAGTTTCCTGAGATATATTAAATTGGTCAACTGCTATGGCACGTTGTATGTTTGCAGTTTCGATGTTCGCACCTAATTCAGTGAAGAACTCTTTAATATCGTTTTCAGTCTTTGCGTTAAATTGTGCAGCGGCATTTTCTGCAGCCGCATCAGATAACATAGCCTGTACCTTTGACTGATATGTTACAGTATTCGATTGTTGTTCGTTTGTCAAGTTTTGCAAGTCTATAGATAAAAAGGCTTTTGCATTTGTAACAGCAGCTTGTTGCCTGTTATTCAAATTAGCCATGTCCATAGCAGCAACGGTAGCAGCGTTCTGTAGTGCTGCTTGTTGTTCATTATCTAAGTTTTTTAGTTGTATTGTGGCGTACTTGTTTGCATCTTGTTCTGCAATTTGTACGCCAGACTCCATGAGAGCCTGTGTGACTGCTGCTGCAGCCATGCTAGATGCACCTAATCCACGCTGCTGCATAATAGCGTTTACTCTGCGTACGGCGGGGGATGCCCACGGCGGCAAAGGACCGCCTGCAGTAACGGACTGCATTAGTTGTCCTAGCTGGTACTGAGTTGTGGCTCTCTGGTCCAGTTCCGCTGTAGCAGCAGTCGCAAGAGCATCCGGTGATACAGTTCCTTGTTCAGCAGTTACGAGAGCATCTTTTGAAACTTCACCTACAGCAGCTTCGGCTTCTTCTATATCGTCTGCTGTTTTTGTAGCTGTATACGTAGATGCTTCAAACTCTTCAGGAGTCTCCTGTTCTGTTGTTTCTACCTTTTCCGCTGCCTCAATCTGAGGAGTTTCACCTAACTTAATAGGGTCACCAGAAAGCAACTCATCGTCTTGAACTTTTTGGTCTTTAAAATCAACTTCTGTACCTGTAGGCAAAGTAGCTTCTGCTAAATCAGCCTGCCCTGCTTGTTGAGCAATTGTTGCTGATTCCAGTTCCTCCCCCGTTTTACCCTTAGTTGTTTTTTCATTGGGGGGTTTTGGTAGGCTATCTTTACCGGGTATAGTAGGCTTCGCGGGAGTTGCCATGTCTACTTCCTTGTCGCATTAATTATTTTGATAACCAGATACGTGATGGTTAGAATACCCACTGCAAGTGCTATCCACTGGTTTAATACGGGCAACCAGAACGGTGCTGACAGACCGCCAGTGGCGATAACGAAGTCATCTGGTTTCATCTTAATCTGCATCCTGAATGGTGTTACCTTCAGCTACCCACTCAAGGATGGCTGCATAGTCTGCGTTAGCTGAATCAAGAGGTACGAAAATTTTTTCACCTTTGCTGTTTGTTACAACAACGCAAACATTGACTCCTTGATTTGCACCATATTTGGCTGATTGAATATCCATTTACAACTCCGCTTGTGCTGTCCAGTTACAACCGTAAGGATTACCGCCTAGTGTTGGAGCAGTAGTGAGAAAAAATCTTAACTTTGATGATGTTGCACTGACAGAAGCAACTGCATACTCAGTTGTCACTGTACCATTCACTAAATCATTAATGTATGCCCCAGAATTAGCAGGGGCAGCTAGAGGGTTATAAGCCTGACAGGTAGGAGTCGCTCTCATTGTTTTTTCTAAATACACTACTGCCCCTGCGTAACTTACACTGTCGCTAGGAGGCATTTCTGACGTTCTAACACCCGCAATATCATTTGCTGGTGCAGTGCCATAGGCAAAAGAATTTTGATAATAGCGTTTGCACCTGTCTAGCTCATCATCGAATGACCTATGCTCAAATGGTGTGGCCTTTTCGCCTAGCTCAAGCTGGACGCCTGTTACTTGCCAAGTTGCCCCTGCTGTTGTTATAAGAGCGTCTGAACCACTGCTGCCTACAAGGTTTGTGGTTGTATAGGCTGTCCAAGTGGTAGCACTCCCTCCATCAAAATCAGACCCTGCACCAAAAGTCCAATAAACATTTAAACCTCCACCGTTGTCATTATCAATAACACCAGTTGTGTCTGCTGGAAAAGTAATTGTTTTTCTTTCCCATGTATTTGCTGAATCAATAGTATAGGTTTTGTTTATTACTCTGTCATCGTCTGCTTGATAAAGTGTAGTTCCAAATGTACCAGTAAGGGACGACTTTACATAAAAAGATAAAGTTATTTTTTTTGCTGAAGATGTGCCATATCCTAATCGCTGTAGGTTTTGCCCTTCAATAGATTGATATAGCATATAATATTCATCTGCACTAATGGTACTTTCAGCAGTGCCTGTTGTTATTTTAAGTGAATTTGAAAATCCATCGGGGGAATCACTTACTTGAGCAACAGTGCAGTCATATTCATCTGCATAACCAGCACCTCTCATAATAAAATTAAATCTATCTAAATTGTACGAAGTAGTCGTTCCATCATGTGCATAACTAAAGCTAGTACCCCTCTGGGAAACCTGCATCGCACCGTTGATAATCAGATTCCTGCCCGTAATACCACCAGCATCAGCGGAACCAGCTAGGTCTGCAAAATCTCTTGCTCTACTCATTATGCAATCCTCACTATTGATAAAAATGTGCAGCGTGAACCCTGAGAAGCAGATTGAGTTGCTGCAATCAAACTTTGCACTTCATGTGCTATCGTGTAATTAGCTGATGACGCTGTATTTGAGTGCGCTCTTACACGAATTTTTGTGGTTGCGGTTGTTGCCTTGTAGATAACTGTTCCGCTATGAGTAGCAGAACCAGCCTCGTCAGAGTTGCTATCTTGAACATTTGAACCTGAACCATGTAAAGCCGCAAAAGTTGACCCGTCTGTTGCCACTTCTAAAAATGCACTGGCATCTATTAGTTGGTCTGATGAAATAGCGTTAGAAGCTATACCAACACTAAAACTAATCAAGTAAACGCCATCGCTGCTACCCAATAAATACGCATCATTTGAAGTATCTACATTTGATTTAGTGTCATATTTCACAGTGCCTTTTGAGCCAAAATCAACAACAACAGTTGTATTGTCAGAGTTACCTGTTTGGGCTGTTGTTAGGTCAACATGAAAGTATTCTTGCACAGCACCTACTACATCTCCTGAAAAAGTAGTTTGTCCAGAAAATGTAACAGGACCACTAAACGTACCACCTGCCGCTTTACTTACTGTATCAGCCAGTTGAAACTTCTCATAGATAACAATCTCAACCACCTGCCCAGCAGTCAATGCTGAGAGGCCACCTACTGTGTTTGCAGAACTAGTGTTGTAGTCTGTACCTGCTACAAGTGACACACCGTTTAGCATCACATCAATCTCTTCGTTAGCTGCAAATGACAGCCCACTAATCTGTGATGTACCAATAGATGTCTCACCGCCTGATGCTGTAAAGTAGTGACGAGTGCGAACTGCTTCGCTATTAATCTTAGCTACGTTAAAAACATCATATACAATGACTTCTACAATATCATTAGCCGCCAACGCAGCAAGGCTACTGATTGTATTAGCTGTACCTACACCATAGTCAGTGCCCTGCACAAGCAGGACACCATTGAGGTATACATCTACATATTCCCCATCAGTAAACTTGAGGGTTTTGCTATTGTCATCTGCGCCAGACAAACTAGTTTCACCACCAGTAGCAGTATAGTGGTAGCGTTGTCTTACGCCTGAACCTGTTGGGGATTTACCTATGTATGGCATGTGTTAATCCTTATGGTTTTGTAGGCCAAGT
>MDTG01115633.1_pt1 | contig 16012 bp, 19 predicted proteins | sample 811421 | NCBI WGS metagenome assembly MDTG01 (sample SAMN05326645, study PRJNA326480) | marine metagenome | isolation source: seawater | place: Pacific Ocean: South East | collected 2011 | reverse complement strand
TGGGGAAACCTACCCTGCTTTTTTTCTAAATAGATGCAGTCTTAATTTATTAAAATGGCAGCAAGAGGATCAGCAGCAAAGTCTGCTAGTGGGGCAGCAATGTCCAAGTATGATGTAGAGGTAGAGTCTAGACTGAAGGCCCTGGAGGCAGCAGTTAGAGAACTCCAAACACATGAACACGCAGCACCAGCCACATCTGGTGGTGATGGTGGTAGAGTAGACAAGTTGGTTGAGAAACTCAATCAGATCACCACAATCACAGATCATTGTGCCAAGGGTGCTGATGGTGTCAGAAGGATTGACATCTGATCCATAGACCTATAAAATAGTAACAGACAGATTATCAAAAATGAGTGAGTATACAAAAACTGCACTAGTTCTTGGTGCGGGTGGATTTATTGGAAGTCACATGGTTAAACGACTTCGCGACGAAGGATATTGGGTTCGCGGAGTCGATTTGAAACGTCCTGAGTTTTCAACATCTCAAGCGCACGAATTTGTTAATGGAGATTTGAGAGACGTTGGATTTGTCAAACGAGTCCTTGAGTTCAAAGGATATCGTGGTAACTTCTATTATTCAGTTCCTGAGAGATACATCGAATCCTTCGATGAGATCTATCAGTTTGCTGCTGATATGGGTGGTGCAGGTTTTGTTTTCACAGGTGAAAATGATGCTGACATCATGCACAACTCTGTCTCTATCAATTTAAATGTTCTTGAGGAACAACGTAAGTTGAATGAAAGGACTGAAGTAAATAAGACTAAGATTTTCTATTCTGGATCAGCTTGTATGTATCCAGAACACAATCAACTTGACCCTGATAACCCAGACTGCCGTGAATCCTCAGCGTATCCCGCAAACCCAGACTCTGAATATGGATGGGAGAAGCTTTTCTCAGAACGTCTTTACTTTGCTTACAATCGCAATTACGATATTCCTGTTAGGGTTACCCGGTATCATAATATTTTTGGACCGGAAGGAACCTGGGACGGTGGACGAGAGAAGGCACCAGCTGCAATCTGCCGTAAAGTGGCTTACCTCCCAGAGGAAGGTGGAGCTATCGAGGTGTGGGGAGATGGCTTACAAACTCGTTCCTTCTTGTTCATTGACGAATGCATTGAAGCGTCTAGAAGATTGATGGAATCCGACTTTATCGGACCCGTTAATATCGGTTCTGAGGAGATGGTTACTATTGATCAACTTGTTGACACTGCTGCTAAAGTATCAGGTAAAGAAGTTCAGAAAATTCATATTGATGGTCCTCTGGGTGTCCGTGGACGTAACTCTAACAATGATGTGATCCGTGAGGCCACTGGTTGGGACTACGAACAGACACTTGAAGAGGGAATCCGTAAGACATATGAATGGATTAACTCACAAATTCAAGCTAAGAAATGACGATCAGTTTTAATAATCTTGGTTTCTGGGGTAGACTCGGGAATCAAATGTTCCAGTATGGAACACTCAAGTCCATCGCCATGAAACATGGTTATGAGTATGTTTTGCCTCCTAGTAACTTCAGTGATCCTTATAAGGAACACCAGTTGTTTGAGGCTTTCAAACTTGAGAGTGTCCCACCAGAGAATATTAGGATCAATCAGGTTGGTCAGATGGTTCAGGAGGGACACTTTCACTTCAATCAGGATCTTTATGAACAATGTCCTGATAATGTGGATCTGTTTGGATACTTTCAGACAGAGAGATACTTTGTTGACATTAGGGAGGAACTTCTCAAGGACTTCACCTTCCTAGACCACATCAGTGGTCCAGCAAAAGAGATGAGAGAATCAATCAATAAGGGTGAGGTCATTTCTCTACACATCCGTAGAGGTGATTATGTTGAACAACCTTGGCATGGTCTACAGAATACTGAGTATTACAAGAAGGCATTGTCTTTGGTAGATGAACATATCCCAGTCATCATCTTCACCGATGATCCAGAGTGGGCATTTTCACAAGAGTTATTTGAATCTGATAGATTTGTGGTGTCAGAGGGTAATAGTAACACGTTTGATATGTGTTTGATGTCCCTGTGTGATTACCATATTATCGCTAATTCATCCTTCTCTTGGTGGGGAGCTTGGTTGTCCAATAGTAAAGAAGTAATCGCACCAAAGAGATGGTTTGGTCCTCCACTGAGTGAGAGGAATAATACAAAAGATATATGTCCTAAGAGATGGAACAGACTATGATTGATTTAAGTAACGTAACCTTCATTATCCCTCTTAGGATTGATACTGATGACCGACTAAGAAATATCATTCTCTCAACATCATTCCTTCTTAACAAGTTTGATTGTAAAGTCATTGTAAAAGAGTCAGATGAGATGAAGAAGTTTGAGATGTGGGCACTGCCCACTATCAAATCCATTGCTGATACATCTAACCTGACTTATCAATATGAAGAGAACCATGATGATCACTTTCACAGGACAAGACTCCTGAATGAAATGGTTCTTGATGCTACAACAGAGATTGTAGTAAACTATGATAGTGATATTATTCTCCCTATTAGTTCTTATGTAACAGCAAAGGAGATGTTGGATAATCACGAATCGGATGTGGTATATCCTTATAGATTTGGTGAACATGGTGAGAGGAAAGTTGTCCTCAAGACCAGTATTGAGGATGTAGAAGACCTCAAGAATCTACTTAATGAACCACTTGTAAAACAATTTGTCACCACCTGGAGTCCAGATGTTCTTGACAAATCTTACTTCTCGGCTCCACACGCCCATGGTGAGGGTTGGGCAGAGTATGGTATGGTCCAGTTCTTCAATAGACAAGTCTATATGAATGGATACCTTGAGAACGAAAACTTTATTGCATATGCTCCTGAGGATGTAGAGAGACATCACAGGTGGAAATTGTTTGGGTACAAGATTGGTAGAATCGATAATCACGCCTATCATCTTGAACATAAGAGGACACCTAACTCCTCATACAACAACCCATTCATGATTAAGAACAATCAACTTTGGGAATATCTAAAAGGACTAACCCTAGATGAAACGGTTGGGTATTATAAGAATCAACAGTATGTGAAGGAAAAACTATGAATAGATTGTTTGGAGATACCATGAATAGATATTGTTTTGACCTTGATCATACCCTCTGTGACCCTCCTTACATTGAGGAGGAGAAGAGGTGGGACTACTTCGCAGCTACTCCATATCGTGATAGAATCGAGGTTGTTAATAAATTGTGGGAAGAGGGACACTATATCATCGTCGAGACTGGTAGAGGATGTGACTCTAAGATTAACCACTATGAGAGAACATATGATCAATTGCGTTCCTGGGGATTGAAATTTCATATCCTGAGAACCGGTGTCAAGTATTCGGCGACATATTACATTGATGATAAAGCAGTAAACAGTGAGGATTTCTTTAATGGGAACCATACAAAATATTGTTAAGAAATCTCCTGGTATTATCAGAAGAATTTACTACAATACTGTTCCTTTCGCTAAGAGATATGGGAGGGTGTATGAAGATACACTCTCTTTTTTGAACGCTTCATCTCAATGGAATCAGGAAGAGAAGGAATGGTATCAACTCACAGAGATGAAACTCTTACTTCATCATTGTTATTGTAACGTACCTTACTATAGACAGATATTCATCGACAATAGATGGACACCAGAGGACTTTCAGACTTTAGATGATCTCAAAGAGTTCCCTGTGCTCACAAAGAGTACAATTATGAGCCATAGGGATGATCTCATTGCTGATACTATGACTCATCTAAGGAGATATCCCATCACAACCAGTGGTTCTAGTGGTGATAAGTTAGAGTTCTTCGTTACTGATGATGTCTTCAAGATGGAAGCAGCGTTCAACATGCGTGCATATCAGGAACAGGGAGCTCTAATGTATGATACCCCTAGTGTCTGGTTGAGAAGGTATGTTCCAAAGAATAGTGACTCACCATTGTGGTATTATGACCACGAACTGAAACGTCTCTATATGTCAGCGTATCATCTGAATGATGATACTATCGGTAAGTATGTCGATAAGATCAATTCTGGTAACTATCAGACCATCTGTACCTATCCATCCTCAGCATATATCTTGGCTTGTCTATGTGAGGAGAATAATCTGAGGTTGAATAAGATTGAGAAGATTCATGTGACATCAGAAAAGATGTTGAATCAGTGGTATAATAAGGTGTATGATGTATTTGGTATCAAACCATGTGGTCACTATGGTCAGATGGAGAAGGTATCATTCATGCATCAGACAGAGGATTCTAGGGATTACAAACAGAATCTTGAGTATGGTATCGATGAGTTCTACGATAATGGTGATGGTACACATGGTCTGATTGCCACTGGATTTATCAATCATTACATGCCATTTATCAGATATAAGACAGAAGATACATTTGTCCTTGAGGATGGTAAGATCAAGGAGATCAATGGTCGTAGTAGTGACATTCTAGTATCATCAAATGGTTCTAGATTACCAGGTGTAAACTTCTACAGTTGGATTGATAAGAAGATGCCAGCTGTTAAGATGTTCCAGATTATTCAAAAATCAGATAAGGATATTACTTTTAAGTATGTCCAAAATTCAGATCGTTCTGAAGACATACATAGTGAAATTCTCAGTGGATTGACATCTAGACTAGGTGATATGAATTATGATATAATGAAAGTATCTGAAATACCTAGAGACGAAAAGACTCAAAAGATCAGAAGTATTATTAATCAAACATCATGAATTATAACGGAGCAGCTGGACAAGATAAATTTGTTCTGAATGTTAATAAGTTCAAAAAGAATGGATACTTTTTGGAGTTTGGATCTCAACAACCAATCAATGACAACAACACATATCTACTTGAGAGTGAGTATGGTTGGAAAGGACTGATGTTTGAATGGGAGGACAAATATGTACCTCTGTATGAGAAACATAGAAGTGAAGATACTACTTACATTATTGGTGACGCTGTACAACATGATTACTCAGAGATTTTCTCAAAACTTGAAGTCCCTGAGGTCATTGATTACCTACAAATTGACCTAGAACCAGGAACTTTGAGTCCTTTAGCTCTACTTATGAAGTTAAACGATCAGGTTATGGACAATCATAAGTTCTCTACAGTCACATTTGAACATGATATCTACTGTGGTGAAGAAGTCAGTAAACACAATACTGGTAGTGAGTTGAATCAGGGAAGACCTTTTGATTATAGAAACTTCCATAAAGTAAGAAACAAATCAAGAGAGATATTTGAGGAACGTGGATATGTTCTCGTGTTTCCTGACGTTAATGATAATGATACTTACAATCTCCCCTTTGAAGATTGGTGGGTTCATCCAGATTTAGTTGACATGGACTTTGTTAATGATACTATTAGTAGAAATAAGAGTAAATATTGTGAAGCTCAGTTGACTGGATCAACAATTTATGGACCAAATATTGAATTTAGTGAGGTTGTATGAACAATGTGAGTTTTGTTGGTCTTGGTAAACTTGGTTTACCACTGGCCTGTTGTTTGGCTAAGTCAGGAATCCGTATCCTGGGTGTAGATAAGAATGAATATGTTCTAGATAAACTAAACAATAAAGAATTACCATTTTACGAACCAGGTCTGTCAGATATTTTTCCACACACAAATTTCATAGGGTTTACTGAATCTTATAGGAGGGCTGTAGATGAGACAGACGCTACAATCATCCTAGTCAATACACAATTGGGCGATAGTGGATACTCATCGGAGTTTGTAGAGTCTGCACTTACCGATCTTGCTGTCAATTTGAAGAAAAGTGATAAGCCATATCACACAATTATCCTCTCATCTACCGTTTTACCTGGCACAATTGTCAAGTTGATTAAATTGGTAGAGAAGATTTCTGGTAGGAAATTTGAAGAAGACTTTGGATTTGCATATGTTCCTGACTTTGTTAAGTTGGGCAGTGTAGTTCATGACTTCTTGAACCCGGAGTTCTTCTTGGTTGGTGCTAATAATTGGTATGATGTTGGTGTGGTCACGTCTATCTGGGCTCACTTCCACCAAAACAATCCACCTAAGAAATACCTCACGTTGGAGGAGACAGAGGTAGCAAAAGTAGCATTAAATGCATTCATTGTCAATAAAATTACCTTTGCTAACTTCCTGGGTGAGTGTTGTGAGGGTATGGACAACGTGGATGTCCATAGAATTACGAATGCTATAGGTATTGACAAGAGAATCTCACCACATTTCTTTGGATATGGGGCACCATTCGGTGGTACATGTTTCCCTCGGGACACATCAGCTTTCATCAAGTTCGCATCTGATAGAGGAAAACAAGCAAAACATCTTGAGTTTGCTAATGAGGTGAACGAGAATGTATATGACAGTATCTTACAAAAGTGTGATGGGTATGATCGTATTGGTATCATTGGTGTGTCATTCAAACCAAATTCACCTGTCACAATCGGTTCACCATCAGTTAGATTGATCGAAGATTTGTCTAAAACAAACAAAATAATCTATGTTTTTGATGAATTGGATGAGACATACGATAATTTGAATGGTCTTGGCGACTCAACTATCAAGTGTGTGTCACCACAGGAGTGTGTAGATAAGTCTGAACTAGTGATATTAATGCATCCTAGTAAGAAGTATGTAACACTCAAGAAGAACGGACAAGAGTTCGTTGACAATTGGGGCATCTTCACGTCTGATGCCCTCTTTACTTCAATATCTGACTGATGATTTATAAAAGAGAAAGTGTTGATGCTCTTAGTCCGTACAATGTTGGTGGTAGATCAAATCTATCACCAGATTGGGAGTGTTTTGATTGGAATGAGTCGGAATTTCCACCATCAAACAAGGTATTTGAGGTGATGAGGAGTTTCTATCGTTATGAACGATACCCTGACATCACAGCATCCAATCTTAAAAAGAAATTATCCGAATATGTTTCCCTACCAACAGACTTTATCGAGGTATATAACGGTTCTGATGATGGTTTGAGGGATATATTTACCGTATTTGTTGATAAAAACACTAGGGTATTGTCCTATCCACCATCATATACACAAGTAGACACATTCATCTCTGTCAATACCAACAACTATAAGAAGTGTCAGATCATTGATCCATTGGGTAGACATGAGTATGATTTTAACCACTGTGCAAATTCTCAGGTTGTTTATTTGGTAAATCCCAATAATCCAACTGGAAAATTGATCGAGGTTGATGTTATCAAACAGTTGATTGAAAGTAATCCTGACACATTATTTGTGATTGATGAAGCATATTTTGAGTTTGCACAAGAATCCTGTTGTCATCTAGTAATAGGACATAAGAATCTGCTAGTGACTAGGACATTTTCCAAAGCATTCGGACTAGCTGCTGTTAGGTTGGGGTATGTTATGGGACACCCCGATCTCCTCCTTGACCTAAGAAAGATAAGAAATGGTAAGACAGTCAACGCTCTAGCACAACTGTGTGGTATTGCTGCTCTTGATGATCTTGACTATCTAAGAGCCAGGATTAACGAGATGAATGACTCAAAGAAGTTCTTTATTGACAACTTACCGTCAAAATATAAGGCAATTGAGAGTCATGCTAACTTCGTTCTCGTCAAAACACCCGATGCGGAGGACCTATTAAATAGGATGAAGGATAATAAGATCCTAATCAGGGACAGAAGTTCCTTCAAAAACTTGGAAAATTGTGTTAGAATAACCGTAGGTTCTAAGAAACAAATTATTAAAGTGTTGGGAGTGATGAATTAATGATTGGATATGATCGTTTGGGTAGTAATGGAAGAATGGGTAACCAACTATTCCAATACGCAGCTCTGAGAGGTATTGCAGAACATCATGGTTATGATTGGTGTATTCCTCCAGAGGACACACCTAATCAGTCCAACTATGGAATGCATGAGGCGTTCAATATCCCTGAGAAGAACGTGGGATATATCAATCCTAACGTCACAATGCAATCAATTTATAGTGATCAGACGATTCGGATGATGAATCCTGGTGTGAAGACGGTGCAGGAGACATCATATGGGTTTGATAAGGAACTGTTTGATAACTTTGAGGACAATACAAATCTGGATGGATATCTCCAGTCTTACAAGTATTTTGAAAACATCAGAGAACAACTCCTGGAAGATCTGACATTCAAGGATGATATCCTAGAACCCTGTAAGGAGTTCGTATCGGAGTATGAGAAACTAATCTTCCTTCATGTGAGACGTGGTGATGCTACAAGAACTGAGAAACATAGGGAGATGTTCCCGATGCCTACCTGGGAGTTCTATGAAGAGGCACTCTCACACTTTGATGATGATACCTATGTATTTGTTACCAGTGATGATGTGAAATGGTGTCAGGAACAGGAGTTCTTCTCAGATGATAGATTTTTGATTAGGGATACTGTCGAACTGTATGACCATAAACACAGAGATGGTGATGGTATTCATGTTCAGTCTTGTGTACCGCATACTGATATGTGTCTAATGTCACTCTGTCAGGGTGGTATTCTGTCTCGAAGTACATTTTCCTGGTGGGGTGCTTACCTCATTAAGAATCCAACACAACCTATTGTCGCACCAAAACCATTCCAGTATTATAAACCTGCGTATGGTATTGAGTCACATACTGTGGATGAATCGTTTCTCATTCCCGATAACTGGGTCACCGTTAGTAAGGGTATTAGGGGATGAGTTGGAATGTAGTTACGGCATCATTCTACGGTGTCAAATATAATAGAGCACAAAGATTCTTAGATAGAGTTTGCAGAGATGCAAATGTAAGACACTTTGCTAATGACAAAAGTAATCTATTTGAATCTCAGTTTTATGAGGATAATAAGGAGTGGTTTGAGACCAGTCCTCTTGCCACCAAGGAGAACAAGTATGGTGCTTTCGTATGGAAACCACAGTTCATCCTTGAAGCGATGGATCAACTTGAAGAGGGTGATAAGATCCTCTACATTGATACCCTTGACATCTTTCATCCTGACATTTTCAAGTTTGTTGATGATGTAATGGGTGATGATCCCTACCTATTTGCCACTGCCGGTTGTAGGAATGGTAATTTTACCAAGAGGGATTGTTTTGTGTATATGGACTGTGATGAGGAAGACTACTGGAACTCCAGTATGTTGGAAGCAGGATTCTCTTTCTGGCGTGTGTGTGATCAGGCAAAGAAGGTTCTCAAAGAATGGCAGAAGTATTTGTTTGATGAGAGAATCAATGGTGATGTGACAGACTTCTCTGGAAAACCACAGATTGATGGGTTTATTGCGGTACGTAGGGATCAAAGTGTTCTTACTAATATTGCAATTAGAGATGGTCTACCTGTTGTTGGTTATGAGATAAGAGAATATATTGAGTGTAATGCTGACTATTGGTATGAGAGATATTTCACTGGTGGTGTTCAGATCTATCGTGCTATTGACAAGTTCCTGGTACAGAACATTGACAGGGTTGATTTTCTGAAACCAGAACCTAAAGATAGTATTGTTCTGACTATTCACAACCAAGAGAACATTATTACCAGAGTTCTGAGAGGTATTGAAGATAATACTGTGGGTGAGTATGAGTTGATCATTGTCTTTGATGGTTGTACTGACAATACAGAAACAGTCGTGTATGATTATCTTAATCAGTCATCTATAAAGAACAAAACCTATACTATCAATACACCTGATGTATTTGAGACTAAGGCAAACAATGCTGGAATCAAACAATCAGTGGGTGAATACATCATTATCGTCCAAGATGACATGATTATCAAAGAAAAAGGATGGAATGATAGAATGAGAGAACCCTTTAGTGATTATGATGATGTCTTTGCTGTGACAGCAAGGACTGCTCACAACTATACTATCAACCCCAACTCACAACATGTGGGTATGAAGGACAACCTTGATAACTGTTGGTGTGATATTCTTCAAGCGTGTGATCAGGCAAGGTCAAACAACACAAGTCGGGATACATTTGCAGTCAGAGGGACTGTGAATAGAGGACCACTGATGATTAATCATGAAGACCTCATCAAGATGAATTATTTTGATGAATCATACTCACCACAGGATATGGATGATCATGATCTCATGTTTAGAATGAGAAAAGAACTTGGTAAAGTTTGTGGTGCTTATCATGTTGATGTTGAATCTGCCCCTGAGTGGGGTGGTACAAGAAAAGAAACTGGTGAACCTGCTTCTTGGTTACTTCATGCTCATCATAAGAACAGCAAGATTTTCTACCAAAGAAATAAGGACTATATAGAACAGTTCCGTATTATAGAAAACAGAGTAAAAGATTAGTAATGAAAAAAACTATTGTAACTGGTGGAGCAGGATTCATTGGCTCCCATGTAGTGAATAAGTGTTTGGACTTAGGTCATGAAGTAGTTGTCATTGACAATGAAACATCTGATGGTCATGACAATTACTACTGGAACAAAGAGTGTCAAAACCATAAAGCGGATATCAGAGACTTTACATCCATTGCTCCTCTCTTTCAGGGTGTAGACTATGTCTACCACTTGGCGGCAAAAGCAAGTGTGCAGGCATCAGTAGATAACCCTCTACCCACGATTTCTACTCAGGTCATGGGTACTGCTAATGTGTTGGAGGCATCAAGACTGTCTGGTGTGGAAAAGGTAATCTACTCCTCTACATCCGCTGTCTACGGTAATATGAATCCTATTCCTAACGTAGAGACAATGCGTGAGGATCCTCTCAACGCATATGCAATTGGTAAATTGTCTGGTGAACAATTGGTCAAGTCATACTATGCTTTGTATGGTTTGAAGACTGTCGCTTTTAGATATACAAATGTGTATGGAGAGAGATCAAGACATGTGGGAACCTATGCTCCTGCTGTATCTAAGTTTTTGAAAATGAGAGCAGAGGGTGAACCTCTGACTATCTTCGGTGATGGTAAACAGAGAAGAGATTTTATTCACGTATCCGATGTGGTCAATGCTAATGCTGCTATTAGTTTTGAAGAATTAGATACATGGGGTGAGGTATATAACATTGGGTATGGTAAGAATTGGAGTATTCAAGAGATTGCTGACGCCATCAGTTCAGATCAGATTCATCTCTCTGGTAGACCAGGTGAGATGAGAGAAACTCTTGCTGATATTAGGAAAGCAAAAGCAGAACTAACTTGGAAACCCAAAATTGACATTCTTGACTGGATCAAAAATCAACCATGACATTTTTAAAAAAGTTTACTAGAACGTATTACAATAAACTATTGTCACCTGCAGGTAGTAACCCTGTAAGAGACAGGGCAGCATCCTTTGAGATTGTCTTCAATGAGATGGAGAAGAAGGAAGACAAGAACTTCCTGGTTGTAGAGACCGGCACGATGAGATCTGATCATGGTAGTCTTGCCTTCGGTGATGATGGTGCTAGTACATATATCTTTGATGACTTCATCAATTACTATGATGGTAAAGTTCTCTCAGTTGATATCAAACAAGAGAATGTAGATTATGCCAACAACAATACATCTGATAAGACCACTGTCACATGTATGGACTCAGTGAAATACCTCTGGAGTCTACCCAAGGATAAGAAAATTGATTTCTTGTATCTTGATTCATATGACATCCAGAGGGATAACCCACACCCCTCACAACTTCACCATGTGAAAGAGATGTGTGCTGCCATTGATAAACTTAGAAAAGGATCTATCGTGGTGATTGATGATCATGATGCCTTCTTTACCGGTGGTAGAATTGGTAAGGGTACATATGTGAAACAATTCATGAATGACATTGATGCTGAACTTCTATATGAGGGTTATCAGATAGTATGGAGAATGTAATTCTAGGAGCGTGGCATGGGGGACTAGGTGATAGTTTACAGTTCTCCACCCTACCAGAACAATTCTATAAACAGAAGGATCAAGACACATACATTTGGGCAGATTGTCCCTTTCGTAATTCAGAGATCTATGATCTTGTATGGGGTAAGAACCCCTATGTGAAGGGTAAGAAGTCTGGTTCTAGAACTGCTGGTGATCTAGCAGAGTATGGTAACAGAAAGAAGACAGGTGATTGGATCAAAGACTGGGAGTCAGTTCATGGACTTGAACCAGTTAATAGTCTCCCTAAGATATACTATGAACCAGAGAAAGTAGAGGGGTTTGAAGATACAATTCTTGTAGACTTCACCTCTATTAGTATTGATCATAGTGGTCAGAATATATTAAACAGACTCAAAGAACTTAAATCACAACACTCTGATAAGAGATTCTTACAGGTTGAATTTAAGAAGAAGTTGAGTCAGGATAAGTTCAATGACTACAATACAGAGTGTGACAACACTATTGTTGTCGATGATATCTTCTCCTATTGTGATGTGATGGCATCATCCTTTGGCCTCATAGCACTCAGTAGTGGTGCAAGTCACCTGTCATCTGCACTAAAAGAATACTCTCCTGATCTTATGAGCATTTGTCTTATGGAGAAAGAGTGGTATAATAGACATGTAAACAAAGGGAATATGTTTATCTTTAATAATATTGATTATCAGGTGGTATGAAATTTCTAATTACTGGTATTACTGGGTTTGCTGGTCCTCATTTAGCAAACCTTCTCCACTTCGAGGGACATGAGGTTTATGGTCTCATTCGTCGTACCAATGGTATGGAGAGTGACATTCGTGATGTTGTCCCTGATGATGTGTATGAGGCTATCACCTTCGTGTATGGTGATCTTGTAAACTATAGATCTCTTGTAGAAATCTTTAAGGACACTCAGTTTGATGGTGTCTTCCATTTGGCTGCTCAGTCACACCCACCCACAAGTTTCCGTGACCCCATTGGGACAATGGAAACAAATGTCATGGGTAGTACAAATCTTTTCCAAGCCATCAATGACTATCAGGATGACTGTAAGATCATGTTCTGTTCCACCAGTGAGGTGTACGGTAACGTGGGTAAGGATGGTCGTAAGATCCGTTGGGATGACACTATTCTCCCGGCGAATCCCTATGGTGCATCTAAGGCAGCTACCGATGTGTATCTCCAGGAGAGGTTTGAAAATGGATTCATGAGTGGTTTCATCACTCGTGCGTTCTCTCACACTGGACCCCGTCGTGGTCGTATCTTCTCTATCTCATCTGACGCCTATCAGATTGCTAGGATGATGAGAGGGTATCAGGAACCGGTTTTGTTGGTTGGTAATCTGAACACGACAAGAGTCGTTATGGACGTTCGTGATACTGTGAGAGCTTACTACCTAGCAATGATGAACCCGGATGTAGATAGTCATATCTTCAATGTGTGTGGTGATACACCTCGTAAGATGCAGTATTTCACTGACAAGTTGATTGAGTTATCTGGTCTCAATCATGTGGAACAACAACCTCATCAACCATTTTGGCGTCCTCATGAGATTCACTATCAACATGGAGACTCTACAAATCTGGTAGAGATGACGGGTTTCAAGGAAGAATATGATATCGATACCACATTGATGGATCTACTCAGATACTGGTACGATAAATTATCATGATTGTTTTCGTAAATGGTTGTTTTGATGTCCTCCACAGAGGACATTATGAACTTATCGAATACGCATCCTCACTCGGTGACTATCTAATTGTTGCTTTGGACTCTGACCAAAAAGTCTCTCAGGACAAGGGTTTCACCAGACCAATCTATCCTATTGAAGATAGGATATATCAGATGATGTCAATCAAAGGAGTGGATGTTGTTCACACATTTGACTCCAAGTATGAATTGGAATCATTAGTTGAAGCTATCAGTCCAGATATCATGGTCGTTGGTTCTGATTGGAAAGATAAAGAAGTTGTAGGTTCACGTTATGCCAAAGAAGTCAGGTTCTTCGACAGGGTCGGAGATTACTCTACCACTAAGACCATTCAAGGTATTGCTTATAGGTGATTCATGTATTGATAAGTATGTGTATGGAACCTGTGAGAGAATGAGTCCTGAGGCACCTGTACCTGTTCTCAAATGGGAAAATATCAAACAACATAAAGGTATGTGTTGGAACGTCAGGAACAACCTGATGTCATTTGGTGTGGAAGTATATACCATGACCAATGAAGAACAACCAATCAAAACAAGATATGTTGATATCAAATCCAACCAACAGATTATGAGGGTGGATGAGAATGATACTGTAAGAAGTTGGCAGGATCATCATGAGTATCAATTACCTGATGGTGATTACCATGCTCTTGTCATATCTGACTATGACAAAGGTTTTCTGACAGAAGAGTTCCTACTGGAAATTATTGACTGGTTTGATGGACCAATTTTTGTTGATACTAAGAAACCAATCTGTTTACCAGATAAGGTATTCACCAAGATAAATGAACATGAACAATCTGTGATCGGTAAGAAGACCGATAACATGATTATTACAATGGGATCCAGGGGTGCTGAGTATCAGGGAAGACACTTTATTGGACAAGAGGTAAATACCTTTGACGTTTGTGGTGCAGGTGACACATTCCTGGCCGCTCTTGTTTACTTTTACTTGATGTATGGTACAATAGTTGATGCGATCCCATTCGCTAACATGTCAGCCTCGGTGGCAGTACAACATCAGGGAACATATGTCCTAACAGAAAATGACATCAAAGCAATCCATGGCTTCTCCAAGCGATCCAATTAGGTTTGTCCCCAAAGGTTGGGGTTATGAGAAGTGGTTAGCCAACTCTGAAAAGTATTGTGGTAAACTACTATTTTTTGCCAAGGGTAAAATGTGCTCTTGGCATTATCATGAGTTGAAGGATGAGGTTTTCTATGTTCATAGAGGATCTCTTGTGGTATACTATAGTTGGGAAGATGATATTGATACTGCTTATCAGTTGAGACTGGAGGCAGGAGACAAGTTTCATGTACCAACGGGATTAAAACATAGAATGTATGCCCTTGAAGACACGGAGATGTTTGAATTCTCCACAGAACATTTTGATGAAGACAGTCATCGTATTATTCCAGGAGATTGATGGATAAGAATAAGTCAACATTCAAACTCAAGGACATTGGTCCTATCTATTGTATCAATCTTGACGGACAACCGGAAAGATGGCAGTATATGGAGGACCAGTTCAAATACTGGGAGGTGGATAACTATACCCGTATCTCAGCGTATGACGGTCGTGAAGATGACCTAGGAGACATCCTGAAGGGTCGTTACCCTGATATGATGACCTCTGGTGAGGTAGGGTGTGTTACGTCACATCTGAGAGCTATTCGTCACTTCGTGGAGGAGACAGACGCACCCTACGCCATCATGATGGAGGATGACTGTAGTCTGGATCTGGTAAGTTACTGGAACTTTACTTGGAAAGACTTCTATGGTAGGATCCCTTATGATTGGGACGTTGTCCAAATCGCAATCATCTGTACTGGTGATATTCATATCAAGATCCATAAAAGGTTCGTGAATGAGTTCTCTACGGCATGTTATCTGATCACCAGACATCATGCTACGAAGCTCCTAAAGCTTCACACTAGAGGTGACAAGTACAAACTGGATAATGGTGTACGCCCGAGACCTGTAGCTGATGATCTCATCTACAACTCAGGTAATACATACTCTCTTCCTCTTCTCCTGTATAAGACAGAGTTGGGATCGAGTATTCATCCAGAACATGTGGATGCTTTCCACAAATCAAACTACCTGGCCCAACATAACTTCTGGTCCAATAAGGGAGCACAAATGTCTATTGAAGAACTGATGGATTATGACCCTTACCTTGGACGAGTGGTGGAACCCTCACAAAGTGGTGGACAAAGTCAGGGTTAGTGTAGTATAAATACTTAACCATTTGCTACAAATGGTAAACACGGGGAGTAGTCGAATTCCCCTTTCATCTGCGGGTAACCATTCCGCAAGTAAACAAACGAGGTATTAAACAAATGTTCAAATCTGTATTCGCAGCACTGTCTGCTTCCGCTCTTTCCGCAGGCGCTGCCCTTGCAGGTCCCTACGTCAACGTCGAAACCAACGCTGGTTGGGTCGGTGATGACTACAGTGGTGCTGTAACCGATCTGCAT